>ERZ773076.60-NODE-60-length-65645-cov-7.723647_pt1 | contig 65645 bp, 74 predicted proteins | sample MGYA00580613_ERZ773076 | MGnify/ENA primary metagenome ERZ773076 (study PRJEB29015, sample SAMEA2738005) | human oral metagenome | biome: human oral; feature: human-associated habitat; material: dental | place: China | collected 2057 ...
CATTCGCTCCATAGATGTGTGTCTATGCTGATGAGTCGGAAACGACGAAAGCGAACAAAAACACAAACTGCCAAGGCTAATTCACCTCCATTATCACCTGGATTGCCAGCGGTTCGCTTTATGTCCATGAATTGGTATAATTACTAATATACGCTGACTATTGGTTCGGAAACAGCGTATATTTACGGTAAATAATTATAAATTATGGAGGATTTTATGGGAAAACATGGATTAAACAGTGCAGGAGAGCGTCTTGGCTCACACGAAATAGTAAACACAAAAGCCCTAGCAGTAGTTCTTGCTGGAGCGGCTCTTTTAGGGATTGCTGGCTGTGATGGAGATACAGTTCCCAAAGATGTACGTTTTGCCGTAAGTTGCAGCGATCCTAATAATGGTAATCAAGCCCCAGGAATTGATAGCATAAAACAAGACAGTCCGTACGGCGAGGAAGCAACGAAGCGAGTAGAATTTGTGTGTCCTGACGGCACAGAAATGTCAGTACATGAAGTTGATAGCGCAGCAAACTCAACCCCAGGAGAAGAAAGTACTCCTGCAGAAAATAACGACAGCTATGTCGTTACAATAAATGCATCCTGTTCGGAATCAGCAGCTGGAAAACCAGTCAATCGAGCATTCAGCAGCCGTAACAGCTCCGGAAAAGATACCTTTGTAGTAGTTTTGGACTCCGATTGTAATATTAACAATACAGCTGTATCAAAATAATTTAATCTACGACCACAGGCTGCTTAATACCCTGACATTCATCGACAGCCACCGCTAACATCCGCATATCACGACCTTCGTATTGCGGATGTTTTGCTATGAACAATTCCGCCGCGAAGTGCATTTGACGCTGTTTTTTGACAGTAATCGCCGCCAGCCCATCGCCAAAGTCATCATTCTTACGGTATTTGACCTCGGTGAAGTACAGCACATCATCTTTCATACTGACAATATCAATTTCACAGTACCGCGTCCGCCAATTCCGCGCCACAATCTCATGACCATCCGCCGCCAGCCAATCTGCCGCCGCCTGCTCGCCCGCGTCGCCAATGGAGCGGGTAGTGGAAATAGTGGATAAATGAGGAGGGGCGGGCTCGCTACCTCCTCCGACAGAGGCTGTGAAACGTTCGCGAAGAGCGGACGTTTCAGCCGAACGCTCGCGAAGTATCTCCGGTGGAGATACAAGCGAAGAGTGTACTCTGGAGGAGGATGGTGGCGAACCCGCCGCCCCCACATACTTCTGCAGCGGCGCAAAACTCAACCGATGCAGCGGCGTCACGCCCAACTGCTCAATCGCCGCCCGGTGCTTCGCCACGCCGTAGCCGGCATTTGATGCGAAGCCGTACCCTGGATAGACTACATCTTGCTCGGTCATAAACTGATCGCGCGCTACTTTAGCGATGATCGATGCTGCCGACACACTCGGCACCAAACCATCAGCTTTAGCCATCACCGTCACATATCGCTCCAGCACTGTATCCGCCAGAAAATTGGCCGTCCCGTCAATGATAATTTCATCAAACGCCACCTTCTTTTCCCGGCATTGCACCTGAATTTGTGCGACCGCCCGCCGTGTCGCCAGTCGCAGCGCCTGACTCATGCCAACCTCATCCAATTCCCCAGCGCTCACCCAGCCCAATGCCCAGGCGGCCGCCTGTTCGCGAATCACCCCGTCTAAAGCCTCGCGGCGTTTTTTAGTCAACTTTTTACTATCATCCAGACCCTCAATCTCGGCACCACCCAAAATCACCGCGCCCACCACCAGCGGCCCCGCCCATGGCCCACGTCCGACTTCATCAATGCCGAGGATCATGCGCGCGCTGACCCTTTTTCACATCCTTTTTTACACCCGAACGTATGAACACCCAGCCGATCCACACTGCCGCTGCACCCAGCGTATTTGCCAAAATATCCCAATTGGTATCGTCCAACGTGATGTGCGCCAAACCAACCTTGACCATAAATAATTCCGCCAGCTCATTAATACAACCCAGAGCCGACACCAGTGCAAACACCGAAAACACCATCACCAACCAGTGTGCCCGCCAGCGCGTCGCCAGCACTAAATATATCCACAACAATCCCGTAAACAGTCCACCGCCCACAAAATGCGTAGTAAAACTAGTATCTCGCCCCTCGATCAGCGGCGATGGCAAATACCACGAGATGAAAAACAGCACGCATGCAACATATAGCAGCCAGCGGCACTTTACTTCATCGGTAAAACCCTGGCGGCGCAACACATACGGCACCGCAAATGCCAAAGTCACGGGAACGAAAACGGAAATATAATGAAAAATCGACATATTGGCATTATACCATGAAAAACCGCCCCCCCAGAGAGGGCGGTCTGTATGTCTCAAAACCAATTACGCTTCTTTATGGCGGGCTGCGACCTCAGCAGCCTTAGCGTCAAGCTCTGCTTGCGCTGCGTCTTTTTCAGCCTGTTTGGCAGCAGCCTGTTTGGCAGCCTCTTCTTTCAGGCGCTCCGCCTCAGCCTCAGCCTTAGCATCGTGCACATTATTGACAGCAGCACGGTCAAAGTTCTTGGCGGTCAGACGAGCTGACTTACCAGAACGCTTGCGTAGGAAGCTAAGGAACTTGCGGCGAACCTTGGCGCGGCGGACAATTTCCACTTTTTCAATCAGCGGGCTATGCAACAAGAATGATTTTTCCACGCCGACGCCTGAGGCAATTTTGCGAACGGTAATGCGCGAGGTATGCGACTGCTTATTATAAGTGCGAATAACCACACCTTCAAACATCTGGATACGTTCTTTGTTACCTTCTTTAATCTTCTGGTAGACGCGAACGGTGTCACCGCTGCGGACATCAACAACTGCTTGCTTTTTCTGTGCTTGATTGACTTTATTGATTAGATCAAAACTCATAATATTTCCTATCTTTCAAACCAGCTCTGGCTGGCCACGCAGCTGTACTCCTGCGGCTCCACACCGAACAAAGCCCGAATAATTAACTCTCGTACAATGCAATTAATTTTAGCACAATATCAGATGATAAACAATAGCCGCGAGGCTAAAAGCGACACGCAAACGAGCAGATCACCAGCTTAACACTTAAATCCTAGTTTTTCATAAAATATCCGAAAATAGTTTACGCTGATGTTGGCTGTTTGCGGTTATCAACAGAGGCTGGCGGGGCATATTGTTGCTAAAATCTTCTGCCGGGTTGGCGCCTAGATAGGCAAAAGTATTAGGATTAACGCACATTACATCTTCCCCAAGCTCTCCTTGCTGCGATTTTATATCGCAAGCTGACACGCGTGACGCTCTATCAATCACTATTCTACGTTCTTCTGGAGACTGATCGATAATACTATCCAATCCTGTTGGTTGCGACGGCGTACCAGTACTTTCATCAGATTTTCTTTTCTCTGGCTGCTGAATGCTCGTATTTGCCTTGCTGTGATTATCATCAATAGAAGCGCCGACAACAGTAGCCCCGATTGCTGCCGCAGCGATTGCAGTAAGACCAGCCGCCAAGCTTACTACATCACCACCAGGAAAGCAACCTTTACGAGTTGGTTTTCGGCAGCATGCCTTGGCGTATACTTTTCAGGTTCGCCTGCATGATGAGCGCCAAAATAACTGATTACACCTCTCGGCGTGCGACTACCCGCATGCCTAAATGTAGACTTACTCATTTTTACTATATTTTTACCTCAAAAATATTAAATAGTAATAAGCTTTCAGATTATACCACAATTAGAAGATAAAATCAAGCAAAATCCCTAGAAATTTTACAAATCACATTATGACACTGCTTAAGTTGCCTCAAGCTACTACTGCCGGCAAAGCTCAGTATTGCTAGAATTAACAAAGGTTTGTGGGTCAACTCCCTGGCTAGCCGCCTGATTATACTCGCAAGCAACTGGAACTATCTTTCCGTCTGACAGCGTGAAAGTAACAGTAACCCCGTTCCAATCTGTAAAGTCGCGCCCATCAGTCCTTACCGCCTGAATCGTCTGGTATAGCAGCACTCTGCCAAACCTCGTATCAGCATAAGTATTCTCACCATCTTCGGCAAATACCTCTTCAACGACAGTCGCTCCTGGCTCTTGCTCCCAAACGATAACGAAATACCGTACGTCATCTTCTTTTCCTACTTCCACTTTTCCGCCGTTGCATGCTTCCTCGCCAAACGTGGTGAGCTTGCCATTGACTGTCACGATCGGCCTGGAAACAAGCGTGCCGTCTTCAGTCCAGAATGCTCCTGTGGAATACATTATGCATTCGTCTTCCTCCAAATTCTCCACCGACAGCTGCTCAACTGTTGGCAATTTGCCCGGGGCGACCATCTTTGGCGTTCTCTCGGCGGTCGGCGTTGGAGCTGCTTCCGCGGTGGACGTAGTGTCTGGCGTGGGAGTTACTTCCGGACTAGAGCTAGCTCCTGCACCAGCTTCGCCAATACTGCAGCCGCCGAGAGCTAATGCAAGACCCGCCAGTCCCGCCGCCGCGCGCTGCAAAAAACCAGGTTTCTTTCTTTCCCTATTACCACCAAAAGAACCTTCATGTCCGACACTACTCCTCATAATAATATTGCATCTCCTCCTTATCTATAAAACTATCCAAATCATATCATGTCTCCAGATATATAACAACAAACCGCTATCATGGCGTATAATATCAATATGGACTACAATAAATTAGCACTAGAACTACACGAAAAATATAAAGGCAAAATCACCACCGCGCTGCGCGATAACGGCGAAATCGACCGCAATAAACTTAGCGCTTATTATAGCCCGGGCGTCGGCGCCGTTAGCCAGGCGATCGCCGAGAACCCGGCGGATTTGCCGAAATACACTTGGACGAATAATTTGGTCGGCGTGATTTCTGACGGTTCAGCGATTTTAGGCTTGGGCGATTTGGGGCCGAAAGCCGCCATGCCAGTCATGGAAGGTAAGGCGCTGCTGTTCAAGCATTTCGCTAATGTCGATGCCGTGCCAATCGTCTTGGATGTTCATGAGCCAGAAGAAATTATCGCTGCCGTCAAGGCGATAGCGCCGAGTTTCGGGGCGATCAATCTGGAGGATATCGCTGCGCCGAAGTGTTTTGAAATTGAAGAACGCTTGAAAGCCGAACTGGATATCCCCGTATTTCACGACGACCAGCACGGTACAGCAGTCGTGGTATTAGCAGGGTTGATTAACTCTATGAAAGTCGTTGGTAAAAATCTGCCTGACTGTAAAGTGGTCATGATTGGCGCGGGAGCTGCTGGCACAGCCATCGCCAAATTACTATACGCTTATGGCGTTCACAATATTTACGCTGTTGATAGCCGCGGCATTATTTCCGATGAGCGCGATGATTTGAACGCCGAAAAAACCGCATTAAAACAATACCTGAAAACCGACATTAGCGGCTCGCTAGACGACGCAATTACCGATGCCGACATTTTCATCGGCGTATCAAAGCCAGGACTATTAACTCCGGAAATGGTAGCAAAAATGGCTAAAAATCCTGTCGTCTTTGCCCTGGCAAATCCAGTACCAGAAATCATGCCAGACATTGCTAAAGAAGCGGGCGTGGCTGTCATCGCGACTGGCCGCAGCGATTTTCCAAATCAGATCAATAATTCCCTGGCTTTCCCGGGAATTTTCCGCGGCGCATTGGATCACGGCGTTAAGAAAATCACCGACGAGCATAAATTAGCGGCAGCCGAGGCTTTAGCGGCACTCGTCGACCACCCGACCGCCGATGAGGTCATACCATCGCCATTTGATGAGCGTGTTGTACCAGCGGTAGCCGACGTTATCAGGTAATTCCTCGCATAAATAGCCAGCCCATAAAATTGCTATTTGACAAAATAGTAATGCTTATGCTATAATTAAAAGAGTTACATCATAAAAACAAAAGGATAACCATGACCCCAAAAAATTTTTGCGTTCCGCGCGACGTACAGCTGCAGGCTGCGATGTTCCGCCTCGGTAAGATGGAAGATGAAATCCAGAGCGGCTACGAAATTCTCCGGAAATATCAGAAAACAGTAACTATCTTTGGCTCGGCGCGCACCGACCCTAATAGCACCTATTACCATGCCGCGAAAGAAACGGCTGAACGGCTAGCCAAGCTCGGCTACGCCATCGTTTCCGGTGGCGGACACGGCATCATGGGCGCTGCCAATGAAGGCGCCAACAAGGCCGTCCAAGAGGGAGCGCGGGCTGCTGGCGGCGAGTCGATTGCCTTCAACATCCGGCTGCCGCACGAACAGGAAGTTAATAAATATGCCACCGAGGTGTTTGAGTTTCAGCACTTTGCGCCGCGAAAGATCGTCATGACTATGTTTGCCAATGCCTATATCTATTTCCCGGGCGGCTTCGGTACATTGGATGAGCTGGCAGAGATATTGACGCTAATCCAGACTGAAAAAGCCAACCGTGCGCCGGTGATTTTGTTTGACACAGCGTTTTGGAGCGATTTGGATGCCTTTTTCCGCAACCATATGCTGGCCGAGGGAGCTATCGTCGAGAAAGACCTGGATATTTATACTATCACCGACAGCGTCGATGAGATCATTGAGCTGGTACAAGCAAATAAGACGTACTGCTAATCAAACACAGCATTAGCCCGCCCAATCGCTCTTAACTTTCAGATTTTAGATAATTCTTAGAGATTTTCAAGTTTTGCTGGGTTTTTATTAGATTTTTTACTGCCAGATTTTTTAGATTTCAGAGGCGTACCAGCTGACTTACAACTCTTTGGTTTGGAGCTGGCTACCGGCAATTGAAACGGGGATCCTGACTTGACTGGCTCGCCAACAGCCGAGGCAATATAGCAAATCCCGCCCTCGCAAACAACACGTTCAACAGTTGAATTGTGAGTTTTCGGATGATCTTTATAACGGCGAGCGATTTCAAAACCCAAACCCCTTCTCCCTTGAGACGTTTGGTGCTGTCCAAGCGGTAATTGATGATGATAATTATCAATGACATCGACCGGATGAAAAGAAATAACTTGCCCGTCTATATCTAACAATACCCAATCGGATGCCTTAAACGGCGCCCAATTTTCTGCCCGCGGGGCGATTGCTTGCAGCGCCTGGTAAACTTCCTCGGCGGTAGTATCGCCAGGATCAAGACCAAGCGAGCGAATAATCGAATGCGCCCGCGCTAAAATTTCTGCGATCAACCGCACGTCGCTATCGTCGCGCGTCATTTGCTGTAATTCGTTTAGCGCTAATCGCTGCTTACTGTCATCGCCCAAAAGCCTGCTCAAACTTCGCGGCATTTCAAACCTCCTTTTCATGAATTGGCATAGCGTGGAGCGGTACTCCTTTTTGTAAAATTCCAGTTTTAGCGCCGATATTCATCACCACCGAGCTAGCATTGGCACTGGCAAAAATAATTGCATTTTTCAAATTACTATCCTCCGCCCAAGCGCTTAAAAATCCAGACGCAAAAGCATCGCCAGCGCCAGTTCTGTCAATTGACGGCCGATCATCATACATGCCAGCGCGAACAATCGTCCTGCCATCGCTGGCGATAGAGCCGTTCACGCCGTCGGTTATCAACACAACTGGTACTAAATTCAGAGCATTGCGCGCCAAAGATTCCAAATCATCACCGGACACCAAAAACTGCATTTCCTCGCGGTTCACAGTTAAGATCTCGACATCCTGCAGCAAGCCAATCAGCTTGTCTTTTTGGGCTAATTCCTTTTTACCTGGATTAAAGCAAATCTTAATCCCCTGGTCTCTGGCCTGGCGGAATAACTTGTTTAGCACGTCCATATTTCCCGACAAGGTAGAAACGTACAGCCAGTCGGCTTTTTGCTCGCTGATATCAAAATCCGCTGGATGATAATGCGTCGATGCACCGCGATAAGTTAAAATCGTCCTTTCGCCGTTTGGCGCTAACAGCAACACCGAATAGCCGGTACTGTACTTTAAGGAATATTTTACCAATTGCGTACCGACGCCTTCTTTGTCTAGGTCGTCCAACACCGCCTGGCCGGCTGGATCCTTGCCGATAATACCCATGAATAATGCCTGATGCCCTTGACGCGCAAATGTCACTGCTGCATTAGTAGCACCGCCGCCTGTAGCGAAATGAATCTGGTTAACATCAGCTTTCGCTCCCAAATCCAACCGGGCAAAACAATGCTCCGGACTTTCGCACACTGGTTTTAGCGCGTCCGACTGGCTTAAAAAAACGTCCTGTACGCCTGCACCGACAGTGATAATTTTCGCCATTACACCACCGCCTTTCCCGCTGAGCCGAAAGCTTGAATTTTCTCCTCAATCACCTCCTGAACAGCAGCATATACCGGCGGCATTAGTTTGACGATGGCGTATTCGTTTGGATTTTCACGTAAGGTCTTTTCCAATGTCGTGCGGAAAGCGTAGCGCATGTCGGAATTAATGTTAATCTTAGAAACGCCAATTTTCGCCGCATCCTTAAAATAATGCAGCGGCGTACCTGACCCGCCATGAAGCGAAATCTGGCAATGAAGTGCTTCGCGGATGCGCCCTAATAATTCCAAATCCAGGACTTTCGGCACCGGATACAACCCATGCAAATTACCAATCGCCGCCGCAAAAGTGTCAATTCCCGTCGCCTCTACGAAATCACGCGCGCCCTCTGGCGTGGAAAAGGTTTTCTTAATTTCTTCATAGTCAATCGCCTCGGTGTGGACATTTGACGAACCCCAAAAATAATGCGGCTCGGCTTCCACCAACGCGCCGGTGAACTTGGCATACTCGACAACCTCACGGGTTTTGGCGATGATTTCCTCATCCGAAGCGTCGTGATTTGCCTGGGAAATATCAATATGCACAAACTCATAACCCGCGTCAATCGCCCGCTTGCAACCCTCCACCGTCGGCCCGTGATCCAAGTTCAAATACATCTCGATGCCGTATTCAGCCTTATAATTATCCACCAGATCGCGCACGTTCTCCAGCCCCATGGCTTTAACTTCAGCATCCGATACTTCCACCAGCACCGGCGATTGGAGCTTCTGCGCCGCTCGCGCCACCGCGATCAACGTTTCTTGATTATCAATATTAAACGCCCCGACCGCAAAGTGCTGCGCTCGTGTCCGCTGCATCAAATGGCGCGCATGTGTGGTATTGCGCCGAATGTCAGAAATTGTCAGTCCCATAACCTCGCTTTATCCCTTATACTACTTATGGTTAGTATAGCAGCGGCGATGGAAAATGAAAAGAGGCGGATTTTGGCAAATAATTTTTAGCGAATTTTACAGAGGTGAGTGATTTGACTTTTGGAGAAAATGCGGTGAAAGTGTTGACTTTTCTGTTCCAGTATGATATATATATATCAGCTTTCGCCAAGCTACGTCTAGGGCGAAAGTCGCCCTTTAGCTTGAGTGAAAGACAGAAAGGAGGATGGTCGCCATGAACACCATCCTTGCCATTGCACTCGTCTCTCTCTACATCTTGGCACCCATGGTGACCGCTCTGGCGGTCGCCGTGAGAAGCACTATTGGCATGGTCGCGGGAGTCGTCGCGATCGTCGTATTTAGTGTCTCGTTTTGGATGGCTTTCGAGTCATACGCTACCTCCAACACAACCGTTTTTGCATTTGCCGCTATGTGGCAAGTGTTCGGTAGTGTGAGTGCCGTATACAAGGTGGCTGACGAGCTTGATCTTGTCTGACACTCGACCGCGGGCATCCGCCCGCTGAACTACTCGCCAACCTCTCACTCCGGTTGAGATATCTTTCTTTGATATCTCCCGGGTTGAGACCCGGTTCGGTTTGAGATGTTCGGCGGGCTAGTTCACTGGAATTATTTACCACATTTTACAACATACTTTTTATTTGCTGGGCAATCGCTTCGACATCCAGCCCATGCTTTTGCCATAATTCAGCTACCGGGCCGCTTTCGCCGAATTGGTCGCGGACGCCGATGCGCTTTATTTTGACTGGCAATCTCTCGCCAAGTACTTCCGCCACCGCGCTACCAAATCCGCCGGCGATTTGCCCTTCTTCTGCCGTCACCACATGGCCGCATTTTTGGGCGGCGGCAACGACCGCTGCTTCGTCCAGCGGTTTGATAGTGCTAAAATGCACGACCTCTGCCTGAACGCCGGCGTGCGCCAATTGTTCTGCCGCCATGAGGAGTTGATAGGTCATCGTGCCAGCACCTAGTAACGCCACATCGGTACCCTGCCGCAGCACAGACGCCTGGCCAATCGCCACCTCACCATCCAAAAACAGCGGCATGTCGGCTCGCGGCAATCGCACGTAATTTGGCCGTATATCAGCCGCCATCACTGCTGCCATCATTTCAGATTCGTAGGCATCACCTGGCGCCAAGACCACCATGTTTGGCAGGCTCCGCATCAGCGCGATATCCTCCAGCATTTGGTGCGTCGCGCCGTCCGCACCGACATTCAGCCCGGCATGTGAACCGACCAGCTTGACCGGCTGATCATTCAGACAAATCGTCGTCCGAATTTGCTCCCAATTGCGCCCCGGACTGAACGCCGCATAACTGGCAGCAAACGGAACATTACCTATCGCTGCTAGTCCTGACGCCACCGTCACCAGATTTTGCTCTGCCACGCCAACCTCAATAAACCGCGGCGCGCCGATTCGCTCGGCAAACTCGCCAAAGCCAACACTTTCTGCCAAGTCAGCGCTTAGCGCCACAACCTGACTATTGTTCATCGCCGTGTGAACTAGCCCATGGCCAAAACCGAGCCGCATCGACGCGGTATTTCCCGCGCGCCAATCGTCCCGCAACATGCTCATGCGCCTGCTACTCCTTCCGACTGTTTCCCGGCTGATAGATCTAATTGCGCCAGAGCTGCGGCGGCCTGCTCAACATTTGGCGCCTTGCCGTGCCACCGATAATCACCCTCCATAAAATCAACACCGCGCCCGGGCACCGTATGCGCGATGACAATGCTCGGTTGCGCGCGTACTGCCTGCGCCGATTCAACCGTCGCGATAATTCGCGCCATGTCATGCCCGTCGATTTCCTGCACCTGCCAGCCGAAACTGCGCCACTTCTCGCCCAAATCATCCAGCGGCATGACTTTTTCTGTATCACCGCCAATTTGAATATTATTACGATCAACAATGGCGATTAGCCGGCCTAATTTATACTTGGCTGCAAACATCGCCGCTTCCCAAATATTACCCTCATCAAGTTCACCATCGCCTAAACTACAATATACGAAGCGCTCCGAATTCTGCAAATACTGCAAATGATACGCCATACCGGCAGCCTGGCTGAGACCGCAGCCTAGCGGCCCGCTCGTCGTCTCTAGCCCTGATAATTTTACCCGCTCCGGATGCCCTTGTAGCCGCGAGCCAAACTGCCGCAAACTCATTAACTCTGATTCCGATAAAAATCCACGCATCGCCATCGCTGCGTATAGCAGCGGCGCATAATGGCCGTTACTCATAACGAACAGATCGCGATCAGACCAATCCGGCTCTTCTGGCCGCAATCTAAGAATCCGAAAATACAGCACTGCCATCACATCAGCAAACCCCAGCGGTCCCGCCACATGACCGCTGCCAGCGGCTGCTACCTGGCGAATAACTAGTTTCCGTAGCTCTCGCGCTTTTTCCTCCAGCTGTTCAATCGCCAATGTCTCGTTCATAATTTACAAAACACTCGTTTTGCTAATTTCCTGCTGGAGTTTGGAGAAAATAGCATGCGGATCTGATGCTTTCTGAATAACACCGCCGACATTAAGCACATTGACGCCGCCCTGCACTAAGCTATACGCGTTATCAATCGACACGCCCCCGTCCCAGCCAATTTCTACCCCTGGGTTAATTGACTTAATCAAGCGGATTTTCTCCAACTGCATCAGGCTGGCGTTACCGCCGAATCTGCCCAGCTCGCCGCTAAAAATCATCACATGATCAGCTAATTTTATCATTTCCTCAACCGTCCGCGGCACTGTGGAGCGAAGCAAAGCCAACCCAGCATTAATTCCAGCTTGTCGAATCTGCGTGAGCGTTGTTTGGACATCGCCCTTAGCCTCGGCATGCACGATAATCATATTTGGCCGCAAAGCAATCAGCTTTGGGATATACTCATCAAGCTTATCAACCATCGCGTGAATATCGACCATCCATCCCTCCGGCGCCCACAATTCCGGGATACTAACCGTCAGTGTCGGCGCAAATTCACCGTCAGAAATATCAATATGCACGCGCTCAGCGAAACCGGTGATTCTATCGACCTGCTCTTTATATTGAGCGGCATTTTCTGCCAAAATTGCCGGCGTAATAACAGCGCTCATGATAGCTCATCCAACTGCGCATTGCGCCGATTAAACCGCGGAGCATTAGCATACGGCGTATTTAGCCACGTCTCAATGATACCTTTCCAAGCCGCCTCGTCATCTTCCAAAATTCGCGCTGGCAAACACAACACATTCGAATCGTTATCATTACGCGTCATCTTTGCTTCAAAGGCATCCCAAATCACGCTGGCGCGGATTCCCTTAAAACGGTTAGCCGCCATGCACATCCCTTGGCCGCCGCCGCAAATCAAAATCGCCCGCGGGTCTTTACTGTCATCGCCAATAACTTTCAGGGCTGCCGCTTGAGCAAATTGCGGAAAATCATCGTCCGGATTCAATTCCACGCCGCCAACATCCTCGACATCATAACCATTCTTCGCCAAATATGCGAACACTTTTTCTTTCAATAAAAAGCCGCGATGGTCTGAGCCGAGATAGATTTTCATATTTCCATTATAACGCTTATACTTGATTCTGCAAATAATGTCCGACATCGGCCACCAACTCAACCAGACGGTTGGAGTAGCCCCATTCATTATCATACCAAACCATCACTTTTATCAAGTTGCCATCAACCACCTTAGTCAGCGGCAAATCAACAATTCCCGAACACGAATTGCCAATAAAATCGCGGCTAACCAAAGGCTCTTCAGATACGCCTAAAATCCCCTGGTAAAAATTACTTTGCGCGGCTTTCTTAAAGGCGCCATTCACCTGCTCGACCGTCACATCGCGCCGCAGCAGCGCCGTCACATCGCTGAGCGATACCACTGGCGTCGGTACACGCACACTGAGGCCGTCAAATTTGCCAGTCAGCTGCGGCAGCGTTTTCGTTACAGCAATGGCCGCACCCGTCGTTGTCGGTACCATATTTTCGGCCGCGTTGCGACCCTCGCGCAGATCCTTGGCAGGCGCGTCTTGCAGTCTTTGGCTGGCAGTGTAGCTATGCACCGTTGTCAGCATCGATTTTTCCACGCCAAATTCTGCGTCTAGGACAGCCATCACCGCGCCTAAGCTATTGGTGGTACAGCTGGCATTAGAGATTATCGGCGTGGCGTCCTTGATCTTGCTGTCATTCGTACCCAGCACAATTGTATCGACGCCGTCGGATTTGGTTGGTCCGCTGATAACCACGCGCTTGGCGCCGGCAGTCAAGTGCTTGCCCGCGCCGTCTTTATTAGTAAACAATCCAGTCGATTCAATTACCACGTCAATATTCATCTCGCCCCACGGCAAGTTTGCTGGATCTTTTTCCGCCAGCACTTTGACACTTTTTCCATCAACGACCAGTTCGTTTCCTGTAAAATCAACTTGGCGGCCATATTCCCCGTAATTGCTATCGTGTTTTAATAGGTACGCCAGCGTCTTCGTGTCTGTCAAATCATTAATCGCCACAATCTCCAAATCGCTGCGCTCCCATGCAATCTTAAAGGCGCTGCGCCCGATTCGTCCGAAACCGTTAATTGCTATTTTCGTTATCGCCATGTAATTATCCCTCCCAAGTAGCATTAGCTTTTCTCTAATTATACTACAAAGTTGTATAATAAAACTATGACGCGCGAGGAATTATTGGATCTGGCGGCACCGCAGTACGATGAGATACCGGTACTAGTATTAGACAGCGCGATTGATTACGCTACTAAAAAACACGCCGGCCAAAAACGTAAAAGCGGCGAACCGTACATCACACACCCGCTGGCAGTGGCTGGGATTTTAGTGGAATGGGGCATGGATATCGACACGGTGATCGCTGGCGTGCTGCATGATACGGTTGAGGATACCGATGCGACATTGGACGAGCTGGAAAGTTTGTTTGGCCGCGACATTGCCTTTCTGGTTGACGGTGTAACCAAGGTTTCGCAGGCGCGGGCCGGCATGCGCAGCCTTGATAGTTACTTGCCGCATACCAAAGACAACCTCGCCAAGCTGATGATCGCGGTCGGCGAGGACATCCGAGTGATTATTATCAAGCTGGCGGATCGGCTGCATAATATGCGCACGCTTCAATATATGCCGCGCGACAAGCAGAAGAAAATCGCCCGCGAGACAATTGAGGTATTTGCGCCGTTGGCGGATCGGCTGAATATGGGGCGGGTGCGCGTGCAGTTGGAAGAGCTCAGTTTTCGGTTTTTGATGCCCAAGGACTTTCAGCGCACTAAGAGCCTGATGGATAGCCGCCTAAAGAAAAGCCAGCGCAAACTCGCCAAAGTCCGCCGCGACGTTACGGCGCGCCTCCAGAACGAGAGTCTGCAGTTTGAGATGGACGGCCGGGTCAAAAGCGTATATAGTTTATTTAAGAAGCTCGACCGCGTTGGCGATATTGATAGGATTTATGACCTGATCGCCCTGCGTGTCATCGTCGACGATTTAGCAACTGGCTATCTGGTACTGGGCGTGCTGCACGACATGTACCAGCCGTTTTACGAGCGCATCAAAGATTATGTTGCCAACCCCAAACCGAACGGCTACCAGAGCTTACACACGACGGTGCAAACGCCGACCGGGCAGATCGTCGAGTTCCAGATCCGCACCCGAGATATGCACGAATACGCCGAGCGCGGTCTGGCGGCCAGTTTCCATTATAACGAGCAAAAGATGTCTGACGCCTACCGGCAGGGGCGAATCGCGGCGCTGCCGACGGATTTGGCGTGGATTCGCGACCTGCAGGAAACGGCGGCCCGGGCACGCGAGGGTAAATCATTTGATTCAGAGAAATTCCGCATGAAGCTGTTTGAGGATCGAATTTTCGTCTATTCGCCCAAAGGCGATATTTATGACTTGCCGCGCGGCGCCTTCCCGCTGGATTACGCGTATCGCATTCATTCCGACATCGCAGCGCATGCCAGCGGCTTCAAGGTCAATGGCGTCATGAAGCCGTTCACTTATGAATTACAGCACGGCGACGTCGTCGAAGTTTTGACCAGCAAATCCGCCAAGCCCAAACCAGCCTGGCGCGACATGGTCATCACGCCGCACGCCAAGACTAAATTACGTATGCAGTTATCAAAAAGCGGCGGCGTACTCGCACACTTGACCGGGTTAACCGACGGCGTTTCGTCGCTGTTTCGACGGTAAGCAAAACACTCACACCTCATCCCAGAGGCAGCGGCAGGCACGACATCTCCTCCGCCAGAGACTGTGAAACGTTCGCGAGTAGCGGACGTTTCAGCCGAACGCTCGCGAGAAATCTCCAGTGGAGATTTGAGCGAAGAGTATGCTCTGGCGGAGGACGGTGGAGCGGCTGCTGCGGTTCGTTTTCCAGCCATCTCCTCCACGTCGAATGTATCCGGCGGGCGCCGTCCGCAGAGCTATCGACTTGTCGGAGAGGCTGACGGTTGCACTGCGTGACAAACACGGATCGAATCTTAGATGAGACGTGATACCATCCTGCTTTACACGATAGTATTACGCCTGCTCGTTCCAGCGCTCAATCGCCGCCGCTACAACCTGCTTGGCAGCATCAACGCCAGCAAATTCTTTGACAATGGTCGAACCCGGCTTTTTCAGATCCTTATAGTGATTGAAATGGAATTCAATTTGCTTAATCAGCTGCGCCGGCAGATCCTCCAGCGACTGAATGGCGTTACCATTATGGCGATCGTCGCTTGGCACCGCGATAATTTTATCATCAACCTCATCGTCATCGACAAACTTCATCACGCCAAGGATCCGCGCCTCGACCACCAGCCCGGTCATCAGCGGCGTATCCGTCACTAACAGCACATCCAACTCATCGCCGTCCTCATCCAGCGTCTGCGGAATGAAACCATAATTAGTCGGCTTGGCAAAAATCGCCGGATCAACCCGATCCAACCGCATAGCGCCAACTTTCCGATCCCATTCAATTTTATGATTCGACCCAGCCGGAATCTCTACGACAACGGTAACTTCGCCGTCCTGATAGTTTCCCGGGTTTAATACTTGGTTAAAATCTGCCATATACTACTCCTCTCTGGCTTTTTCTTGTAAGTATTCACGAATTTGCAGCGCCGCCACTGCGCCCTCGCCGACCGCCGAAGCGATTTGCATGGTTGCGCCCGAACGGACGTCGCCCGAAGCAAAGACGCCAGGAATATTGGTATGCAAATGTTCGTCGGTGATGATGTGTCCTCCGAGGTCCAGCTCAACATCTGACTCCTTCAAGAACTGCGTGTTCGGAATGAGGCCGATAAAGACGAACAATCCATCTGCAGTAAATTCTTTTTGCTCATCGTCTTGAGTTGATTTGACGCCGTAGAATTTGTCGTTCTTCACGATAATTTCGTCTGTCGTCGCGCCAAGGTGGACGGTTATTTTGCCTGCGTCAACGTATTTTTGCAGTTCCTTTTGCAGGACATCGCTGGCGCGCAATTTGCTGCGTACCAATAGGTCAATGTGACTGGCGTAGCGAGTTAGAAAGATCGCTTCCTGCACCGCCGAGTTGCCGCCGCCAACGACAATCAAGCACTTGTCGCGGTAAAATGCACCGTCGCACGTCGCACAGTAATGCACGCCGCGGCCATACAATTCATCTTCGCCTGGCACGCCCAGTTTGCGATGATTTGAGCCGGTCGCCAATAGCACCGCCTTGGCTCGTACTGACTGACCATCGATCGTCAATTCCAATTCATCGTCAACTTGTTTCAGATCCGTAACGTCGCCGTACTCAATATCCGCGCCAAATCGCTCAGCCTGCTGCTGCAGTTCGGATGCCAATTTCATCCCGGTCACACCCTCGGCGAAGCCTGGATAATTATCAATCTGATCAGTAATAGCTGCCATGCCGCCGACCACGCCGCGTTCGTATAGCGTCGTCGGCACGTCCTCACGCGACAGATAGATCGCTGCAGTCAGCGCACTTGGACCGGCACCGACAATCACTACATCTCTCTCCTTAGATCCCATATTGCTCCTTATAGTATTTCTCCAATGCTGGTGGTATTTCTGGCTCAGGAATTTCTGCCGGTTTGTCGATTGCCATTACCACAAACTTTAATGGTGTGTTTGCCGGAATTTTATCTCCCTGGCCTTTTTCGCCATACGCCTTGCTTGACGGAATCGCTAGCTCACGGACGCCGCCAATTCTCATACCGACCAAGCCCTCTTTCCAGCCTTCAATCACCGATGCGTTCGCTAAGCCTTCAACTAAGAAAGGCTCTTTCAATTTTTCACCGTCAATCGACTGATCAAAGACTTCGCCTTTTGGATTCCAGCCAATATAATAAACCGCAAATTCAGTATCTTTCTTTATTTCCGCGCCTTCGCCAGCCACGAGATTCTCAACTTTCAATTCTTTAGCTTCATCATTGCTGAATTCCGCCGGACGCGAAGCATATTCTGAGAATTGGCTATAATATTTACCGCTCAGTTCTTCCGCCTGCGCTTTAACCTTTTTCTGCCGCTCGTTAACTGCCTTAGTATACGTATCCTGCGCTTTTTTCAGCTCAGCCTGATCTTTGGCGTCATTACCTGGCTGCACCATCATAGCGATAAATCCGCCGACCGTTCCTAAAAACATCACGCCAGCAATCACCCAAATACCTATCCTTTGGCTTTTCGTCGTTGCCATAGTCCTCCTTTATTTACCTCCCCAATTATAACAATTTTTACCAAGTACAACAATCGCCCGCCTAAACCTGCGCGGCATCAAATTCTTCTGCTGCCATGGCTGCTATTTCTTCAATTATCGGCGCAGTATCTTTATCTGTTAAGGTTCGTTCGGCGCTAGTAAATTTAACGCTCAAAGTTACGGTTTTTGTTGAATCATCGTCCTTCGGCTGATAAATCGCGATTGGCGTGATACTAATTTGCAATTCGCGGTGTTTCTTCGCAACTTCCTCAGCGCACGCATACACCGACGCATAATCAACCGCCGACTGCATCTTCAGCGATATATCCCGAGTCGTTGACGGATAGCGGCTCAGCGGCCGATAATTATGTTCGCGATTTTTAGTCAGACAGACTTGTAATTTTTCAATATCAAGCGAGAACGCCGCCGTGTAATCTGGCAGCTTAAAATTACGCCGTACTGCCTGAGATAATTCGCCAACAACACCCATCTTCTCACCATTTTTTGCGACAATCCAAGCACTGCGCTGGCCGTCAAACGGCGCTGGCACGTCCGCGCCAGACTCTGCTATTTTCACGAAATCAGCCTCAACTTTAAGATCCGCCAACAGCCTATCCACTAGCTTTCTCGCCTTATAAAACGGCGCGCCGGCTCGCGGCTTTTTGCTAGCGTAAATACCGTTGACGAAGGTCTGCTCGCTTGGCAGATTCTCGTCAGTAAGCGGCAATTCTTTATCGTGAATTTTGCCGATTTCAAACAACATGAACTCGTCGTGGCCGGCTTTGATGTTGGCATGAACTTTATCTAGCAAACTCGGCAACACGCTGGTGCGATAGTACTGCAAATCAGGACTGAGGGCGTTGCTTAACCGATAGGCGCGGCTCGGGTCTTGCTCGGCGTTTTTCAGGACGCGCTCGTGGACGAAACTATAAGTCAGGACTTCGTTGGCACCAGCGCGCGACAAACTCTGGCGAATCGCTTGCTTGAGCTGGCGGCGCGAATTCCTCGGCGCTGGCTTGATGCTGCGCATTGGCAATTGGCGCGGTAGTTTATCAAAGCCATATAGCCGGCCGACTTCTTCGACAATATCCTCCGGTAGTTCAAGGTCGGTGCGCCAGAATGGCGCAATTACTTCAAATTGGTACGGCGTATTTGGCTCGGGTTCCTCATGCGCCTTAATTTCAACATTCTTCAGGATACGGCAGATTTCCTGCGGCGAAAATTCTGTACCCAAACGTTCATTCACAAAGGTACTTTCCAACACTAAAACGCCAGTCACTGCGCCCCAATCGAAAATCGAAATGGTTTCCTTGCCGGCAGAGCCAAATGTAACTCGCGAATCGTGCTGCATGACCATCAGGCGATCGTTGCGCTTGTCAAACACTTCGCTCGCCTGTAACCCGCCAACCATACTCATCAGCTGCTTCAATACGGCAGCATTTTGAAGCGGCGACTGGCCCTTATTAAACCGCGTCAGCGCGTCGGTAAAAATACCGTGGCGCATAGCCGTGCGGCGCAGCGCATACATATCAAAATTAGCACATTCTAGGACGATATTTTTAGTGTCATTTGAAACCTCAGTGTCGGCACCGCCCATAATTCCCGCCAGACCAATCACGCCCTCGCCATCAGCAATGACGATGTCGTCAGCCGTCAGCTCATACTCTTTGCCATTGAGCAGACTGACTTTCTCGCCATTACGAGCCATCCGCGCTTCAAGTTTATGCCCACGCAATTTGTCATAGTCATAGGCGTGCGTTGGCTGCGCCGTCATGAGCATTATGTAATTCGTGGCATCGACAATGTTATTAATCGGCTTACCGCCCATCGCCACCAACTGACACTGCAGCCATAGCGGACTTGGCTGCACGGTAACATCACGAATTGCTACTGCCATGAACCGCGGCACTAATTCTGATGCGTCATTGATGACCGTTAGATCCAAACCTTCAGCGTTCGTGAACTGCTGGACTGATTTATACCAATCAGGACTAGTAAACTGCTGGTGAAAAATCCCAGCAATCTCGCGTGCCACGCCGAGTTGTCCGAAGCAATCTGGCCGGTGAGTAAACATCTTATTTTCAATGTCCAGTACGTAATCATCCAGCCCAAACGTTTCCGCGAAACTCGCACCTGCCGTAAGTTCAACGCCCACCGGCACGTCGTGTTCATAAATCTCAACAATTCCCTCGTGATCCGTACCAATCGCCAGCTCGTCTGCCGCCGCCAACATACCTTGGCTGAGCACGCCGCGCAGCGGCCGCGCGTCCAATACAAATGGCTCGTCGTCGTCAAAGCTTGCTGGCACCGTGCTTTTTGGCGGCAACCAAATTGCCCACATATCCGCATGCACATTTGGCGCGCCGCAAACTACTTGCACCAAGCCGTTCTCATCACGCGGCACATCCGCCACCGCACCGCCATCATCAATCTTGGTCACGCTCAGCCGATCGGCATCAGGGTGCTTAGCACATTCAACCACCCGAACAATTCGTGCACCGCCATATCTAGCATTGAGGTCGATCACTTCTTCGACACCGCCAAGCTGCTGATTGACCCGCGCTACCAACTCATCTAAGGGAGGTAATTCAAAATTAATCAATTGTTTGATAATGTTTAGGCTGACTTTCATATATATCAGTATACCATTCTAATCAATGGTGTAGTCAAACACCTTGACGGGAATACCTTTTTCCCGAGCTTGGTCAATCGTAAACGTCGTGCCAGGGCTATCGTTAACCCGAAACGCCACCAGCTCATCCGACAAGTCAACAATTTGACAATTACGCGCATGACATGAATCAGCGTTAACTTCATTAAAATCAGTAGCATCGCGCAGTACTCCTGGCCGATGTTTGGCAATATCTCGTAGAAGCGCGACCGTCGCAATCACATCATCCTGGCGACATTTGCCGTCGGCCGCGCGATCATACAATGCTTGGCAATACAGCTCCAATTTTACCGGCAGAAATATCTGAAACCGCACCGCCTCCAGACCATGTTCATAGGCCAGCCGAGCCGCTTCGTGATCAGCACCAGTGGCACCACCCGACACAATCCCGCTGCCTTCAGCAATCTTTTGCCCGACAAACTGCTCAATATCACGGCGAATCGTGTCATTCACTTCACGCGTACCAACAACTGCAAGCCATTTCATAGCATGTATATCCCTTCCGACTTAGTGATATACGTCACTATCCCACGACGGCAACGCGGTAGCACCCATCGCAGCATGTATGTTCGCCAAATCCTGTTGAGCAGCTGTCTTAAGATCCTCAAGTTCTCCCAAAATAAAAGACTCATCCTTATCCAACTCACCGAGCCGTCTTCTTAGCTCTTCTTTTTCCTCACGAACAAGGTTGAGCTTATCTACAAGCTCTTTAATACGCCTAGACCTCTCATCAACCACACTGCCAGCAGACCCTCCCGCCTCCGCTGCCGAATACTCTCCAAGCTCACCTTTCCCCATGCTTTACCTCCTTTCGGCTTACACCACGTACTGTATCACAGCGAAGCCAGCGCGTCCAGCCAGCTGGGATTATTCGCTGGATTTTTCGCCATCCTTATATTCCAAAATTTCCCGTCCAACAAACTCTCTTCTTACCGCGTTAGTGTAACCATTATCACCTGTAATCATATTGTCAAGGACTAAAAGCATCGCACATCCTCCCATTTTTGAATCTCCATGTTTAGTCCTGAAATGACTAGTTCTGGCTGGATATTCTGCATTCTCCTCATTTGTTTCTTTCAATTCCGTCAATCTCGCAATAATAAAATCTCGCTGACGATACAGATCCTCAAGGCGTTTCCTTACTTCATTGCTCGACTCATCAAACCCCTTCTTTACGTTACCGCGCAGTCCACTGAGCAAGTCCTTTGTCTCGCCGCTCAACTCGCCGAATTGTTCTGTCTCATCGCTTAGTTCGTCAACCTGATTGCTTATAAACTTTATAGCCTCTATTTCCCGATTGACCCGATCAAGTTCCTCCATAAGATGGAATCTTTCTCTTGCACCTCTAACCAATTCTTTGTCACTTGGCGTCATAAAATAATTTTTTAGTCCTTCTGTTTCTTCGCCAGGCACACCACTTCCTCTATCAGGAGTATTTCCTTCCATATTATATCTCTTTCCTTTCGTTTTGTTCGCTAGAGTATAATAACATGGATTTTACATAATGACAACAGTATGGACTGAAGTTTTGTCTGACGATATTCTTAAGCACTGGCGACAGTACCGTCTAAATACCATATACATCCAGCTCAATCGCCGCAAGTATCTGCTGAACTCGCGCGCTATCCGCCATTTCCAGCCATCCTTTGCCGCCAATGACGCAGCCGCCGAGGATTGAATTCAGCGTGTCTCTACCCAGCAATACTTGCTCGTAGTTATGCGAACATCTGACCAACGCTTCCTGCAAATTATCGCAAAACGACGACGCTGATAAAATAGGACTGAATAAACTAAAATTTAGATAAATATTGCCAAGTCCGCTGGCCGCCAAAATACCCCGCCCATACAGACGAGGTATTTGTTTACAGACATGCTTCTTTGATTCGGAAGCTTAACGCTTGGAGAATTGTTCGCGCTTGCGGGCGGAACGCAGACCGTATTTCTTGCGCTCTTTCTCGCGTGGGTCGCGCTTGAGCAGTTCAGCCTTCTTCAGGACTGGGCGTAGATCAGCGTGAGCAGCCGTCAATGCTTTAGCGATACCAAGCTTGATGGCGTCAACTTGACCAGCGAGACCGCCACCTTTCACCAAGATGGTAACATCGTATTCCTTTTGCTTGCTGACGATAGCCAGTGGGTCGGTTACTTCGGCGAGCAAGGTTTTGTTGCCATCCAAGTACTCAGCGGCTGCTTTGCCGTTGATGGTGATGGTACCCTTGCCAGGAAGCAAGCGAACACTTGCTGAGGCGCTTTTACGTCGTCCCAAGCCGTAGAAATAGGTATCAGTAGCCATATTACTTTACCTCAACTTTCTCTGGGGTTTGTGCTGTGTGAGCATGCTCGCTGCCAGCAAACACGCGGAGGCGCTTGAGGCGCTCTGCTTGCAATTTGTTCTTTGGCAACATACCTTTGACAGCTTCTTCAATAATTCGTTCTGGGTGGCGTTCACGCATTTCTTTGAACTGCGTTTCTTTGATGCCGCCTGGGAAACCACTGTGACGGTAGTAGTACTTGTCAGTTTCCTTGTAACCAGTAACGACGGTGTTTGCGGCGTTGACAACCACCACGTAGTCGCCGCCATCAACATGCGGCGTGTAGGTTGGCTTGTATTTACCAGTCAGGTGTTTAGCAATTTCAGTTGCCAAGCGTCCCAGTGGCAATTCGCTCGCGTCAAACAATACCCAGCGGCGAGAAACTTCAGATGGTTTTTGTGAATAAGTCTTCATCTTATTTCTCCTTCTTTGGCATTGGTTTGATATCGTCGACAAACTCGATGATTGCCATTTGCGCGCCGTCGCCAACACGTAGGCGTGTCCGTTCAACGCGAACGTGTCCGCTGGTGCGGCCACTGAGCTGCGGGGCAATTTCATCAACGAGCTTGTAAGCAGCAGCGCGGGTGCTGAGTGCTGCAATCACCTGGCGGCGGCTGGCTAGATCGCCCTTCTTCGCCTTGGTGATGATTTTTTCAATGTGGCGCTTCAGCTCTTTGGCTTTCGGCAAGGTGGTCTCGATTTTGCCGTGCTCGACCAGGCTGGTTGCCAGGCCCTTGAGCAAGGCTCGCCGTTGATCACGCTCACGGCCGAACTTGCGCCCTTGATATCCGTGTCTATGCATAGTTAAAACTCCAACTCCGCCATCTTGTCGCGTACTTCATCCAGCGCCTTCGAGCCAAAGCCTTTCAATTCTCGCAAATCTTGCTCGGTCAAAGTCACCAGGTCGCGAATCGTGCGGATTTCATTGTTAATCAGCGCGTTCGTGGTGCGGGCGCTTAGGTTTAATTCTTCAATCGGCATAGCCAATTCTGACTCTTCGTCATCCTTGGTTGTGCCAAGTGCTGGCGCGCCAGTTACCATGGTGTTGCCCGCCAAAGCCGTGTATTGGTTAACCAGGATTGCCGCTGCTTCCTCAAATGCTTCGCGCGGGGTAATTGCGCCGTTGGTTTCAACGGTAATCGCTAATTTGTCCAAGTTTGTTTCCTGGCCAACGCGGGTTGAGTCAACTTTATAGCGGACGCGCAGCACCGGCGAATACATTGCATCAATGGCAATCATGTCGCTGTGCAAACGGTTCTCGCTTGACTCTTCAATCGTCTGATAGCCGCAACCTGCTTCTGCCACCAAATCCATTACCAAATGCTTGTTTGGGTCGTCAATCGTAGCAATTACTTGCTCTGGGTTAACGATTTCAACGTCAGCGTTTGTCTGGATATCTGCAGCAGTTACTTCGCCGGCGCCAGATTTCTCAAGGCGCAATTCAACTGGCTCGTCAGTAAACACCCGCAAGTGAACATTCTTCAGATTTAGCGTAATATCGACAACGTCTTCTTTGACATCCTCGACGGTAGTGAATTCATGAGTCGCGCCTTCGACCCTGAAAGCCACGATTGCGCCGCCCCGAACACTTGACAGTAAGACGCGCCTTAGTGAATTACCAAGCGTATTGCCGTAGCCCGGATGAAGCGGTTCGATTAGAAAAGTAGCACTGGTCGCGGAAATATCATCAACGCTCGCAAGTGCTGGATTGTAAATTGCTTTTGCCATAATTCTTCCCTAACCCTTCTTTTATCGTGAGTAATACTCAACAATTAATTGCTCGTTGATGTCAGCTTCCGCTTCCTCGCGCTTCGGCAAACCAGTCACTTCAATCTTCAGCTTCTTGCTATCACTCTTTAGCCAGCTCAGCGGGCCTTGGATTGAATTATTGATCACGTCTTCGATGTGCGTAAAGTATTCAGATTTGGTACTTTTTGGGCGAACGGTGATAACATCGCCAGCCTTAACACGAATTGATGGAATATCGACGCGGCGGCCGTTTAGTTCGAAGTGCCCGTGGCTGACCAGCTGGCGAGCAGCACGGCGCGATACGGCAAACCCAGAACGGTAAACGACGTTATCCAGCCGGCGCTCCAATAGCTTCAACAGATTCTCGCCTGCCAAGCCTTCTTGGGCGCGGGTTGCCTCGTTCATCAGGCGCGCAAATTGCTTTTCAACCAAGCCGTACAGGCGGCGAACTTTTTGCTTTTCGCGCAGCTGCGTAGCGTACAGGCTTGGCTTACTCTGGCGACTGTGCGCGTGCTGACCTGGGATGCCAGATTTTCGCGCCAAAACTTTATGTGCTTTTGGATGAAGCGCATAACCTTCGCGGCGGCTTTGCTTGACAATCGGTGAATTATCTCGTGCCATAATTATGCCCTCCGTGCCTTTCGTGGACGAACACCGCCGTGAGGCACGCCAGTTACGTCCTTAATGCTTTCTACTGAGATGTCGAAAGCGCCGACCGCACGAATGGCGGCGTCGCGGCCCAAGCCGACACCTTTGACGAAAACGTCAACTGATTTCAAACCATACTGCGTTTTCGCAGCTTCAGCAGCTTTTTCAGCAGCAACCTGTGAAGCATAGGCGGTGCCTTTTTTGCTACCACGGAAACCACATGCACCAGCTGATGAAGCGGTCAACACGTTACCTTTCTTGTCAGAAAAGGTAACAATGGTGTTGTTAAATGTTGCTTGAATATGCAGCTGACCAGCTGGGACTGATCGGCGCTGCTTTTTCTTGGTAGATTTTGCGTCTGCCATTTCTTAGTCCTTTCTTTAGGTCTTACTTGCTGCTTTTGGTTGTGTACCGCCCACGGCGATGGCGCGACCCTTGCGAGTTCGTGCATTCGTACGAGTCCGCTGTCCGCGTGTCGGCAGTCCTGCTTTGTGGCGAAGACCGCGATAGGAGTTGATATCCTTCAAGCGCTTAATGTTGTTAGTTACCAAGCGCTGGAGATCACCTTCGACGGTGTATTCGCTGTCGATAATTTCGCGAATCTTGTTTTCTTCAGCCTCGGTGAGATCTTTCACCCGAGTGGTCGGCTCAATCTTAGCCGCCGCAAGGATGCTCAAAGCGTGCTTTGGCCCAATCCCATAAATATAGGTGAGCGCGATTTGCACCTGCTTCTCTGTTGGGATAACTACCCCAGCAATTCGAGCCATGCTTAACCCTGCCTTTGCTTGTTCTTAGGTTTTTTCTTGTTGATGACGCGGAGTCTGGCGATACGCTTGCCCTTTTTACGGCCAACGCGGCGCACGAGTACGTCATCGGGACTGATTTTTCTAACACTTGCACGAACTTTCATAAAGTGCTTAAATCTCCCTTCCCGAGTAAACCCGAGATTAACGTTAATATTTGACTACCGGCTCTGTTGAGGCCGGTCGTCGCGTAGGCGGAAGCTGATTCGTCCCTTTGTAAGATCGTAAGGGGTCATCTCAACTTCAACCTTATCACCAGGCACCAGGCGAATATAGTGCTTGCGCATTCGCCCTGAAATGTGCGCGATGATACTATGGCCGTTCTCCAGTTCCACCCGAAATTGAGTATTAGGCAGTGCTTCCACTACCTTACCAATCATTTTGATGACTTCCTTTTGACTCGCCATAAGTTACAGTTGTCAATTATACAGCAACAAGCTGCTTCCCGCAAGGGGTTTACTGAGAAAAATTTCACTATTTACCTGACAATACACGAATTAGCAATAAGCGATGATAAAAATCCCCGCCCAGCAGCGAGGATCATTCATTTATTTTTTACGCAACTTCGGCAGCAATCGCCGTTTTTTCGTTTTACCGCGACCATTGACCAGCTCGTCCGGATCGAAATCGTCGTACGTAACCATCAAAGCTCGCGAGTTAATCTGACGCAATGTCTCTAGGCCAACCGACACAACGATCAAAACTCCAGTACCGCCAATTGACAACCGCAGCCCCTTCAGCCCCGTCAAGTGATACGTCAAATACTCAGCGATGAACGGCAAAATTGCCACAATACCCAGCACGATCGACCCGAACAAAATCAGGCGATTAACCGTACGCATCAAATACTTTTCTGTTTGAGCACCCGGGCGTATACCTTCGATAAAACCTCCCTGCTTTTGCAAATTCTCAGCAATTTCATTAGCATTAAAGACAATTCCTGTATAAAAATACGTAAACGCGATAACTAGCAAGAAGTACAGCGTCGGATAAATGAAAGCTTCGGCAGTAGCGCCAGTAAACGAACCGGCATTCGGCGCTTGAAACCAAGTGATAAGCTTATTAGCAGTCGGCAGCAAGCTAGGATTATTAGACGCTTTCATAACCTGCCCGATGAACTGCGGCAGACTAAGAAACGACACCGCAAAGATAACTGGAATAACCCCGGCCGCAATCAACTTAACCGGCAAAATACTCTTAACATCGCCATAGTTACTATTGCCGTGAACGCGCTTAGCATAATTAATTGTTATGACGCGCTGCGCTTCATTAATCTTAACCAGGAAATATAGAACGATTAGTCCGGCGATCGCCATCGCTAACACCGTCCAGAACATCACCGGATTAACTGGTATCGTGAACCAATTAAAGAAATTCAGACTGCCAGAGGAGGTATCGGTTAGAGAAGAAATAATCGTTGCAGCCATTTGCGGCATCTGGCTAATAATACCAGCAAAAATCACGATAGAAATACCATTGCCAATTCCCTGTTCAGTAATCAATTCGCCAAGCCACATAAGCAATACCGAGCCGGCAGTCATAGCAGTTACCGACACAATCCACTCCATAGCAGTTGGATCGCCTAAAGTCGTCGTACCGCCCTGAAGGACAGTCTGGCGCAAAATAAATATAAAAGCGATTGACTGAACGACAGCTAACGGCACAGTAATAACACGCGTCCACTGTTGAATCTTACGGCGTCCTGACTCGCCGTCTTTATGAAGTTCCTCTAGCTTTGGAATGGCTTTAGTCAACAGCTGGATGATGATGCTGGCAGTAATAAACGGACTAAGTCCGACTAGTACCAAAGAAAAACTTGACAAAGCGCCGCCAGAAAGCAGGTTTAAAATACCGCCCAAATCACTCTGACCTAGCACTGAAGAGATTGCGCTCCGCAGCTGAGTCGGCTCAGCCAATGGTACTGGGATATGCGCCAGTAACCGGTACACCACAATAATCCCGGTAACAATCAGCAACCGTTTTTGCATATCTTTATTTTTCAACGAGCGGAAAATTATTCTCCAATCCATATATTCTTAGCCCCTCTAGCCACTAACTTCATTAACTACTTCAGTATACATTATTTGACCGGATATTGCCAGATTTTATCTACTGGTCAACTTCGTCAATACTCCAACCCCAAGCATTGCAATCGCCCACCGTCCTGGCTTTCGCACCTCTTTCATAAGCCAGCTGTAACGCCCGAATTGAACCATGCGTCGATGGCTCTAAACCTTTGGTTGGTCTTACCAAATACTGCTTTAATGACGGCGTATTAGCAAGCATAGCATACGACATAGTGTCAGCAAACAACTCAGAACGGCGAGTTTCGCGCTCTTTAACTGCGTCTTGGCTGTCCGGTTGATTTGGCCAATATTTATACATTTCAAAAATCATCAAGTTAATATTGATCGGAAAACCCATTCTCATAGCAATATGATGCGCGTATTCGTGGAATAAAACCGTCAAATCGCTTTCAATATCCCCTGTATAACCGGCGACAATATATATCGTTTCCTCTTTTCGGCAATAGAAACCGGATATTTCAACCCCGCTTGTTTTATTGCCGTCGCTAATACAAGTTGATCCGCTATTTTCAAGAGAATCGACAACTTTTACGACAGTACCCTGGAAATCAAGCGAATCCTTATTTGGATAGGCATTGTCAAATAGCGGCTTCCATGTTTTATTCAGACATTCAACCCACGCATCATACCAAGCTTTTTTGTCTGATTGATGTAGCGATTCGCTTGGCGCGCACGAGGTAAAGTCTGGGATATTAATATTAAAGACAGCTTCTTTACTAATTTCATCGTATACATCGGACTCTTTGCAAAAATTCCGCTTAAAAATAGAATGTTCGGACGGAGCGGCATTCTCGCACTTTTTACTTTCTTTATCAAAATGATTAAGTACTATGCCTCCAATAATCAAAGCAAAGCCCACTATGAACGCAAAGATTATAGCAATCATAGGTGATTTGCTAGCAGGAGGACGCGGCACTACTGGCGGAGTGGGTGGTACCGTTGGAATATATAGCGGCGGCGTTTGGCTTTGATTATAATTATTAGCATTAGGCGCGCCCGTATACTGCACCCCCGGAGCAACTGGCGGCGGAGTATAGCCGGCTTGCGGCATATCCGGAGCTTGCGATTTATCGTCGTTATTCATGCTATTGATTATAATCTATATAGCTAAATTTTAGCAATTAAAATAACTCTATAAAAGCGCCCCCGCTTATACGCAAAGGGGCGCTTTCTTTAGGTTTTGCCTGAAAATTATTTTTCCTGGCTAGCCTTTTCGTCTTCCTCAATGTCCTTCATGCTTTGGCGTAAGGGTACAGCGACTTTCTCAAACGAGCCGCCAGCTTTTTCAATCGCTTTAACGACCGAAGCGGAAGCAGCTTGTACTTTCAAGTCAACCTTAGCTTTCAATTCACCGCGAGCGATCACCTTGACCGTGTGGAACGGTGTGGCGATGTAGCCTTCGGTAAATAGCAATGCGTTGTCGACGGTTTTGCCGTCAAAGGCGTTCAAGTGGTCGAGGTAGACTACCTGAGCTGGCGTGCGCAAGCTCTTGAAACCGCGAGCCTTTGGTACGGCCTGAGCCAATGGACGCTGACCACCCTGGAACATAGCGCGAAGCTTCTTACCAGTGCGGGCGTTTTGGCCCTTGGTACCACGACCAGCGGTTTTACCTTGGCCAGCAGCGATACCGCGGCCAACACGCTTTTTATTCTTGTTTGCTGAAACTTGGAGATCGTTGTATTTCATTACTTAGCCTCCTTTTTAGCAGCTTTTTTGACTGGCTGAGCATTGAGCCATTCTTCGCGTGGAACCAATGATTTCAATGCTTCAATGGTTGCGTAGGCGATGTTCACCTTGTTGGTTGAACCAAGTGACTTGGTTAGCAGGTTGCGGACACCAGTTACGCCGATGATCTGTCGCACCACACCACCAGCGATAATACCGGTACCAGGAGCAGCCGGCTTGATCAGCACGCGGGCGCCTGAGAACTTGACTTCGCTGTCGTGCGGAATGGTCTCGCCGTTCAGCGGCAAAGTAATCAAGTGCTTCTTAGCAACTGAGGTTGCCTTAGCGACAGCAGCTTGCACGTCGGCACCTTTGGCCACACCAACACCAACCTTGTCCTTGCGGTTACCGACAACCACCAACGCCTTAAAGCGGAAGCGGCGACCACCCTTTACCACGCGGCTCACGCGGTCAATGTTGATTACCAATTCCTCAAACTCTTTTGGTGCGTCATCACGCACGTTTCGCCGGTCATCGCGGCGACCACCACGCGGACTGCGAGGCCGGCGGCCTTCTGCGCGTGGGGTAGTATTTGCAGCTTGTTCTGCCATACTAGAACTCCAATCCTTCTTGGCGCGCAGCATCAGCCAATGCCTTCAAGCGACCAGCGTACTGGCGGCCATTACGATCAAAGACCACTGCGCTAATTTTACTTTTCTTTGCTTTCTTGGCAATTTCAGTACCGATGGCAGCACATTTTTCGCTCATCGTACCTTTTGCTTTGGTGCCAACGGTGGTTGCGGCAGCCAATGTCTTGCCGGCGACGTCGTCGATCAGCTGAACACTGACGTGCATGTTGCTGATGGTAACCGTCAGGCGTGGACGCTCTGCAGTGCCTGAAACTTTCGCGCGAACGCGGTTTTTACGGAGAGCGCGGTTGAGTAATTTCTTGTTCTCAGTCATGATTACTTACCTGTCTTTCCTGCTTTGCGCAAAATCTGCTCGTCAGCGTACTTGATACCCTTGCCCTTGTATGGTTCAGGCTTCTTCAACGCGCGGATTTCCGCAGCGACTTGGCCGACTTGCTGTTTATTGATACCGCTAACGATGATGGTCATCTTTTCGTTGGTAACGGTGATGCCCTCTGGGGCTTTGTATTTGACTGGGTGTGAAAACCCAAGCGCCATTTCCAGCTCATTATTGCTGGAGCTCACGCGGAAACCGACACCATTAACCTCGAGACGCTTCTCGTAGCCCTTGGTTACGCCGATTACCATGTTATTGATCAGCGCGCGCATCAGACCGTGCTGGGCGCGAGCAGTTTTGGACTCATCCTTAGGATGAACCGTGACTTGTCCGTCTTCGACTTTCACCTCAACTGCTGGCGTGATGAATTGTGTCAATTCACCTTTCGGGCCCTTTACGACCACGTCGCCAGAGTCAACCGTGATTGTCACACCGGCCGGAATAACCACCGGCAGTTTTCCGATTCGACTCAGACTCATTACTCACCTTTCATGTGATTTGATATTAACCTTGGTATTCTAGCATGGATTAGGGGTGAAATGCAAGGTTTACGTAACGCGATTACTACAGCTATGGTAGAAGCCGATTGGATATGCAGATACAGATGCTAAGTAAAGGTTGTGAGATTTATGTGCGCTAAAGTATAGTAATAATATGACTAAGATAGTTGCAAAGGCACTGTTGCGGAACTCTGAAGGGTTATATTTGGTACTTCATAGAGGCAATACGCATCCGCGGTTCCCCGGGCATATTGATTTTCCCGGCGGAGAGGTTGAGCCGGAAGAAATACCAGAAGCAGCAGTAGTGCGCGAAATACAGGAAGAAACGGGACTACTCGTTGATCCAAAAAAATTGAAAAAGCTATTTACTAAACAATACCAGCAAACAACGCATATATTATTTGAGGCAAAGCTCGCCGAACCGGACGCGAAAGTCTTCTTAAGCTGGGAGCATAAAGGCTACCAATGGATAACGCCGGAGGAACTGAAGTCCCTGTCTAAATTCCCAGGCGCCGACCCGTATTATATGGATGTGGTGGATTATTTAACCCGTGAAAGCTAGGTGTAATTAGCAATTTTATAGCAATAATCCCCAAAGCGCTTCACGGTGTGCCAGCGGTTGAGCTGTCAAGGGAATATAAAACCTCTACCGTATAAAGCCTTTCGTCATACCGTTTGCTATTAATTCACTTTAACCGCCGCTAATTTATCCTTATGTTCATCAAGTTTGCAGAAATCGATATCACTAAACTCCTCAAATCCGCCCGTTTTCAAATGAGACGACTGCAATCTCAATATCCTTTTCATAAACGAAATGACAGCTCCGTGGGATACAATTGCGATGGTATTATTTTTAAAGTTATACTTTCGGACATCGTCCAAAAATTCGCATAATCTCAACTCCAGGCTATATTTATTATCACCGTACTGCCCGAATCTAACGAAAAAATCTCCTGCCGCCTGCCTGGCACGTACTGCATCAAGTTCTGGATTATTAGGTTTTCCATCATATTCGCCCCAATCAACCTCTCTAATTCTGTTATCAATAATCACCTCCGCACCTGAAACTTTCATAATCTCCTTGGCTGTTTGCAGCGTACGAATCAGTGGCGATGAGTATATCTTATCAATCTCCCGTGGCAGCTTACTTACCGATTTGGCAACTTGGCGAAAACCCGCCTCCGTCAGCACGGAACATCGTATCTCCTTGCAAGACAAAACACCCCTGACATTATCCACAGCCTCGCCATGCCGCATGAAGATTATATTCACGCAAATAATTCCTTTCTGAGTCGGTTTTCCATCCTACTATCTAATGTTTACAGATAGTTTTAACCGCTCTAAAACTGCTCCAAAAAATCCAACCTACCACTCTCAAAATGCCGCACGTCCTCGATGCCGTATTTCATCATCACCAAGCGGTCGATGCCGCAGCCAAAGGCAAAGCCAGTGTACTCATTCGGATCGATGTCAGCAGCCTTCAGTACATTCGGATGTATCATACCGCAGCCCAGTAGTTCGATCCAGCCTTCGCCTGAGCAAACCTTACAGTCCGGATTTTTGCCTTCGCAGAATGGGCAGCTCAGCGCAAATTCAAAGCTCGGTTCAGTGAACGGGAAATAAAACGGATTGACGCGCACGTCAAGTTTCTTGCCGTAATACTCCTGCAAAAACTCTTGCAGCGTGGCTATGAGATTGCCGACGTTAACCCCCTTGGCGACATACACGCCTTCAACTTGGTAGAACGTGTGCTCGTGCCGCGCGTCCAGGTCTTCGTTGCGAAACACCCGGTCAGGCACGATGGCAGCGATCGCCTCGCCGTTTTCCAAACTACCATGATATTTTTTCAACACGCGGTTTTGCATGGTCGAGGTGTGCGCCGGGGCAATCAAACGGTCGGCGTTAGCGTCAGTCTCTTCAGTCATGAAGGTATCATAATCATCGCGCGCTGGGTGGCCTTTCGGGAAGTTCAGGCTCTCGAACATATGGAATTGGTCGTCAATTTCACGCGACTCTTCCGTCACAAAGCCCATGCGGTTAAAAATGTCAGAAATACGCTCAATCTCGCGCATCAATGGATGAATCGTACCGCGCTCGCTCGGCAGCAAACTAGGGCGCGGGGCATTGACGTCCATCGGCGCTGTCACGTCAATTGGCGGCAGATCAACCTTTGATAATTCAGCTTCACGAGCCGTAACCAACCGTTCCAATTCCTGCTTCAACTCATTAACTTTCTTACCAAACGCCCCGCGCTCTTCGGCTGGCAACGTCGCAATAGTGCCATATAGCTCCCGCAGCTCCGCACTCCGCAACGCACTGCGCGGTTCAGCCGCCTCGGCTACGCGTGATAATAATAGTGATCGAACTTCCTCTAACGTTTCCATGTCATCGCCCCTGCATTAAAAACATACCGACAACCACGGCCGCCATGATCACAATTATAATCCAGGCCGGTGCCAGCGTCGTCGTCTGCTTCGTATCTTCCAAATATTTTACATCCTCTACGCCGTCTAGACTGGCTTTTTCCTGAAGGCCCGACGCCTTGGCCTTCTCGCGCAGCTCCGCCGCAATGCGTTCTTGTAGTTCGCTGCGCTGATCGTTTTGATTCACAAATAATCCCATAACTATAGTATAACAAATTATGCTATAATAGTCGTGATACTATTTTAAGGAGGGAGTATGGCTACGAAGAAAACTTCAAAGAAAGCCCCGGTTAAAGCCAAAGCAAAGAAGACTGCTGCTGCTAAGACCGAAACCAAAACGACCGTCAAGCGAGTCGTTACCGAATCTGTTGCGGCCAAGAGCGAACGCACCAAATTAGATTCTAAATTACCAAACAACTTAATCAACATCGTCATCGCGGAGATCGTTGGTACGTTTATCCTAACGCTAGCAGCGCTATTTTCTGCCAGTATCTTAGCGCCGTTTTACGTAGGATTAACTTTAATGCTGATCGTTATGGCAATTGGCGGCATTTCCGGCGCGCACATCAACCCAGCCGTCACTTTCGGACTCTGGTCAATGCGCAAACTAAAAACCGTCCTCGTGCCGTTCTACTGGGGTGCACAATTCCTCGGCGCAATGGCAGCCGTTGTGCTGATTGGCGGTATGACAGAGGGCGGATTCTCAGTTCGCTTTGATCAATTCATGAACTTCTCATGGAGTATTTTCGCCATTGAGATGATCGGTACGGCAATATTTATGTTTGGTCTTGCCGCGGTATTATCGCGCACTAACCTTAAACTAGCTGGACGATCTGTTGGAATTGGTATGGCGCTGGCAATTGGCTTGGTCGTATCAAGCACTCTGCTAAGCTATGTCCAGAATGCAGTATTTGTTAAGCATACAAAAACCGCGAGTTCAGCCCAGAAAACAGAAGAAGGCGCATATAAGAATTATCCGCGGGAGGTCCATATCGGCGGCGCAACGCTGAACCCAGCTGTTGCTTTGGCAGTAACCGAGAAAACCGATACTCAGATCCAAAGCAGTAATCCGCTAACAGCTGAAAATGAAAAAAGCTATTCGCGGCTTAGTTTGGAGGTTATCTCTGCAACACTTATCGGTGCAGCGCTCGGCGGAAACTTGTTCTTACTGGTAAATTACCGTAATAAAGACGAAGAATAAGACGCTTCTATACTAATAAATCCTCCGTTTTAAGCGGAGGATTTTTATTTTACGCTTATAAGTAATATTTATTCTTCCTGCGCCGGCCGATCGATTAACTCTGGCTGCGTTTGATGATCACCACCAGCAATCCGCACCACGTCTTTATCAATCTTGCCTAATTCTTTGTACGAATTATTATAATGCCCGACAGTCGTACTGAGACTTTTGCCCATCTTGGTCATCAGCTCATCAAACTTTTTAATATGCACACCCAGCTGGCCGACGCGTACCTGAATGTCCTTGGCTTGCTCTTCAATTTGTAAACTCCTCAGGCCCTGCAGCACCGTCTGCAAATACGCCAAAAAGCTAGTCGGGCTGACGATGATCACGCGTTTGTCACGAAAGGCGTATTCGATCAAATCGCGGCTCGAACCGCCCGCACCAACATTGTTGATAAGTAAGTCATAATATAGCGACTCACTGGGGATGAACATAAAGGCAAAGTCCATGGTATGCTCACGCGGGCGAATATATTTGCTGGTTTCGTCAATGCGCCCCTTCAGGTCCGCCTTCACCCTGTTTAGCCACAGCTCGCGTTCAGCTTTAGTCTCAGCGTTAATCATCCGGTTGTAATTTTCCAGGCTAAATTTACTGTCCACCGGTAAAATCTGCCCCTTGTCCAAAAAAATCACCGCATCAACGATCTCGCCGTCCTTGAATCGGTACTGCATCTGAAACTGCTTGGCGGGCAGCACATTGTCCAGTACGCTCTCCAGGTAAAACTCGCCGAACACGCCGCGCTGCTTCGGGTTTTGCAGGACGTTCTGCAGAGTTTTCAGGTCAGTCGCCACGTCAACCACCCGCTTATTTGTTTCATCCAACTTTGCCAACCGCTGTGTCACGTCCGCCACCAACTTAGCGCTTTCTGACAACTGCTTTTGCACCGAGGTTTGCACCTGGGAGTTACTACGCTCAAGTTTATCGCTGACTGATTCATTCAGCTTGGCGATGGTTCGCCCCAGCTCCACCACGTCAGTTTTGATGAGCTCGACTGATGATTGCTGCTTCAGCTCGCTTAACTTTGATTGCAGCACAAACAACGTCGCGCCCAAACCCATAACAATAATAACTAAGAGAATAATGATAATGATTTCCATACTCTTAGTGTACAGGGATTACAGAGACAAGACAACTCGCGCCAGCAGGACAAATATAGCAACAAATAAAATTGCTGCCGCATTACCGCGAATACGATTAATCCAAATAACCGCCAAATACACCAAGGTTGACGCTGCAATAGTCCATAGAATTGAAGTTGTCCATAGCCCGCTCGTCCATAAATTAGTTCCCCATAGAGCAACGGTCGCCGCTATCACAACAACCAGCGGACGCTTGACTCCAAACATAATTAGCAGCGGCACCATCATTATACCAACCAAAACCAGCGCAATATATGATGACCAGGCAGCGCTATTCACGCACATTGAAGCCTGGTCTGCCGACGAACAAAAAACCGGCGTTAGCATCATCCTGTCAAACGCCAGCGCTAAAAGCCAGATTATGACGCCATTGGCTGCCGCCAGCGCTAAAATACGCAGGAAACTACCTCTTGATAATGGATAAGTATACTCTGATAGCTCTTGCTGGAAAATCTTTGGCATTGAACTCATGTAGAAATTGTAACGTAAACTTGAGAAAATTGCAAATGTATATATTTAATTATAAGCGTTTTGCTATCAAATTAAAGTTAGGTACGTACCACACAATGCCAACACACGCAATTAGCAAGCCCCCCGCCACATCCAGCGGCGTATGCACCAGAGCAATCACTCTTCCGACGCACACCAGCAGAGTCAGTATCAAACAAACTACGGCTAGTTTTTTATTTTTTGCCTCAAACCAGACCGCCAAAGTAATCGCCATCGTAAATAAAGCATGATCAGAAGGAAAACCCGGATTATTCAAAAACGACGCGCCAGCCGACACGCCCAAAGCCTCAAACGGACGGAGTTGTTCCGGCTGATACACTGCCCCGATAATTTTTGCTACTATATACGCCGTCAATCCTGCCATTAAAACACGCAAATATGCTTGATATTTCTCATCGTTTGATATCGTTTTAAGCAAAGCATATACCCCAATCAACGCCACCGGAATAACTAAGCCGTCAGCGATTAGCTTCACTATTAATTGTAAATCCATAGCTTCAGTATATCGCGTTAGAGCTTATACGTAAACGCTTGCCAGGATATTTTTTCTATAGTACAATGATAAACATCGTTGGGATGTCGCCAAGCGGTAAGGCACCGGGTTCTGGTCCCGGCATTCGGGGGTTCGAATCCCTCCATCCCAGCCAAGATAATATAACAGAGTAGGCGACAAGGTTCTGTATACTGTTTTTTGAGCCAAAAAATATCGTTGCTTAGTGCGATATAATCATTAATCCCTGAATAACCCACGCCTAACTATGCGATTTCTTTCTCGCTCATAAGTATCCGCAAGTTCACGCAGCGATACTGCAAGATTCAGAAAACCCAGAGACTCAACCTTATCTGCACGATCTTGCCATTTGTCTCGCAAGGAAGCCTCAGATCTGCCCGTTTCATCTACTGTATAAACACCACGCGAATTGTATGCTCCTCTGCCGTACCCAGACCTCATAGGCGCTGAGTTATTTCGATCTAAAATTCTTGCTACTGTTTTGTTGATCCATAAGCCGCTCTTATCTTCAGGGGAATTTATTAGGTATCCACCTATAACAGATTGGGCAATATCCAAGTGTCCACTCGTCTTACATATCTCTTCAACCTTGTGTATCCAGGCAGTAAAATTATCTTCTCGGAATGTACCATATCGGTCTGTGCCTGGCATGATTATAAAGTCATTAAACGATAATATCTTTAATAGTCTGTATTGGATAGCATCGTCAATCTCTTGCTGCTTGGCATCGGGAAGCTCTGATTTGTAGGCCGTTTTAATTAGATCGCAGAAAAAATCTGCGTCGTTTGCGATTTGGTATATTAGTGCTTGTGGTTGGCCTATGCCGTGTTTTCCAAAAAGCCTAATGCAGCCCCACTCTGCCTCCCATAAGTTCGTTTTCGTATAATCAATGTTGTCGTATAAATATTTAAATACGCTACCTATTACGTACTGTAAGTTATTTGTGCTTAAAATATTCTCGGTGGTATTTAATGATGCCCTTAGTGCTTTTAGACATAATTCTGGATTAATCTGTTGTTTGACAGGATTGTCAGTCCCAAGAATTATCGAGGCGATATATTCAATTGCAGCCAGAGGGCGCTTTGCCTTCAGAAGGCTTTTAACTGCAGCTTCGGAATATTTATCATTAATCGTATGTCTAAAATTATCGACCCTGTCCCAATATTCTTTAGTAAGGCCTTTATTTTGTTGCATGTCCAATAGATCCCAAGTGCTTTGGCCGAATGGCAAGGCCAGAAGAAGTAGAATTTTCTGTTCGTTATTCCAATTAGCAAAGTCTAACTCATCAACCCAGCTGATGTCACCTTTATAATAGAAATATCTCGTATAAATGAAGTTACTGATAAATTCTTTTTCAGCTTTATTTTCGTTGAGGAATGTAGGCAATAACATATTTTCGATGGATGGATAATCTATAGACCCCAGACTAGATCCTATAGTGTACGGAATCTTGGCTCGGTTAATAAGCTTATTTAGCTGGCAAGTGGCATTATCTGAATTTAAGATCTTGAGAAGTGATTGTCGTCGCTTCTCTTCTAGTTCTTTTTTACCTTTTTCCCAGTCGTTATAGTCTATTAAGTCATGGTCGTAATTACTAAATAGATATATAGATTTGCACAAATTGTCCTCAGGCTCTATATCACCGGCAATTTTTTTGAGTATCTTTACCCTTTCATCTTCATCTTTACTGCGCCGATCTAGATTATTTATTTTTTTAAGTAATACCTCCCATACCACTTGCCTATCTTTATCGGTCATGTTTTGCAGGCGCTTATTTAGTTGGTTGGTAAAACTCGGCAAAGTATCATCTGTAAGATGGTCAACGTTGTTGATTACGTCAACAATTTCTTGAAGAGACTCGGCTGTATCTATGTAGAGATTTGAATAGTATGAACTCTCCTTCCATAGCTCTTGTTCCGTAATAGACTGAGAGTTATTGGTGATAGCTAGCCATTCTGGGAACTCTCTCCCCATGGTTGTTCGAGTCATATTCGGTAACAAACCCTTAAGTAGTTCTCGTCCGACAATTCTATGCTCGTCAACTATTTTTTCGACCACGCTGTGTTGAACCTCTATGGAAGCAAGCGTTTTAGGTTGCCATGGTAGGATTGTATGTAGGATGGTATCTAGGGAGTGCTTTTTATTCTCGGTCTGATCAATCTCGAGAGCCGAAATCTTAGCTAGTACTAAACTAGCTCGCGCGAAATATCTTTTATCCCAAGATAAATCAGCCAGCGCCCAGCGCAAACCAGTCATGTAATCCGGCCGAAAAAACAAATCGTCCGAACTTTCCTTTATGACTATCGCAATTGGATTGTTATTTTTTATTTCAAAGGTGTTCTCTAGCTTTGATAGAAATTGAACTGGGGATGCTTGGGAAATCAACGAGGCATTATCTGTAATACTCATCCATAGTTTTGGATTTTGACTATCAGAAAGCAGCCCGGACACTATATTATCTGCCGTACTGGCTATTTTGTTGGCAGAGCACTTGCTAAACATACCTTGATTGTTCGCAATCATAGCCATACCATTTGCTATACCAGTCCGAATCGCTGCTGAATATGCTCGGCTCTTGCCATAAATATTAGCCATATGCCTTTCGTCTGTTGGCAAATCTAGTGCTGGGTTGATTTCACTCAGAATCCTTAAGTAAATATCCGCAAAATCATCAATATGGTTGTCATAAATGTACTTACTTAGTTGCTTAATTGTAGATTTAATATCAAGAACCTTCCATATGGTACCTCTTAATTCTAGCACCCGATCATCGGTAGAATTTATTTCTTGGACCACATCCAACAAGGAGCTCTCGTTACATTTTAGTAATTCAGACACTATTTTTTTATCATTTGAATTTGCAGAGTCAAATTCACCAATTAAACATAGCAATGCTAGCTCTTTTTTGTGTGCTGTTTTAAGTATGATTTTGACTTTTGATGATATTGCTTTTTTGACTAATTGATTTTCATCCGACAAGCTCACTACATCATCTTGTCGGATTACTTTCTCTTCTTCAAATATCTCCAGTAGTTTTTTAGGCAGATTATCTTTTAATAGCTCTATCTGGTCTTTATTACGATTAGCTACATAATGACAGAGTCGTTCCCATACAGCTTTAGGGCTTACGTTATCTTTCCATTTTTTCTGCGCCAAGATACTATGGATAAGGGCGATATTAATATCACCGTCTTCAAACAGATTCTCATGCATGTCAGATTTTATTATGAAGAAAGATTTCAAGAACTCAAATTCCACTTCTCTGTCTAAAGCGACACTATCGTTGGCTAGTATTAGTTTTTCACGCAGACGTTTAAGACCCTCGCGCTCCGATTTGTCTCTACCCAAGACCTTATTATCGTAGTCTTCCCAAAATTGATCAGCCGACTGATAAGAGCTCTGGATATGAGTTAGTACATTCTTCAGCCCGATTCCATTCCTATCAAGACCACCAGTGATGAGCATTATCCTATCATGAGTACTGTCAAAATTGCGACTGTTAAAATCATTCCAAGCATCTTCTATGGTTTTTGCAAATTCACCACCTGAGAGGCGGATATTTCGCTTTACCTGGACTAGTAGTGTTTTTCTCGTATCAGCTAGCTTGTCTTTAAGTGTTACTTCGCAATCATCAGTGTTCCTTCCGTATCGCTCTGCCTGAAGTACCATCCTTGTTACTTCGCAGTTATCCATTCTCGGCACTAGACCTCCTGTTATCATTTGAATAACAAAAAACGCCTGTACGGAATGCTCAAAAACATACCCATCGCCAGCTGCGGATATGGGGTTTGTGTATTTTTTGTTTATTGTTATGCCACCACTACTCATAATATAAAATTATAGCACTTATACTACTGCCAGTAGATGCAGTGGCAAACATCCCTAAAGTAATAACCGTCGATTTACACCCCATCAATACCCTGTACAAACTCAATCTGTTACCTATAACTCCCCGTCGCCAGCACATAATAGCGACCGTACTTCACGAGGGTTTTTTACTTTTCTGCAGTCAACGGCGGGCGCTCTAAATGTATATTCAACGATATTCATAGGTAATATATAGCTTGCGTCAACTCATCGCTCACTTTGATCTGGCTATAGTTTTCCTCTAAGGAGCTGCTAAGTTGAAAACATACGATCAGCGATCAGCTGATCTTTTTCTTTTATTTTTTCGAGAATTTGCGCCAGGCTTTACCGAATTTTTATCAATGAAATTCACCCGCAGCAACAATATCCATAAAGCCGATAAAAAGAGCAGCGCCCATAAACCTCCCGGCAAGTTAGCTGTCGCGCCAAAAAGTGTAGATGTAGTATTATTTACAGCAGCCATACCTTCTAAGACAGATAGAGCCGCCAAAATAATGAAACCGCAAACCTTACTTACTCGAATAACATTACTTGATGCGCTCATCTTCAAAAGATACGGCAGCGCCGCCAATTCTGCCACGACAAGCAAACTACCCGCCAGCAAACTAACAACGGGAGCAACCCCAACGCCAACTAGCAACCCGGGGAAATTTTCGAACGTAAACAATTGTGCCAACAGCATTATTAAGATAAAGATACTTAAAACGAGTCTAATAATCCAATCAAAGGAGATCAGGTGTATTTTAGCCGTTTTCTTACTCTTTCTTCGCTGCGTCGCCATATGTTTAGTATAGCCCGGATATTCAAAAAGCTCAAGTTTGTTGTATTTTTTACCAAAATCCTTGCGCTTTTATAAAAAAATCCGTATAGTAATAGCAAGCGAACGTTACAAAAACAAACACCATAAATCGTATCTTTCGCTCTACGACATCCACCACAACATGAAGCGCCTCTGATTACAGGGGCGCTTCGCTAAAATATATCCATATTTGATAGAATATATGAGATTTAATGCGTTACTCCGGCCGAGCCTTGTCGGTTAAGATTTCTGATTGCTCCATCCGCCACTTCGCAATTTCGCCATGATGCCCGCTTAGCAGCACCTTAGGGACTTTTAATCCATTGTATTCTTCCGGCCGCGTATATTGCGGAAATTCTAGAGTTTTTCCATCAGAGAAGCTCTCAATCTCCGCCGATTTTTCACCGCCAAGCACGCCGGGAATAAGCCGCACTATCGAGTCAATCACCGCCATTGCTGGCAACTCGCCGCCAGTCAGTACGAAATCGCCAATACTCCACTGCTCGTCAACCACCTCTAAAATTCGTTCATCGACCCCCTCGTAGCGCCCGCATATAAAAATCAGGCCACGTCCACTACTCGCCTCGCTCTGCGCCTTTGCCTGGTGCCAGCGCTGTCCGCGCGGACTAGTTAATATAACTTTCGCACTTTCATCGCGCGACTTGGCAAATTTTACCGCTCGCCATAACGGCTCAATCATCAGCAGCATACCATCGCCGCCGCCATACGGCGTATCGTCTACTTGACGGCGCGATCCCAGTCCAAAATCGCGCAAATTAATCGTTTCTAACTGGACAATCTCATCTTTTTGCGCTTTCCACATCATTGAACTTTCGAACACGCCGGTAAACATCTCCGGAAATAGTGTAATTACCTGGAATTTTCTCACTTGTTAATTGTAGCACCAAAAAACCGCCCTGAAAAGGACGGCTTTTTAGCACAAATAAGGCTCTCAACGGATTATCCGTTGCTCGCATAGAGCTCGTTCTCGCATAGTCTGTGCTTGAACTTGTTTATGATTATAGCACAGCAGAATGAGTAGCGACAATAGTTTTTTCTAAAAACATTACTATTTTACGTAACGGCAATATTTAGCCTACAACATACGCTAAATATCAAGGTCGTCCAACTCAGCAAGCTCCTTGCGAGCATTCTCCGCATATGAAGATTTGCTCTCTGCAGGTTCATCTGTTGGATTTTCTGTAGCCTCATCAGACGAATTATCATGACGATAACGCTGCGAACCTGTAAAACCGTCATTATTAACAATCTTCAGATTATAACGCGCATCATTCTTTGAGCCCAAGGCTCGAAGCAATGTTCGCAGACTCTGCGCCGTACCGCCGCGCTTGCCAATCACCCGTCCCAGATCTTCCGGATTCACCGTCAGCGTCAAAAGCACGCCTTTTTCATCAATCTCTCGTTCTACTGCAACGTCATCTGGATGTCCGACCAATGCTTTTACGACATACTCCACAAATTGCTGATCTATTGTTGACATTCTGCCCCTCCTCCTGGAATTAAACTGTACTTTCATTATACACGAGCGGTTTGCCCCGTGCAAACTTTTATCATTTTTCGCCAGATTCTTTATATTTAGCAATCGCAGCGCGGGCAGCTTGCTGCTGAGCCACTTGCTTGGAAGGGCCGATACCGCGACCCATCATCGTTTCACCGACGAACACCCCAAGCGTGAAAATCTTATCATGATCTGGGCCTTCCTCGCCCAAAACTTTGTATACTGGCGTCTGATTGTCAACGCGCTGAGAAATTTCCTGCAAATACGACTTCGGATCGCGCCAACTGCCCGACTCCAATATTCCGTCCAGCTTGATAATAATATGCTTATAAATAAAATCGCGCGCATCGTCAAAGCCGCGCTCCAGATAAATCGCACCGATCACCGCCTCAAACGCATTGGCTAAAATCTGTAAGTGCGCCCGATCCGAGCCATTTTTCTCACCCTTTGACATGCGAATCAGCGGACCATAACCTAATTTATCGCCCGCATCGCCGATACTTTCCGTCCGTACCAGCGCCGCCCGCCAGGCTGTCAAAATCCCTTCCGGTTCAGAAAAATGCGTAAATAAATACTCCGTCACCGCCAACTCCAACACCGCATCACCTAAAAATTCCAGCCGCTCATTATGCCCATGAACCGATTTTCTGTGTTCATTAACATAGCTGCGATGCGTCAAAGCCGTAATCAACAGATCCAAATTATTAAACTCAAATCCCAGCTTCTCACGCGCAAACTCCTGATACGGCGCCACATTCATTCCACTCATTTATAAATTCTCCTGTCTAATTCGCTTCATTGCCAATAAGATTAGCTTACCGATATCTTCATATTCGACTTCGTCCAGCGCCTCATGAAAACTAAACCATTTTAACCCGTTCATCCACTCTTCTTTCTGCAATTTTTCATATGGATTTAATGCTTTCACTAGATAAACTTGCGTTGTCATCAATACTAATTTATCAATTCGACGATAACGAAAATTCACCTTACCCAGCCAGCCATGCAGCTCAATATTCTTTAATCCAGTTTCTTCGCCAATCTCCCGCCGCGCTGTTACTTGAGCCGTTTCACCTGGTTCAATATGCCCTTTGGGGATTGTCCAGCGATCGCGGGCGTCTTGGTATAACAGAAAATTAACTTCGCCTTTTTTATTACGCCGAAAAATCACGCCGCCAGCAGTCGGCTCGCGCACAATCTCCTGAATTGTCGGCTTTTTCCTGCCGCCAAAATATTTTTTTATATGATCAAAATTGCTTGTTCTCACTATCGGATTCCTCCACAAGGTTGCGGAGTGCCGTGCCGAGCACGCCATTCACAAACTTCCCCGAGTTATCCGAACCGAACGCCTTTGCTAATTCCACCGCTTCATTAATCGCCACTTTTGGCGGTACGCTATCTACACAAAACAGCAGCTCATACAAGCCAATTCTTAGTACTGTTCTGTCGATCCGCAAGATTTGCTCCAGCGGCCATTCTGGCGCTAACGGGCGAAGCTCTTCATCCAACTTTGCCGTATCAGACAACACGCCGCTAACTAAATTGTCAACAAAAGTGACATCATCGATCGACGATTTATACTCTGCCAAATTACGTTCTAAAATATCTTTATAGTTTAGATTTTTGTCGCCCGCATCTTTTCGAAACTCATATTCGTACAGTGTCTGCAACGCGACAATTCGTCCCAAATGACGGTTTGATGCCATTCCTAAGCGTCCTGTTCGTAATTACTATTTTTTAGTTTTACCAGTCTCACGTTTGGTCGTCTTAACCTTGACTGGCGACGTACTGTTGACGCGGCGCGCCAATTTTAATACCAGATGACTGCGGCGAAGACCCGTCTTGCGCGGGCTGCTCTGCTTCTTTGGTTGTGCCATACTTATCTCCTCTTTCGGTTTATTTTTAAAACTTACAGACCATTATAATGTTTTTAGCAAAAAATCTCAAGTTTTCACCGTAAAATACAGGAGTTTTGGCAAAATGCCTGACTTTTTATAACGTTTATCAATAGTACAGAAATATAAATGGATTGCCATCACGAAAGAACAATTAGTCTATTCTAAACAACTATATTCACTAATTTCTTCGGCACATAAATCATCTTTTTTGGCGGTTTATTGCTTGTGAATTTGATGACATTTTCATCAGCCAGCGCTGCTTGCTCAACAACACCCCTATCGGCATCGGCTGGTAGCTCCAATTTAGCGCGAAGCTTACCATTGACCTGGACGATGATAGTCATCACATCGCTCACCAGATATTTTTCATCCCACTTTGGCCAGTGATTAACGTGAATGGTATCAGCATGGCCCAATTCCTGCCACAACTCTTCAGTAATGTGCGGTGCGAATGGCGCCAAGATTTGCAGCAAGCTTTCTAGGGCAAACCGCCATGTTTCCGATGCTTGCATGCCATGTGATTCTTTGAACTTGTATAGACCATTGACCATTTCCATCATCGCCGCCACTGCCGTGTTGAATTTTTCGTCCTCGATATCGCGGGTGACTTTCTTGATAGTGAGGTGAGTGAGGCGCAACAGCTCCGCGACTACATCACCATCCTCTTCCAGAGTACACTCTTCGCTCAAATCTCCACTGGAGATTTCTCGCGAGCGTTCGGCTGAAGCGTCCGCTATTCGCGAACACTTCACAGCCTCTGTCAGAGGAGGTAATGTATCCGCAACCACAAACTCCTGCACCACATTCCATACTCGATTTAAGAACCGATACGTCCCCGGCACCCCGCGCGGATCCCACGGCGCATCCATGTCATACGGCGCGATAAACATTTCGTAAACACGCAGCGCATCGGCACCGTAACCACTGTCCATAATCTCCATCGGATCGATGACGTTACCCTTGGACTTACTCATCTTTTGACCGTCTGGCGCCATGATATAAGCGTTGTACATCATCCGTTTGAATGGCTCGGGTGTCGGCACTAGACCGAGTTTATAGAAAAAGCGCATCCAAAAACGGCTGTACAGCAAGTGCGCCACGGCGTGGTCGGCACCGTTGTAATAATCGACCGGCGCCCAGTGCTTGATAAGCTCCGGATCCCACGCCTGCTGGTCATTGTGCGGGTCGAGATAGCGCAGGAAGTACCAACTGGAGCAGGCGTATCCGTCCAGCGTATCAGTTTCGCGTTGGCCTTCACGCCAATTGTCACCCGCTGGCTTTGGCTCGGTGATCGGCACGGTTTTACCCGTTTCAACATCAACCCACACGCGCACCCAGTCATCAACTTGCGCCAATACCGAAGTATTGCCGCCCGTCGGCTTGAAATCCTCGACCTCTGGCAAAATCACCGGCAAGCACTCGTCCGCCACAGCGATTGGCACGAAACCGTCAACATGCACCATCGGAATTGGCGCACCCCAGTACCGCTGACGAGAAATTAACCAATCGCGCATTTTGTAGGTAGTCTTACTCTGGCCCAAGCCCTGTTGCTCCAACCAGGCTACCACCTGCTCGCGAGCCTCTTCGCTGCGCAAGCCGTCAAAATCGCCCGAGTTAATCAACTCGCCTTCGCCCGTGTAACAGCCCGCATCCGCCGAATTCTCTGGCTTGTCAATCACCTGCACTACTGGCAAATTAAATTTTTCGGCAAATTCCAAGTCGCGTTCATCATGCGCCGGCACCGCCATAATCGCGCCAGTGCCGTAACCACCGAGGATGTAATCCGCCACCCAAATTGGCACTTTCTGGCCATTGACCGGATTGATAGCATAACTACCAGTAAATACGCCGGTTTTATCTTTATTTTCCTGGCGTTCAACGTCGGACTTCTGCTGCGCCGCTTGAATATATGCTTCGACTTTAGCACGCGTGTCGGCATTGACTAGCTGAGAAACCAATGGATGTTCTGGCGCCAGCGCCACATACGTCGCGCCAAACAGCGTGTCAGGGCGCGTGGTGAATACAGTAATGATGGCATCCTGTCCGTTGACTACAAAGTCAACTTCTGCGCCAACCGACCGGCCAATCCAGTTTTTCTGCATAGTTTTGACCATTTCCGTCCAGTCCAAATCTTCAGTCGCCTCCAAAATCTCATCAGCGTAGGCCGTGATGCGGAAAAACCACTGTTTGAGGTTACGCTTGGTGACGGGGTTGCCGCAGCGCCAACATTTGCCGCCCTCAACTTGCTCGTTAGCTAGCACCGTATTGTCAGTATCACACCACCACTGCGGCTGCTCCTTTTGGTATGCCAAATCGTGCTTGTACAGCTGCGTAAAAATCCACTGGGTCCACTTGTAGTACTCGGGGTCAGCGGTGGAAATCTCCTTTGACCAATCATAACTAAATCCGAGTCGCTTCAACTGGGCGATGAAATGAGCCTTGGCTTCGTCATGCGCCACTCGCGGTGTTTTACCGACCTTGATGGCGTAATTTTCCACCGGCAAACCAAAGCTATCCCAGCCAATTGGATGGTACACATTGTAGCCTTGCTGACGCTTCAGGCGCGCCTTGATGTCGGCAAATTGAAACGTCCGACCGTGACCGATGTGAATACCCGCGCCAGTGATGCCAGGAAGCATGCTGAGACTATAGTACTTTGGACGCATTGTATCACTAAGGTCAGTGGCATAGGTACCGTCAGCTTCCCATTTATCTTGCCATTTTTTCTCAATTTCCGTCGGATTATATCGTTTCATACCCGTAATTATATCAAAGAACTCCGCCTCAAAAAAACGGAGTTTCCCTGACGTACGCACATTTCTTATGCAGATTGAGACACTGAAGAGCTAGACATACCCTTGAATAATTCTTCAACAACCGACTTCAGGCTAGCAGCATTAGACGGGATATTAATAGATTCGGTTTTACTCGTATCAATATCCAGCGATAAGTTCGCCGACGAATCGCTGCTATTCCCTTTAATCTCAACTGCTTTTAGCGCATGCGAATTGACATCAGCCCAAATTTTTAATGTGCTGTTAGACTTGCCTGTTTTATTTGCCGACCCGTTATTGTGACGGACGTCTTTAGTGCACTTTTTAATATCTTTGCCAATTGACGTATTTTCTAAGGCTTTCGAAAAATCCTTTGCCTTAGCTACAGCTTCATCGCTATTTAAATCTATCTCAAAGCCGCGACCGCCATTACGATCGTCAATTTTTGTATCTTTTATAATTAAGAAACTGTTTTGCCTATATATATCGGCAATCTCTTTTCGGGCCTTGCTGTCATTTTGCAGTTTTTTAACAATCTCCGCCGAGCATTTAATATCGGCATTACTGTTGGCAATATCTTCAGTCGTCGTCTTTAGCCATTTGCCATCAATTTTTGACATCTTCTCCTCAAGCTGCGATATAATTTGCTTTTTAACAGCTTCTATTTGCTGCTTTAACGACGGGCTGGCTTCATACGCCGAACTAGGCACGTTTGATTCTATCGCCAAGCTAACCACACTTTTCACCAAATCCCGCACGCCGTTTAGCTTAATGTAAATCGTACCATCCTGATCAGTAACAACAGCAGCTTTCAAATTAACAGTTTTTGAAACGTTCTTAAGAGTTATTTTTGCCTCAACGTCGGTTTTAGTTTTCGGCGAGTCGGCAGCAGATTTGATATTTAATTCAATTTTACTGTCATTATTAGCAATCACTGTTATCTTGCCGTTTACAACCGCCTTTTTGGTCGTCATGGTATTGACCACAGCATCAGTTACTACCTTCTGCGGATTCTGCCACCATAAGAAATACAATAGCGCGGCAGCAATGGCTAAAATTAAAATTAGTACACCAGCAACAATACCAACAATCAGCCCAACTTTTTTCTTCGGCTTTAGCGCTGCACTACCATACGGCGGATGTACCGCAGACACAGATGAAGCGGCTGGCTTTTTTTGCGACTTCGACGATGATTCAGACGACGACTTCTGTGCTTTTGCCTGTTTACTATTATCCATAAATCCCCTCTCTCTATTTAAGCACTTTATACTATAGCAAATTAACCTTTAAATTGCGAGAAAAATTGATTTTTCCTGGTAATCCACTGCGGCGTTTGGCGCACCAACTTTTTCTCATCCTCAGTACTATGAAGATTTATTTTTATAGCCTCCTCTAACCACACTCCGCCGCTAGAACCCTTAAATAAAGCAATGCCTTCAGGTTTTAATTTATCGCGAACAAATGCTCCGGCTTCAATTGCATTACGGCATTCTTTTACCTGGCAGCCTTTCTGGCGGGCAGCTGGCGCCAAATACATATTTGCTTTTTCGCCAACCGTAACAACCCAATCCAGTAGCTCCGTACTGCAATGCGACCCCAAATCAGCATGAGCCTGTTCAAAAATGCCGCGCAGCCCGTTCATATTACCCAATACAGCAATCCGCTGCGGCGTTTCCATCTTATATAGCGACTGTAAGGCTGCCAATGCTGTCAACGGCGTTGAGCTATAACTGTCATCCAGCAGCCACGTGTTGTCCGCGCCGCGAAGCAAATTCATTCTTCCTGGCAGCGGACGCAAGCTTTCTACGCCTTTTTTAATATTGTCCTCGCTTTCGCCTGTAGCATAACCAACGGCTGCTGCTACAATTGCCGGACGTATATTATGCTCGCCAATCAGCTTAATATCAACTTCCAAGCCATCGGCATTTTCCGGCGACATAATAAAACCATGATGTCCGTCCTTCAAAGAAAAATTACGGTCATCAAAATTATACTCCGCCACCGGATCACTGCCATATGTCGTAATATTAGGATTTGTCAAAAAGCTCGCAAAACGCCCATCAATATCGTCGCGGTTAATCATTGCCATCCGCGAAAAGTTTGCTAATGAAATCATCTCGTTTGCTACCTCTTCCAGAGAATGCTCAACCTGCATACGTCCGTTTGTTACAGAAGTTACAATAGTAATATCGGGAATTATATAACTCCTAAACCACTCATTATAGCCAGGTTCTTGCGGATTAAATTCCTGAACAATTAGCTGAACCGCCGAGTTTTCTGTTTTAATATATTTTTTTATCTTGCGCCGCAGCCTAAACCACCTAAATATCCCTTTTTCCGGCATATTTATACCCATTAGCTGCAATAGAACGTCAGCCTTAGTCCTGGGCTCTTCTTCGTTTAGCCTGATATTAAATTGCTGCGCCAAAACTGTACCTATGGCAATTTTCGCACTAGCCTTACCGGCGCTACCTGTAACGGCAATTATTTTTATACCAGGATGAGTCGCGAAAAATTCTCGCACCAATTCCGCCAGCTTTTCTTCTTTCTTTTTTGAAATTATAACAACCATAACTACATCATACCATAAGCGGCATGAAAGAGCTGCTACGCGCCCACCCGGGGCATGTTTGAAACGTGTTTGTCTTTCAATTGGCAAGCATAGGAGATGCCCCTATGCGTACCAGCTCACGATCAATTATGCACTATCCGGTAAAAAAACACAAGCAATATTACTTGTTAAAATAATCAGGTAAAACTTTCCCTACTAACATCCCCGCCAACAGTACTGCAAAGCCGCACATAATCGACGGAATACCAGAAATCGTCGACGGATCTACGATATTAACAAGCGTCGTTGGCACCATAAACAAGACATAGCCAATCATTAGCGAGTACAGAGATTGGCGAATATTTTTTGCAGCAGCTTTACTTTGGATATAAGCGTATACAATAGCAGTAATCAGCAAACCATAGTAGTATCCCGCATAAATCGGATAAAATTCATCGCGATTCTCAAAGATTACGTAATTGCCTAAGCAGGCGCCAGCTTTTACGCCGTCAGCTTCCAATAAGAAATAACCGACGAATAGTGCTGCCAAAACATAACCTAGAACCGGAATCCAGCGCCTTTTATCGCCAGAAAGTTGATAAATCAGATGAATACCTAGAGGCGGCAGCATAGTAATCGCCACATAACCAAGCTTCGCCCAGCCTAGGCTATCAAGAAAAATCGTGCCTTCGCAGACATTATACTCAGCCCACTGAAACAGCGCCAGGCAGACGAGCAGCGCTATAGCAATCCTTGTTGCAGCGTTTAGTTTATAGCGCCAAAACGTATATAATGCCAAAACAAGCTCAATCGCTAGCGTTGCCAGCATCACCGGCGGCGAAAAGCAGTAAAGCTTCGGCCTCTTAAACTTATTCATACGATGAATTATACACCATTGCGGTAGCTAATCGTTGTCGCGAGCAGTAAACCATTCACCAAATTTCTGCCAATGCTGAAAATGAGAAGGATTAATCTCCGCGCCGTCATGACGGAGCGCAAACTCTTCAGCAATTGTTAACCCGCCGCTATCCTCCATTGATACAACCTGATTCATTGATGTTCCTTTGCCGCGTGGCTCGTTTATAAACACGCCAGTTTGATCATATATAAACAGCTTTGATTGCTCACCATCAAAGTACGCCACGACGTCATGCAATATAATTCTCCGATCATTTTTATCTTTCATCAAAGCCAAAAAATCTTCAGCCGTAAACCAGCCAACAACATCTTTCATATAACCGCCCGGAAAGCCGCCAAGTGCTGGAATTTCCCAGCTGCTATCATTAACGACAACCGACTGGCCTGCTTTTTCGTACGCCGACTTAACTTTCGCTTCGGTAATTTTCAGCGGATCATGATGCTGGATTTCATCAATGTCAATTTGCAGCGGCTCGACAACAATCCCATAACCTTTCAGAACCGACTTGGCCTCTTCAAGTTTGTGCGGATTGCCAGTAGCAAATGTAATTCGTTTAGACATAAGATTATTATAGCACCTCTTATTTCAGGCTTCTTATTACAACGTAGCGAGAAATCGGCGAACACTATCAATTGGTTTGAATAAGCGGTACGTTTCAGCGTCCTCATCCGGCGTTAGTTCGGCGCGAGTTTTGCCGCCATAACCATCTGGGCAAAATATTTTATCCCAGCCAAAACCGCCATCACCTACGGGATGTTCAGAGATAGCGCCATGAAGTTCAGCGCGAAACAACTTGACCCGCTCGCCGTCGTAGTAGCCGAATACACATGCCGCCACTGCCGATCGATCGCCAAAACCATCAAGCATCCGGCAAAGATTCTCTAAACCGTTTGGTGCCTCGACAAAAAACTTGATAAACGGACCCGGCAGTCCGCCCAATGCTGTAAACTCAAGCGCCACATCCTCAACCAAAACCGGACATTTGGCGATTTTATACGCCTGACACACCTTGTGTTCAACAACTTTCTCCAAGCTAGTTGATTGAATCTCTGTTAAATCAACCGCTCGATGTTTCAGCGGTAAGCCCAGCATGCGCGATAAATAATCTGCTTTGTGCGGATTGCCGGTGATAAAAGTGATTGTCTTCATCACACTTACACCTTAATTTTAGAGTTTATTTTCTCAAATCGCGGCACAGATTTCCCGTCCAGCACTACTGTTTCCGTAAACATACTGGCAGGGCGGGCGAATAATTCATATTCATTCTCATAGAGAGGCCGGTAAATCACCAGGAGCTCTTCCGCCTCAGTTTCTAAGGCTAGGCCGATCACTTCGTATAGCTTGCCTGATTTGCTATGCTTGTACGTACCCTTGCTGATTTTCGCGCAACGGCTCCGTTCTTTGCTATCGGCCGTTTCTTCGCGATACTTCTCTGGCTGAGCGCGGAAGACTTCCACCCATTTACTATCATCTGCCAAGTCATGATATTTAATGTAATGTCGTTTGTCAAAACCGCCTTTATCCTGCTTTTTACGCGCCATTTCTTCTTGAACTTGCTCTATAGAAAAGCCAAAATCTTGGCGCAGCGCGTCAACGACTTCCTGCAAATCAGCCAGCTCTTTGAGCGATTCATCACGCCGATTATCGCCCAGCGGAATTTCGTCCGCCTCCTCGTGAACTTTGCGGAGCAACTCGCGGCGAAATTCCTGCTTGTCTAACGAGTGGTACTCTGTGTGTAAAACTTCTTCGTCATCCAGACACTTTTTCACGACTTTATCGCGAACTAGTTTTTGTAAATAAAAGCGAATCATGCTTATTTCTCCTTATCCTCTTATAATGTTTAATAGTTCTCGTTCGTCAATAATTTTGGTGCCGTATTGTTCGGCTTTTTTCAATTTACTGGCGCCAACTTTACCGCCGGCTACCAAATATGTTGTATCTTTTGCAACAGCAGTTTGGAAGGTGCCGCCGAGATTACGGATTTTTTCAGCAGCAGCATCGCGACTCATCGACTGCAAGGTGCCAGTGATGACGAAACTTTGGCCAGCCAGGCGGTCGGATTTTTGGCTAAACTGCGGCGTCACGCCCAAGTCAGCAAATTTCTCGAGTAGCGTCACATTATCTTCATCAGCGAACCACGCCACAATTGACTCGGCAACAATTTCACCCACACCATCCACCTCGCGCAGCTCATCAATGGTCGCGCGAGACATAGCCTCAAGACTCTCAAAGTGGTTTGCGAGGTCAATCGCCGTCTGCGCGCCGACATGACGAACGCCGAGGCCAAACAAGAATCGCCCCAACGCTGGCTGTTTTTTGACAGCAATGGCATCGATGAGCTTTTGCGCGGAAATCTCAGCGAAACGCTCTAACTGCAGTAAATCATCTTTCGTCAACCGGTAAATATCCGCCAAGTCATTAACCAGCCCAGCCTCGACCAGCGCCTCGACATTTTTCTCACCCAGCGTGTCGATATCCAGCGCGCCTTTGGAGGCAAAGTGCGCCAGGGACCGCTTCAAAATCAGCGGGCCGCTCAAACCTTTAACCCGGTACACCGCCTCGCCTGCTGGCCGTACAAATTCTAACTCTGGATATTGGCGCGCCAACTCTGCTGGATAGTCAATTGGCTTAGCATCTGCCGGCCGCAATTCTTTCAGTACGGTTTGCACCTGCGGAATAATATCGCCCGCCTTGAAAATCACCGCCGTGTCGCCGCGGCGCACATCCAGCCGGGCAATTTCGTCGGCGTTATGCAGACTAGCATGCTGCACCGTCGTACCGGCCACCACCACGGGGTCAAACACCGCTACTGGCGTAGCCGCACCTGTTCGACCGATGGAAATAACAATATCGCGGATGATGGTTGTAGCCTGCTCAGCAGCATATTTGTAAGCCACCGCGCCGCGCGGATTCTTCCCGACCAGCCCAAGACTTTCATACAACGCTCGATCATTAATCTTAATCACCAAACCATCAGTATTGAACGGCAGATCATGGCGCTTATCATCCCATTTGTTAACGAAGTTCATCACGTCAACTAAAGTAGTAAAAACGCTCGCCTGCTGATTACGAGTAATTCCTAGAGCAGTCAACGCCCTGTAAGCAAAGCTGTTGGTCGGCACTTCAGCGTCGTTATCGCGAAGTACGTCATAACCGCGAAAATGCAGCGGCCGCGCCGCCACCAAAGACGGATCAAGCTGACGGATTGTCCCTGCCGCCAAATTGCGCGGATTCGCAAATTCTGGCTGCCCCAAGGCTTTTTGTCTATCATTGAGCGCAGCAAAGTCGCGCTTCATCATCACAATCTCGCCGCGAATTTCTGTCCGCCCACGTAAAAATTGTTCAAAGCCCGGCGCCTCATGCAGCCGCAACGGTACGTTTTTAATAGTCCGCACATTGTTCGTCACATCCTCGCCGATAAAACTATCGCCGCGCGTCACTGCCTGGGTCAACACGCCATCAATATAAATCAACGCGCACGCCAAGCCATCCATCTTAATATCGGTAAAAAATTCATGCTTATGTCCCGGCATCAATTTATCTGTACGCTCAACCCACGCTTCGATTTCACTCTTATCAAACACGTCATTCAGGCTAACCATCCGACGCTCGTGGCGCACTTTTTGAAAACCTTCAAGCAGCTTGTTACCCACCCGCTGCGTTGGACTGTCTGGCGTAATCCACTCTGGGTGCGCTGCTTCAATGCTCTTTAGTTCTATCATCAAGCTGTCGTACACCGCATCGCTGACGCTTGGCTGGTCAAGCGCGTAATATTCGTAGCTGTATTGATTGAGCAGTTTTTTTAGCTCGTCAACTCTTCGTTGGCTTACTGTCACTTTCAACAACTTTCCTATAAAATGTATAGACATAGGCAGCAATTATCACAATCGTGATATACACCAGCATTAGTCCGACAACTGACACAATCGGCATCCAGTTAAGGACCGGTAAAGCACTTTTTAATGCACCGTCTATCATAATAGTTGACATCAAGACCACGACCCACATCAACGCGATAATTACAAAGCCCCAAGACAACCGGAATAGTATTCGAACACGACGGCCCGTCACTATATCTCCAGCCAGCCGTAACGCTCGGAACGGATACATTCCAGGAAGCGTAACGATAATCATCGCGAACAACGTTGACAATATCCAAAAAGCAGACAGCGTAATAACTAAAATTGATGCACCGCCTGCCAGCATTAAAATAATCGTCTGGCTTAGCATACCCGAGGCAGAAAGGGCGCCATAAATAATAACAGCAGCTGCAGCCGGAATAAGCTGAATTAATAACACAAGGATCAGAACCATTAAAGCAATCACTGGCGAACCAGAGCTATACAAACCGTCGCGCATTTTTGGCTTCTGTCCGGCGGAGATAGCGCGCACTAGCCAAACTGCCGAAAGCCACGCGAACAAGCCAATCAGAACATTAGCCGCTTGCTGCGAAGGACTAGTAGCAGACGAGCCAGTTGTGTAATTAATCACTACGCCAGAAAATATTCCAATTGTTGTAAAAAAGCCATTAAACCCATTATCTTTCATCTCATTCATAGCATCTTTTAGCTGCTGGTAGGTATTTTGCGACATAGCGTTTGAAAGTAAAAAGGCCAAAGACGTAAATACTAAGACTAACGCAAAAAACGTTTTCTTATTTTTCCATAACATCGTAAAAACCTGCTTCGTAAAAGACCAGTATCCCGGAAGTTTTAATTGTCGCCGATAATCACGCCGCTTAGATAAACGGAAACTGCGATGCGGGCGACGTACCAAAAAGTTCTGCCGCCGCTGACTCAGTTTACTAAAATCTCTTTTAAATCTAGACCAGAACTTTTTTTTCTTTGACGCTGGCTTTTTACTCTGAGCTTTAATCGTCTCTTTGTTAACTTGTTTCTTAGATTTCTTTGTTGTCATAATTACATCTTTGCGGCGTTATTCCTTAATCTAGTAATCCGATCCTCTAGCGGCGGGTGGGTGCTAAATAACTTTGAGAAAAAACCAGGTTTCAGCGGATTATTCATGAACAAATTGGCAGTTGAAGAGCTTTGCTTTCGCATTGGTTTGCCGTATTGCCGCAACTTCTCTAGTGCACTAGCCAAGCCTTCAGTATCGCGCGTTAATAATACCCCCGAGACATCCGCCAAATACTCGCGCTGCCGGCTGACTGCCAGCTGAGTGATTGTGGCCAAAATCGGCGCTAAAATAACCACCACTAGTCCAAGAGCATAGATAACTGGATTGACATCTCTATCGCGATCGTCGCTATAAAACATCATCCTTAATGCCAAATCTGCAAACAAACCGATTGCGCTCACCAGACCAAAAGCAATCATACTGACGCGAATATCGTAATTACGCACATGACTCATCTCATGCGCCATCACCGCCTCCAGCTCGCGCTTATCCATAATTTCTAGCAGTCCAGTAGTCGCACCGACAATAGCATGCTTTGGATCGCGTCCTGTCGCAAAGGCGTTTGGCGCTGGATCGTCAATAATATATACTTTCGGCATCGGCATGCCAGAAGTAATCGCCAGATTTTCCACCACTCGCCACAATTCTGGCGCATCCTTTTTTTCAATTTCCTGCGCGCCAGTCATCGCCATAGCTAATTTACCAGCGATAAAATACTGCAGCCAAGCATATAGCATTGCACAGCCAAAAACTATTACCGCCAAATAATAGTTATCAGTTGCCGCGCCGACAAATACGCCGATAACGCCGATAATCGCCACAAACACTGCCATGATTAACACGGTGTTTCGCTTATTATGAGAAATTGCACTATACATATAAGTTATTATACCAAAAACCGCCCGCCGAAAACAGGCGAGCGGCTTAGTTGATGTAAAGATTATCCTACTTTAGAATTTTACCTCAACTGGATTTTCAACGCTTGCTCGATCGGCAACTTCAAAGAATTCCTTAGCCTGGAAACTAAACATGCCAGCGACAATATTTGCCGGGAATGTTTGAATCTTTGTATTTAAATCGCGGACGCCGCCATTATAGAATCGGCGCGACGCCTGAATCTTGTCCTCTGTATCAACCAGCTCTTGCTGTAGTTGTAAGAAGTTTTCATTAGCCTTCAATTCTGGATATGCCTCAGCAACAGCGAATAAGCTTTTTAGAGCACCCTCCAGCATATTCTCCGCCTGAGCGGTATCAGCCACACCCTTGGCGTCCATAATAGCCGAACGCGCCTCAGTCACCTTTTCAAATACTTCTTTTTCATGCGTAGCATACCCCTTAACCGAGTTGACCAGGTTTGGAATCAAATCAGTCCGGCGTTTGAGCTGCACAGTGATATCGCTCCATGCTTCCTCTACACGGTTGCGCAGCGTCACTAAACTATTATATGTGCCGATAAAGAATCCTATCACCAACAAGATGATGACACCGATTACTACTATTAATGTTATTGCTAGCCCCATTGACAAATCTCCTTATGGTTTACATATTCATTATACTACGTACATTTTTGGTGCGCAAGGCGGGAATCGAACCCGCACGACTTTTGGTCAAGGGATTTTAAGTCCCTCGCGTCTACCAATTCCGCCACTCGCGCTGATTTTTATTTACACGCCAGAATTTCACCAACCAGCGCTGCTTGTATTATACTATATTTATGAAGCAAATTGTAATAGTTCACGGCGGGTCAAGTTTTAACAGCTATGAAAATTACTTGGATAGTCTAAAAAATAGCCCTCTCCATTACGAGCGATTGCTTTGGGCGCAAAAATGGCGCGAATGGCTGGCGCAAACCATAAATGGCTACGATGTATTACTGCCAAATTTCCCAAACAAACAGAATGCGCAGTATGAAGAATGGAAAATATATTTCGAAAAACTATTGCCGCTACTCGGCAGCGACGTTCAGTTGGTTGGCTACAGCCTGGGTGCGATGTTTTTGGCTAAATATTTACACGAATCACCGTTTGGTTCGCCAGTTCAACGGCTGGTGCTAGTATCACCGTGCTACGACGACGAATCAGTTGAAGATTTAGGCAGTTTTCGAGTGACAAGTGCTGCTGGTTTAGAAAAATCAGCAAAGGAAATTCATTTATTTCACAGCAAAGACGATCCAGTAGTGCCCTTTACTGAACTCGCCAAATTTCAGCGTGATTTACCGACCTCCAAGGCGCATACTTTTAAAGACCGCAACCACTTTTTCCAACCGACTTTTCCGGAGTTGAAAGAACTATTAAAAAAGTAGAAAGGATATCTAGCGTGTTCGGATTGTTTAAGAAAAAGCCTCAACCTATCGATGATGAGATATCAAAAGATCACCTCATCACTTCGTTGCGAGAAAAACTAGGGTCTATGAATGATATAGATCGCATTACTGTTGGCGGTCAAGAAATGTTTAATTTTCTTATGATACCACACAAAGATGACACAGAGCCCCGCCTCCCTATTCAAATATTTCTCTGTATATCCAGTATGCTCGCTGGCTACGCAGCACAAGTAGCGGTTCGTGCAGAATCTCCTGAAGCCATTCTTGAGATTGTTATGAATAATGGTCAAAAATTCTACCTGAGCGACGGTATATTACAAAAAATATTCATAGAAAAATATTCTCCCTGGTCATTTGTTGGTGGCAGCATGAAACAAATCGGCAAAACTAAAATATTTAAGGCGTTTGATATCCAAGAGTGCATCGGTCACAGTGCTCAAGTTATGGGTAGCGATGATTTCTATGCTATTAGAGTTCCTAAAAAACATCAGCCAGACGTGCTAACACCTAAAGACTTTGTAGGACTATGGAAAACCTGTTCAGAACATCTTGGTGCTATTATTCCTGATCAACAAGAGTGGGCTAGCTGTTATGGTTTCGTTTTACAGCAGACAATTATCCACGCGAAAGATATCATCGACCCAAACGTAGCGCTCACCATCATCGCCGAAAGTATGCTTATCGCATCAAAACTAGATCTTCTCCTCAAAGAAAAATAGCCCTACCCAGGGACTACATTTGGAGGCACGTACGAGAGTCGAACTCGTCTAAAAGGTTTTGCAGACCTCTGCGTAACCGCTCCGCCAACGCGCCACTTTATTCATTATACCAAACTATAGTTGTTCTTTGAACATCTCATAGCACTCGCCGCGTTCCAGAAATCTGGCTAACTTGACGTTTATCAATTTCTAGCAAATCCGGCATAGTAAAAATCACAATAATTTCGTTGGTGCGAGCGAGAAGACTTGAACTTCCACGAGCGCAATGCTCACTAGCCCCTCAAGCTAGCGCGTCTACCAATTCCGCCACGCCCGCACGATAAGCACAAAACTTACAAAGTATTGTTTTTTGGTCTCAGAAAACGATACATCTGTGCTTGCTAGTCATTATACTTTAATTTACGGTGTTTTGTAAACCTGAGTTTTATTTACCGACCAATATGCGATATCCGTATATCTATCTACCGCGCTAACTAAACTGGCATCCTCCGCCAAAGCCTTAACCGAATTCAAATGAATATAATCAACTTTCGTCTGATATAACGCAATTGCCGGGATGTCTTGCTGCCAAATTGAAGTAAATTTACCATACCTATCCATGCGCTGTCTCTTGGATAGTTTTGAGCGCCCGCTTGCCAGAGCATCGTCTGCCACTGCATTATTATAGTTTGAGAAATTCAGTCCGCCGCTAGTAGCCTGAGACGAGTGCCAATAAGCATATACATCCGGATCACCCCCCATAGCTAACTCATAAATTAACACATCAAAATTACGGGGCAGCAGCACATTCTGAAGAATGCTTTGCGAAACATCATTAACATCAACAATTTTTACGTCAGTAGTAATATTTAATTCCTTTTGCCATATCTCTGCCAGTCTCTTCGCAAGTTTCTCATAATTTTCATTTTTCGGCGCAACAATATTCAACGTTAATTTCTGATTGTCTTTTTGCCTAACACCACCTACAACCTTCCATCCCGCAGCGTCCAATAGACCCTTGGCTTTTTTAACGCTATAGTCTTTAGGTTTTACCTTTTCATCCAGAAAACTATTAAGCACTGGACCATTCATCTCTTCAGTTTCAGACGACAACAGCTTTCGCAGCTCTGACACATTAACACTCAGAGCTAGCGCCTGGCGTACTGATTTTGACTGCAAGTACTGGCTCGTCGAATTAAACAGCGCATACACGCCATTATTTATAGTATGCGGCTCTGAAGAGTATGTATTTTTTATCTCATCCGATTGATTATTATACACAAGCTCCGGCGTTCCAGTTATTTCGCGCGTGCGTAGGCTTTTTACAATGTCGTTTTGTGATGGATAAACATACAATTGGAATCTTTCCAATTTTGGTGTACCGCCATAATAATTATCGTTCGCAACAGTATATAAAATTTTCTTACTGCCATCCGATGTAACGTTCTGCAGCATCCTAAAAGCAAATGGTCCGCTCGTCACTGGCGATTTACCAAACGGATGTTCGCGTAACTCCGAGGGTCTTACGCCTCTCAGAACATGCTCAGGCAATACTGGAAAAGTTAAGGCGTGCGCAAATGGAGCATACGATGAAGGCAAAATAAATTTAACAGTAAGTTCGTCAATCTTCTCAAACTTTATTGACTGCCAACCAGAAATTTCCGCTCTGGTCTCTGGGCTAGCCAACAACTTCAAAGTAAATACTACATCCGCAGCTGTTATATTTTTACCGTCAGACCATCTCAAATCTTTTCTTAACTTAACTATATATTCGGTCTCCTTCTGATTGACTGTCATACTTTCGGCTAAGTCGCTTTTTATATTTCCAGTCGTGTCGTATTTATACAAACCAGCAAACAGAAGCTTCGCAGCAGAGCGCTCAGCGCTAGTCTTGGCAAATATTGGATTTAAGGTCTCTAACGGTCCGAGAACGCCATCAGAATACGAGCCGCCGGAAGTATACGTCGTAATCATGTAAGCGTCTTTGGACGCAGCCCATTGCGCTGCACTGACGCCAATCATCAACATTACTAAAATAATCCAACCAGACACGTTGCGCCGCACGCTAGATAGCCTATCTAATCGCGAAGTCACAAACTTACGAGCATGCCGCAAACTGCCCCGCTCTAGTTTTTGTAAGCGTTTATTAACAACTTTGCTGGAAAACTTCAGCCGAGTAAACCGATTCCAAGAAGACCCCCCCGAACTCAAAACTATTCTCCTATTTTTGTAGTCCCGGCAAAATCATGCTTGCTAAAATGGACAACACAAAAATAACTGCAAAGATGATCGTTACATCAAATAAGTTCTTATCAAAACCGCGCCGCGTTGTAAATAATTCTCCAGATGCGCCGAAACCAGCACCCAAACTAGCCCCGCGCTGCTGCAATAAAATTGCCGCAATCATTAAAGCCGCCGAACCCAGCGTAATATAAGGTAAAATTGTATCTATTGCCATAATAATTAATTACTCCTCTTCCCGCTGTAAAACCAGCGCGCTACTTATTATATAGTTTACCAGACTAAGTATAATCCCAGCAAGAATTGAATTAGCAAACGTCATGGAAAGCCCCGGCGCAATCGCTAACGAAATATAGACCATCAAACCGTTAACAACCAAAGTAAATAAGCCTAGCGTTAACAAAATCGCTGGCAAGGCAAGAATGGTAATAACTGGCTTTAAAATAGTATTTACCAAAGAAAAAATCAACCCTGCCAGCACAAAAGTCCAGACTGATGTCAATCCCGAGATCTCACTACCGAACAGTCGAACTGCCACCCAAATACCCACTGAATTTAAGATCCAACGCAGTAAAAAAGTTGCTGATTGCCTCTTCATATCACCGTCTATTATACTACAAAATGAAAACTTCCACTACTCTATGGAGTTGTTGGACAAGAGGCTCTTTCGGCCTTGCCTTCCGTACTGAGCCAGCGCATTTTAATATTACTCTTCTCGGCTTCTATGCAGAATTTTGAAGAACTTGCCCATTTCACAGATATACCAGTACTACCCCTATAAGATTTTGGCATAGTTGTTGGATAGGTATTATTGAAATTTAATTCCTGTTTCATGGCGCTGGCCGCTGAGCTTAAATCTGATGATAGCGCCGTTTCAATAGTACTTGACCGCCAAGATGCATAGCCAAATATAGCAATACCCGCCAAAATAGCAATCACTACAATGACTATCATTAACTCAACAATAGTAAATCCATTCTTTTTCATGTCTTCACTATACCACATCGCTTATGTTTTAAGAACATCCCTCAAAAAAGCGGCAACTGTTTTGGCTTTTTGCTCGCCGATAGCCATAGATAATTCTTGGATGCTAGCTCTGGACACGCCTGTTACGCTACCAAATTTTCTTATCAATTTTCGCCGTGTTTTTGGCCCCACGCCAGGAATTTCCTCCAACTGATTTTTCGTTTGCTGCTGACGCTTCAGCGCCGTGTGGTAGCTCACCGCAAAGCGGTGCGACTCATCGCGGATGCGCTGGAACAATTTGACAATGTCAGTTGTTGCGAGAATATTCTTGTCCGTCTTCGAGTGCTCTTTATGATTTTGCTCAGTGCTAGCTCGTAAGTTTTTTGAGTGTGAGCCGGCATTGCGCTGACTTGGGTGTAAATTCACCACATAAACCTCACCGTCTTCATGAATAGCGATGTTCGCCCGTGGCTGCGACCGAACCTGCTTGATGAACGCCGTATCAATCTGCGAACCAGTCTTGTGCACCAGCAACTCTTCCTCGCGCTTGGCGATGCTGATAATCGGCACGGTGACACCACGCTCATCGCGCGCTTTGATGGCCGCCGCCAGCTGACCTTTGCCCCCGTCAATCAGTAGCAAATCGGGACGACCCCAGCTTTTTAGATTACGCTCGCTCAGCCGGCGAAAAATCGTCTGATGGATATTACCCGTATCATCATTTTTCTCACTGACTTTGAATTTGCGGTACTCCGCCCGGTCGCTCGCGCCATTCGTAAATACCACCATACTGGCGACAACGTGCCGCCCGCTCATATGCGAAATGTCATAGCCCTCGATGCGCGCTGGGATACCTTTTAGACCCAACAATTTCGCCAAATCAGCCAGCGCCTTGTCCTTAGAAATATCCAAAAACCCTTTGTCGCCAAAACAAACCCGCCGCTGCAACTCCTGCATGGCGCGCAGCTTATTGCGAAGATCAGCCGCCCGCTCAAAATCATGCAGCCCAGCCGCCGTTTTCATGTCGCGCTCCAGCTCGGCGGCGATAGCCTTACGATTGCCCTTGATGTAGCTGATGAGTTTGCGTAAAGTAGCTTTGTAGATAGCTGACCCATCACTCAGCCGCGGACTCAAGCCCAAATCTTCATCCAATTTCGACTGCCCCGGACGGCGCTGCCTGGTCAAATAGGGGAAAACCCGCCGCAAGTAGCGCAGCGCTTTTTTCAGAGCAAAGCCATTATAGAACGGGCCAAAATATTCCGCACCATCATCCGCAGGATTGCGCGTAAAACTGACGGTCGGCCACTCGCTTTTCATGTCGATTCGCACATACATCTGCGATTTATCATCGCGCAGCAGTACGTTGTAACGCGGCATATAACGTTTGACCATCTCGCTTTCCAAAAACAACGCATCAACTTCGCTCTCGGTCTCAATCCAATCAGTATCAGCAATTTCCGCCACCAACGCCATGGTTTTATTGTCCCGCCCACGCGAATCCTGAAAATACTGACGCACGCGATTTTTCAACACCGCCGCCTTGCCCACATAAATAATCTCGCCGCTGGCTGACTTGTGAAAATAGACACCGGGAGTGCGCGGTAGGGTTTTGAGTTTTTGCTGCAAATGCTTATTCACGGTATCATTATAACTTATACAGACAGTCAAGCCTTACCGACGATGCCGCTTAGTACGCCATCCAGCTTACCTTGAGCCAGCTGTATCGCCAAATCTTGATGTTCAAGAAATGACAAAATCTAGCCTTTAGTCCAAACCAACCCAACTTTTTCCTAGCTGCGGCAACTTTTTGAGATTGCTCCAAAAATGCGAGATGCTGTTCACGATAAGCCGCTGGAACATCTGAAATTTTACCGTTTGGCGTAATAATGCTTGTCAACGCCGCAACTTTTTCTTCATCTTTTGGACGCAGACCAGCAGCTGAACGGTTCAAGTATGCTCCCAGCTGGGCCAATGGATTAAGGATAGCGCATACTGTCTCGCCGTCCCTCCTCACAAGCCATTGCTCAAGACTCTCTACAGGAATTTCCGTCTCGATACCACCTAGACGCCAATATAGACGACCTTCATTATCAACATAACGATCGCCGACGAAATCAAATATACCGCGACGATTCTTTTCGTATGGATTAAGTCCAAATGCCGAAACTACCAACTTATCACCGATAGCGTCAGCAATTTTCTGTCGACAGCCCTTCACAACAGTCTTATCTGTGCTTTGCACTAATGTATCAAGGTCTCGCACCGTACCATTATCGCGCCGACACGACATATATGCGTCGCTAGACAGATAGACTGTACGATTATCCCAATCAATTTCATCAGCATTGATAAGCGCCTGCGATCCAACACCACCAACAACGATATACGGAACTTTGAGATCTTCCATTTTACCATGAAAATTGCGCTCCGGAAGCAGTGAGTAGGCATTTTCTGAAGTTTTACTCATAATACAAACCTTTCTATCTATTGTAAATCATTTACATTAGCTATTTTTAACAAATATTTTTCCAAAAACTCGCTCCACTCCGGCGCATTCTTCTCGCGGAAATAATGGCATAAGAAATCAACCATAATCTGCTGACGGTTTTTTGCCTCTATTCGCCCCGGCTCGGTCAGCATCAAGCCCTTCAGTTTCAGCAGCTTTTCAAAGAAATGATTGATGAAGCCGTCGGTATCATGCGTATTGCCGTCAGCATTATATTCGTGCGCCGCCAGATTGACATTCGGCCAAACTTTGGGATCAAAAATCCGCCCGCCGTGATGGCAAGCATAAACCAGCGCCCGCTCAATCCCAACCGCGCCAATAGCATCGCACATGTCAGCGTCGGACACCAGCTGTCCCGCCAGGCGCTGCGGCTGCTTGCCGTTCAAACGTTTGCTATAACCAATCGCCGCAACATTTTCTAGTACCGCCCGGCTTAGATCATCAGCCACTTCTGCTTGCGCCATAATTTTTACTGCGTTCGTCAATTTCTCCGCCTGCGCCTTGCCAACCAATTTGTAATCATCAACGTCATGCAGCCAAGCCGTCAACAGCACTTCTTGCAGATCCACCGGCTCGCTAC
>ERZ773076.61-NODE-61-length-64834-cov-5.670850_pt1 | contig 64834 bp, 81 predicted proteins | sample MGYA00580613_ERZ773076 | MGnify/ENA primary metagenome ERZ773076 (study PRJEB29015, sample SAMEA2738005) | human oral metagenome | biome: human oral; feature: human-associated habitat; material: dental | place: China | collected 2057 ...
AATTGTATTGTACAATTTTCACATCATTCATATCTTTAAAATTATACATGATTTTAAAGATTAAATCAATTATTTAGATAATACCTAGCTTTGCAGATATCGTTACTGTAATTATACTGCATTAGAAACGTAAACGTTTTATGCTCTCTCGTATATCATTTTTTAGTTCGTGTAGATATTTATTTGTTGTATCTATATTCTGATGTCTTAATTGGCTTTGTATCGTTTTTAAATCTATATTATTATTTAATAAGATACTGGCATGTAGGTGGCGTAACATATGCAGTCCACCTTTATAGCCATATTTAGCCAACTTGTTTTTAAATGATTGTCTGATATTGTCGAGTGTATATCTTGTTGTAGTGTATGGGAATATACTACCATTACCAGGCTGGTATTGTTGGAATATATCATATAGTGTTTGTGAAAACTGAACAAATTCTCCAACACGATTTGATTTAGGGGAGGATACAATATATTCACCATTTACTTTAGCGTACCCTCTATTGACATATATTTTATAACTATTAAAATCGATATCCTCCCAATTTAGTACAATAGCTTCATTGCCACGTAAACCTGTATATAAAAGTATATACAAAAATAATCTTCTTCTATCTTTGTAAGTTTCGATAATATCTTTCACATCATTAATATCTGGCAGTTCTCTCTGTCTACGCTGTTGAGGACCTTTGTTGATTAGAGATGTATGTATAGGGAATTGTATCAATTCGTTTTGGTATGCAACATTAATAATTGATAATATACCTCCGACACATGTATTGATTGTATTACGAGTACAACCTTTACTAATAAGATGAGCCGTAAATGTATTAACTATATCTTTGTTAATATCGTTTAATGGCATATCACCAACCGCTTCTACAAATCGACGAACAACGCTTTTTTTTACATTGGCAGTAGAGGCCTTAATTAGTTGCTTCGATAATTGGTCTTGTATTACGTGGTTTGCGTATTTGGAAAATAAGATAGATGATGACTTAAATTCTTCTAATGTATTAATCTTATCTCTAAGTTTACGTCTACATTCTTGTATACCCTTTGCATACACTGTATAACGTTTATTATTAATCATTATTTGTCCACACCAAGTCCCATTGGAGCGTTGGTAAAATGTACCGTCTTGGTTACCTCTACGCTTTGCCATATTATCACCTCATATATAGTATATCAAAATTTGTCAAAAATTTTTCAACACAATACTTGACACATAAGTGGTGTTAGGTGTATAGTAAGTGTATAAACAACAAAGGGGGGTTAGTAAAATGGAATTGATAAAAACAAAGGATATAGCAAAATTATTATCAGTATCAGAAGAACAAGTCAGACGATTTGTTTATCGTCATGGTTTACCCTGTTATCATTTAAGCCCTCGTATTATGAGGTTTAAAGAAGATGAGGTGATACAATGGGCGAGAACAACAAAACGTTCTTTCTATTAAGAATGGAAAATCATTTTGATACATCTATTGATACACTAGAAGAAGCTGTTGAAATACTCCATAGCGGTGTAGATTCTGGTATTTCCAAAGGTGGTATTATATACGAGGTAACTCGTCCTTTAGTAACGTATGGTAATGTAGCCGACATTTAGTTGGCTATTTTATTATAGATAACTTCACTTATAAGTGTTTTTTAGACAAGGAGAATGACATGGATTCAACTTATGTACAACAAGTATTCGACATTTTAGCAAAACCTTTTCACCCAGATGATGTGGAGTGGCGTCCGCAAAAATTGGTGAAAAATGGTTCTTGCCAAGTGCTAGCTTATATCACTGCTCGTGGTGTAATGAACAGATTAGATGAAGCCGTAGGTCCAGCAAACTGGGACATGCATTTACAACCTATTGATATGGGTGTGTCCGTAAAGTTAGACAAACAAGGGAATCACACTGATTACAAAGGTTTTGTATGTACTCTAACTCTTCGAATTGAAGACGAAGAAGGTAATGTAAAAGTAGTTACTCGTCAAGACGTAGCAAACTTAACAGATTTCGAAGCTATTAAAGGTGGTGCTTCTGGTGCTATTAAACGTGCCGCTGTCCAATTTGGTATTGGTAGATACCTATATGGCTTAGGTCAAACTTGGGTGCAAACTGATGATAAAGGTAAATTTAAAACACCTAAATTACCAGTATGGGCATTGCCAGATGGTTATGAATATCCAGAAACGTTTGCTAAAATAGAAAACACTATGGAACCAACTGCATCAGATTGGGACGATGTGCCTGTATACACAGAACCAACACAAGCTTCCAATCTAGGAGAAGACCCTGTGGTGACATTTGGCAAACACAATGGCAAACATTTCTCTGAAATTCCAATCGATTATATCGAATGGTTAGCTAAAAACGCTCAAAAACCAGACATGAAAGAAGCGGCTAATAAATGGGTTGCTACCCATGGAGCTGGTCCAGAAAACGCACCATGGTAATTCAAGTCAATCCAGCTATTTTGAGTCAGTATGGACCTACAACAGCTGTATTACATGGCTATGTGAAGGCTAAAACAGCTGACGGTGTATTAATTGGGGGAGTTAAATGCTCCCCTATTAATATCGATACAATGGGTAAAGATATGGGTGGTCTGGCCCGTAATACTATCTATACTCATTTAGACATACTGAGTAAAGATGGATATATTGTATCATCTAGTAAACGATTACATAATCCAATACAATGCGAACCAGGTGTTAAATTACAAACTGCGACTTTATACGTGTATTTTGGTGTTGTGAAGGGGTAACATAATGACCGTAAGAGAATTAATTAATAGCTTAATAAGAAATACAAACGATTTAGACAGTGAAATAAATGTTATTTGTTCAAGCTTTTCTGCTGTGCAAACTATCGATGACATTGATATAAAGAATCATGGCCAGAATGAGGTAACATATATTATCGCAAAATGAGGTGGTATATATGACATACGCTAAAAAATTACAACAAACAACATTGTTGTATATTAAGAAATGTACAAATGAGCAAGCTTTCCAAGGTGGTAAACCGAGTAAACAATTTTGGTTAACACGAGGGTTCTTCTACAAACAAGACCCAGATATTGTTAGTATCGTATTTGACTACTTAGAATCAAAAGATGGCCACCAAGAAATGACATTATATGATGTTGTTAAATCAGCTAAGGCCCGTCAAACAGAGTTACGTTGGCAAGAAGCGAAACAACAAACGCCTAAGCAAACGCAATATAGAGACGCATTTTCTTTTGATATGTTAATGAATATGTGAGGTATATATGAGTGTAGAGAACCTACTAAAAACAAAAATAGACATAGTAGAATACATAGGCAGATTTACAGAATTGCGACCAAAAGGTTCTTTGTACGAAGGTAGATGTCCTATTCATGGAAGTGATGAAGGTACCCCTTTAGTTATCTATCCTCAAACAAACAGTTATTATTGTTTCGCTTGTGAAAGTGGTGGGGATATAATTCAATTCGTAAGTGATTACGATAATATATCTCGTACTATGGCAATTAAAAAATTAGCACACGAAGCTAATATCAATATTGACGCTGATGAAGATTGGCGTAAGACTGTTAAAGTGGAAGATACACATAGGGCTATTATTGATAGAGCTAAAGAACAGCTGGATAAAGTCATTGATTATTTACATAAACGTGGCTTTACTGATGAAACTATTTCTTCCTTTGAACTTGGTTTTGATAATGATACATTGGTAATCCCTATTCGTAATGAATATGGTCAACCTGTTGCCATCGCTCGTAGACAGTTTGATAAAAGTCCTAAATACATCAATAGTAGAAATAATATCATGTATGATAAATCTGCATTGTTGTATAACCTAGACCAAGCTATCAAAATTAAAAATAAAGATGAGCTTTATATGGTTGAAGGTTATATGGACGCAATCAGCGGCCACCAAATGGGGCTAGCTACAGTAGCTTATTGTGGTAATGAAGTTCATAAAGACCAGTTAAGAACGTTAACACGAGCGTTGCGAAAAATACCTACAATTATTTATTGCCCAGATAATGATGCAGAAGGTATTAAACGTGTTCCACGTGTTAGGGATTATTTCCGTGAAATCTTACCACGTATAGCAGTTAGGGTTTTGCAATTGCCAGAAGGCATTAAAGACTTTAACGACGCTTTAAAAACTGGTATTGATGTAAGTACGTTACCAAAAATACATATTGATAAGTATGTATTATGGCTTATGCTGGACAATTGTAAATCAGAAGAGGACGAATATGACGTAGCTCATGATTTCTTGAAGACAGTTTCAAATCCTTTATTTAAGGCTGATATTATTAAAAAATTATGTGAACGTTGGAATCGTGAATTTGCAGAACTAAAAGACTTTTTTGATAGTTATCAAGAAGATACCGACGAATTAGTTCAAGAGGCTTCTACAACAACCGAAGCTATCTCTGATTTAAAAAACCTATACATGCGGGGTGAATACAAAACTCATTTCCAGAACTTAGATAGATGTATAGGTGGTATGGTAAAAAGTCAAGTAATGATACTTGGTGCATATTCGAGTAGTGGCAAAACAGATTGGTTAATTGAGTATCTATTACGTCAAGTAATTAAGAATAAAGCACGGACTGTATTCTTTTCTCTGGAAATGTCTAAGGGGAAGGTTATGGAACGTATTATAGCCAAGATATTACGAATCCGTTTGGCAGATGTGCGAGAACTTGTGATGAATGGTGATGAACGCATTGCACAAGTAGAATCTAAATTATCAGAACGTCTCGTAATATATGACAACAATAACCTTAATATCGATGAGATTGAACATCGTATTGTTGCTCTTAATAGAAAGAACACATTAGGTGGTCCAGTCGATATAGTGGCCGTTGATTACTTTACGTATCTCAAGGGTGCGAGTACGTATGAAGGTGCTTCTGAACAGGCCTTAAAAATGAAGGGGTTAGCTAAGAAATACAATGTTATCCTCGTCATGTTGAGTCAATTGAACCGTGGTGCCAATACGTACAATGAACCAACTATGGATTTATTGCGTATGACTGGTGATATTGAAGCTAGTGGTGACGTCATTATTATGTTGTGGCGTCCAGAAAAAGAACCAGGACTTTCTTTGCAGAAACAAGAAGAGTTAAAAAATATCACTCGTATGAAAGTTGAGAAAGCTCGTGATGGTATCTATGGCCCAATACGTATGGAACTCAAATACAATAACAGTACATCTTTACTGGAAGAACAATTTGATTAAAATTTCACTAATAAGTGTTGACAAGTCAAACGATAAGATGTATAATGTTATTAGAAATTAGATTTAAACATATATGTAACTTCACTTACAAGTAAAAAAGAGGTAAATATGTTGAAGGTAAAAGAACTTATAGAACAACTTTAAAAATACGATGGGAATACAAAAGTGATGCTTGATATCGACTACAAGTGGAGTAATTATAGTTCTCACATTGAAGATGTATATGAAGATTTTTACGTTGGAACTGATGGACGTTCCACTACTGACAAATGTATATACATACAAGCAGAGATATAAACAATAAAAGAAAAGGAGAACATAATGACTGTAAAACAATTAATAGAAAAATTATCAGAATTCCCTAAAAATACAGTTGTACAAGTTGGGGCGACCTACTCTTGGAATTATTGCCAAGGCAATATAACTGATATTCTACCTGATAAACCACGCACAGAATATAGACAATCAGATATTGGCAAAACATGTGTGTTACTATTGGCTGATAACGAGAAAGAATTGGGGAAATAATTATGACAGTGCAGATGAGGAAGAATAGATGACACAAGAACACGAAAAATATATTGAGACACTTCTAAATCTTTATGGAAACGAATTATGGACTGCGTGGGACAATCAACCTGATGATATGCTTGAAAAAGTAGAAATCAGTCACGAAAATCGTGGTACGGATACAATATGGAAATATATCTATAAAGACCAAGATGGAAATTACTATGAATATTCCTATGTAGAAGACTACTTTGGTGACTGGTTTAGACATAATTTCCGCAAAGTAAAAAAGGTACCTGTTGTCCAATATGAATGGAAGTAAGAAAGGAAAATAATGCCATATACGAAGTATATTTGTCCAGACGGTCACGAAGTTGGCATAGATGAATGTCTAACTGCTTGCAGATTAGAAGGGCAAGTTAATCCAAATACTGGTGAGTTATATTGCCCAGCTGGTAGGTGTTTATCTAAACGCACGTTAATTGCTCTTGCCGACCAACGTGAATGGACTGGAACACCTAGCACAACACAATTGCTTGCTGGAACACGAGAGAATTATCTCAAAATAACAAAAGAATATGCTATTGTTCCTAAGTCGTCTCTTTTTATGTTACATGGTACAAAAGTACATGATTACTTAGAACAATATACAGACGATGAAGGTATATCAGAAGTTCGCCTTGATGATGGTACTTCTACTGGTGCATTTGATTATTATTCAGCTGAAAATGGCGGAACTTTGTATGACAATAAAACCTATGGGAGTTGGAAAGTAGCTAAAATACTTGGATTATATACAAAGCGTGTACCAACTGGCGAAGTATATAAGACTGGTTCTAAGAAAGGGCAACCTAAGTACCGCAATGAGATTCGAAGTGGTGGACCAAGACATCGCCTTGATTTAGCAATCCAATTAAATGATTATCGTATGAAGATAGAAAAGGAACTGAAAAAACCAGTAAACAACCTCGTATGTGAAGTAATTGTACGTGACGGCAATACATATATCGCTACGCAACGTGGTATTACTAGCCCTGGTTATTTAGTACCAATTAATAAGATTAGCGATGTGTGGGTCGAAAGATATATGAAGAAAAAGGCTGGTGATTTAGTTAAGGCATTAGAAACAAATACTATGCCACCGCCATGCCGACATTCAGAAACATGGGGAGGAACTAAGTGTGAAAGATACTGCAACGTTGCACAGTTTTGCGAGCAAGGAAAGAAACATGAAAACGATTAATATCGATGATTTTGATAGCTTGTGTTCAAATCATTTGTGCAAAATAGCACAATTGTTTTTGATGAAAAATAAACAGTATGCCAACCAAGATGATGTTTTGACTGCCTTTAAAGAAAGTGCAGAACGTCAATTTGGGGAAGTGTCTAAAGAAGGTGCTTTTAAAGCGTGTATGCAGTTTAAAGACAAGCATGACCTAGCATTGTTACAACATGGTATCACACTACCAGACGCTAAAGAGCGTTTATATGATGTAATTGTATACTGTTTACTCGGTTTAGCAGTTTTAAGTGATAAAGATGAAGAATTGCAAAGTCATTAAAAATTGCCGAACATTTAAAGACCAGTGTTGGATATGTGATAATTATGGTTTGTATTCGCCTAAAGATAAGTCAATTTTGTCTCCTCGTCAAGAGGAGAATAGACTTAAAAGAAAACTAGAACACAAAGGTAAAAAACTAACATCGGCTAGTAAACGAGGTAAAAGCAATCGTCGTAATGGTCGAAATGCTGAACGTGAGTTAGTCGCATGGTTAGAAAAGATTGGAATAGAAGCTAATCTAGTACCAATGTCTGGGGCGTTAAAATCAGCCAATATTATCAAGGCATTAGCTAATGATGAGATGGTAGAAAAAATGCGTGGCGATATTAAAGCTACGATTGGCGATAAAGTCTATACCATTGAATCGAAACGTAATGTCAACTCTGATACATGGTATAAAAAAGCAGAATCTGGTGTAATACACATTAAAGGTTTTGCATATCTACTTCGGCAAGATTTATTTCATGCTTTAATTAATGGCGTGGAACTAACTATTGCAGATGAGGTAGATGATAAAGGCTTTAAGATTGTTCATAAGTATTTTGAGCAAGATGATAGCGATATAGTGGTTATTTCAAGACCATATTGTGACAGACTGTTTTTTATTAAGGAGAAGAATTATGGCACAATCAGCAGAACGTCTAAATGAAAAAGAAAATGGTTTATCTGTAAGTTTCAAAGCAGTTATCAACGAAGAACGCACAGGGTTTGCGACATCTTCATCTGTCGAAATTAAAGATATTACTGGTATGGAATTGGTAATGGGGTGCTGTGCATTAATCGAGTCCATTATCAAAGGGGCTGGCGAAGATGGTAAAGATGTGTTACTTCTAGCTATCGCTAAAGGTTTAACAGTTCTTGCCATTGACCCAGAAATGGTACATGGAAAAGAATAAGGTTATTTTACATCAGCCCTCAACTACGATGTGGTTGGTATCCAGTTATGACGAACATGATAGTGATATTGTGTTTATCACAGAATTAAGAGATGTAACCGATGGAGGTCTGTGCTTGGAGGATTTAGCTTCTTGCACAGACAATCCTATTGACACTGTTGACTTAGCGTTAACATTAGGAGTTGCGTCTAAAGATGAATGTTGTATCTATCTTCGTATGTGGACCAGTATGGTTGAGCGTAAGATAGAAAAGATTATGTATGAGGAAGAGGTAGAATCAGATGATTATCTTAACTGAAGATGGTAAAAAACTTGTAGATGTGGTGTCTGTATATGTAGCAAACATTCCAGACAAAGAAGACCGCAATAAAGTATTTGAATACAAAGTAAAAGGCATGTTGCCTAATGGTTTCCAAGTACCTATTAAAACTTGTGCTACAGAAGCTGAAGCAATTGAATTTATTGAACTTCTACGTATGGATTTCAAAGCTAATACAAGAGCGAAGGAGTAATGTATGTTTAATGACCTTGCTGAGTTGAATGACAATTATGAACAAATTTATGCGGCGTTTGACGCATTAGATGAGACAGACGCTTCTATGGCATTTGCTATTTTAAAAGACGCTTCTGCTTTACAAGCGAGTTTTGAAAAGGTGTCAGCCGATTTAGGCAAGTCGTTAATGGACTACGAACGTAGAGCTAAAGCACTCCAAGCAAAGATAAGTAGGGAATCTTCTACGAAGGTTAATGAGGGAGATAGAATATCTACACAACACCCAGATGTATTAGACGCATGGGAGAGAGTGTCTGATATTCAGAAATCTCAACGTTACGTTGACGCTACAGCGAAACATTTATCACGCATGTATTTTGATTCAAAACTAATATTTGAAAATGTATGCCGTGCTACTCGTCAGCCAATAGGAGATGATAAACTTGTCGGACGTATTTAATCAATTACAAGCTTTAGCTTATAGGACAGGACAGGAGTTGTCTCGTACGTATGGGGCAAACCTGTTCGTTGCTGTTTCAGAACAGTATATGGCGTTTATTGTAATCTACGATAATGCTGTTATTTTTTCGTATCAGATAGGAGATAGAGTATGAAAGATTTATTGTATTGGATATATGATAATCTAGTTCCTCCTCTCATTCGAGCGTGCGTGATAGCCTGTTTACTAGCGTGGTTGTCTTTTGTCCCTTACTTTTTTATGAAGGAACATAGTTTGATTACATGGCTGGTACCTACTGTATGGGGTGTATCATTCGGAGCTGTCTTGCGTACGTTAGTTAAATTATTGGAGGATTTATATGGCCGTCCAAAAATTTAATATGTATGACAAAGTGAAAACACCAAAGGGTGTTATTACAATACAATCAATTCAGTATGACCCAAAGACAGATGAGTTTTCTTACTCAATTTTAGGTCCTAAAAGTCATTTCTGGAAACAAAAAGAGTGTGAGTTAGTGGAGAGGTACCATAAAGAATGAGCTTATTGAGAGAAGAATTCCTTAAAAGCTATCCAGATTTTCCAGAACATATGGAGAACCTGGCAAAGCTTGTGTATTATCGAACATATTCTCGCTGGCTACCAGAAGAAGGCAGACGTGAGACTTGGAAAGAAACATGTGCTAGAGCTGTTGAATACAACTGTTCTTTAGCACCAACTTCATCTTACGAAGCACAGCGTTTGTTTGATAATATGTTTAATTTAAAACAATTCATTAGTGGTCGGTCATTGTGGATTGGTGGTAGTGAAGCAAGTAAAAAAACTAAACTCGCTAACTTTAACTGTTCTTTCGTGGTAATTGATAGTATTAAGTCATTATGCGATTTATTCTATCTGTTAATGGTTGGTACTGGTGTTGGTGTACGTATTCTACCTAGCGACGTAAATGAGTTACCTCGTTTTAGACAGAATGTCATCTTACATCATCAGTACAACAAACATTCTACTAAACAGAAAGGTAGAGAAAACACTTATGTTGAAACTGACGGAGATATGTGTATCATTCATATTGGTGATAGTAAAGAAGGTTGGGTTGACGCTTTAAAAGCATATCTATTGTGTTTAGTAGAACCAGATGGTCCTAGTCACATTATGCTTGATTACACCGAAATTCGTGTTAAAGGTTCTACACTCTCTAAGTTTGGCGGAACCGCTAGTGGTTACGAATCCATCATGGATATGTTCACAAAAATTCATAACGTAATTCAGAACGGTATGTTTTCCTCAAAACCAGAACATGGCAAGCTTCGTCCTATCCATTGTTTGGATATTTGCAATTTAATTGGACAAAATGTAGTTGTTGGCGGAGTGAGAAGAACGGCGGAAATTGCCATTATTGACCCACATGATGAAGAATGTGTACATGCTAAGGATAACATTAAGCCTGGTATGGAACATAGATATATGAGTAACAACAGTATTTTCCAAGAAGAACGGCCTAGTCGTGAAAAAATACACGAACTATTTAATTCTATTCGTAATTCTGGTGAACCTGGAATCATTAATGTAGCAGAAGCTAAACGCAGACGCTTAGATTTTGCTGGTTTAAATCCATGTTTTTCTCCCGATACAGAAGTATTAACAAAAGAATATGGGTATATTCGTATTGTTGATATAGTAGACGAAGATGTTACAGTATGGAATGGTTATGACTGGAGCGTTGTCACACCACGTGTTACAGGTTATGACCAACCAATGTATCGTATCTATTTATCTAATGGTAACGAATTAGAATGTACAGATTACCATAAGTTTGTACTTCAAGGAGATGAACGTGTTGAGGCACGTGATTTAACTATCGGCGATAAATTAGAGAAATGGGAATTCCCAGTGATTGAACAGCAAGAGACTATTAATAGTATGTATGACGATAGCGATATCGACCCATACATTCATGGTTTCTATGCTGGTGATGGTGTTCAGAATAAACCTCTAATCTGGCTATATGGAGATAAACGAAAACTCGCTCCAATCTTTGAAGACAATTCTTGCACGATTACACAAGGCGAAGATAGAGATACTGTTAGATTACCTAAACAATTCTCTAAAAAGCTGGTACCGGATGTTGGTGATAGTGTTCGCCATAGACTGCGTTACTTAGCGGGTTTGCTTGATAGTGACGGCTGTGTAAACTCCGAAGACGGAGCTTTAGCTATCTCTTCTATCGACAAGGATTTCCTTATTCGTGTATCTCGCCTATTAAATACGTTAGGCTGTCATGCTACTGTATCTATAATGAGATATGGCGGATTTAAAGAGATGCCTGTGAATGATGGTTCTGATTCAAAGAAAGAATATTTCTGTCAGCCTTGCTATAGACTAACTATTTCAGCATGGTATACAAAGCATCTAATCCAATTAGGTTTACATACACACAGATTAGTTTTAATAGCTAATCCAAACCGAAATGCAAGTAGATTTATTACAGTTACAGGTGTTGAACGAATTCACAACTGTCCAACAGTATATTGCTTTACCGAAAATAAAAACCATACTGGTATCTTCAATGGGGTAATGACAGGTCAGTGTGCAGAAATCTTATTGCCACCTAATGCTGTTTGTAATTTAACAACAGTTAATATGGTTTCATTTGCAGATAAACAAGGCAATGTTGACTGGGATAGCCTAGAAGAAGCATTTATCCTGTCAGCTCGTGCTGGTTACCGCATGACTTGCGTAGATTTAGAACTGGAAGGTTGGAATGTAGCACATCATCGTGACCGTTTAACAGGGTGTTCTATGACAGGTTGGCAAGACTTTATTGCTAAAATGTCTAATAGCACATTTGTAAGAGCTGGTGGCAAAGCTGGTATTTTAAAATGGTTACGAAATGTCGTCCATGAAGCTGGGGAAGATATCGCTAGTGAACTAAAAACACCTGTTCCATTACTTATGACTGCATTAAAACCAGAGGGTTCATTAAGTTTGGTAGCGAATGGTGTATCGCCAGGGGTACATTGGCAACATTCACCATATTTCATTAGACGTATACGTGTAAACGCACATGACCCATTAGCATTAACGGCTAAAGAGTTGGGGTGGCAAATCCACCCAGAAGTTGGACAAGACATGGAAACAGCTACCACATTGGTAATTGATTTCCCTGTACATAGTCCTTCAGAAGTAACAAAAGCTGATATTCCAGCGGTGGAACAGCTTAAAGAATATATTTTGTTCCAGAAATTCTATACAGATATGAATACTTCTAATACCATTACTGTTAAACCAGATGAGTGGGAAGAAGTAGAAGACTTTGTATATAACAATTGGGACGATATGTTAGGCGTTACATTCTTAGAATTAAATTCTACGTATTATCCTTTAATGCCTTATGAGGAGTGTACAAAGGAAGAATATGAAAAACTCAAATCTAAAATGAAACCATTTGACCCAGATTTACTAAATGCAATGGAATTAAGTAGTCGCAACATGGGCAAAGAATTTGAAATTTTAGACGATAGAGCAGAGTGTTCACAAGGCGTTTGCCCTATTCGTTAACAAATTTTCCGAAAACTTCACATTTAAGTGTTGACATGGTGAAGTTGTGATGGTATAATGAATACAGAAGTTGAGAAACAATGGAGTCCACGCCAATACAACTTCACTTATATGTTAATCTTTAGTGAATAAGGAGATACAAAATGGTAAAAGAAATAATGACAATTAGAAAAGCATTAACACAAAAGAAAGTGTTAGATAATCAAATTGCCGAATTATCTTCTACTAAGTTTGTAGCAGTAGCTACATCTAATAGAACAGTAATCGACGGTTTGAAACAAAAAGACTGGGTTTCTGATGCAAAGGCACGCTTTCAATCTTTAAACGATAAGTTAAAACGTCGTGTAGCATTAGCAAATGCTATCATGCAAGCCAATGCTACTAACACAGTATCAGTTAAGAAGTTTATTGGTATTGATAAACAATCTGACGAAGTAGAAAACATTTCGTTCGCTTCGGCGATTGCTCGTAAGAAATACTTAAACGACTTACTCCAAACAGTAGTTTTAGATATGCAACGAGCGGTATTTCAAAACTCTAAAGAATATCAATCAGCAGAACGTCATGCTGATGATAAGGTTACAGAACGTTTATACCAAGAATTTTCTGCTGTAACACAAGCTTCTGGTAAAGTTCGTCAAGAACGTGAAAAAGAATTACGAGACCAATATGCAGTTGAATTATTAGACCCTAATAAATTAGCTGAAAACTTGATGTCATTCAAAGAATACATCGAAAACTATTTAGCTGAAATTGATTCTATCTTAGGTCATGCGACTGAAGTGACAGAAATTACAGTTGAATACTAATTAGACTTTTATTGTTGTATTGTCTGTCAACATTGAATATGGCCCAGGTGTCTTTGTTCGCAGTAAGCTGTTTCTGCACCTACCTTTAATAGAAAGCAGCTAACAACCTTTTCTGATAAAAGAGGACATATAAAATTGGTTAGAACAGCATGTTCTAAACGCTTTGTAAGTAGATGAGTATACAAGCGTGGGTGGTAATCTATAATCTTTAAGCCTTAATTATAAGCCCTTAATCATTAAACTAGATTAATCATTCGCATTAAGCTTTCAATCATCAATCTTCAATCGCTTATCAAATCCACGGATTTCCTGTTTTGCCAGGGTCTGGCTAGATGTTGTCAGCGTGGCAGACATTACAACAATACTTTTATATTACTGCATAATATATGCAGTTACTCTAAACTTATCGATTATTCATGGTTGACAATGTACAGTCCTTCATTGGACTGTTATATGGAGAATTAGCTCAGTTGGTAGAGCAATAGGTTGAAGCCCTATGTAGCATTGGTTCAATTCCAATATTCTCCACCATACATGGAGAGTTGGCAGAGCCTGGATTAATGCAACAGTCTTGAAAACTGTCGAACAGAAATGTTCCGTGGGTTCGAATCCCACACTCTCCTCCATATATGGAAGGTTGGCAGAGCCAGGTTTATTGCACCTCTTTGCTAAAGAGGCATTGCCTAAAAAGCAATCATGAGTTCAAATCTCATACCTTCCTCCAGAGCCTTAATATTGAATCACGATTTGGTATTGCCTACTGGGTTACTCAAGGGTTTCCCAGTTAGGACAGGCGTTATACATGGCCCGTTAGTCAAGTGGTTAAGACATCGCTCTTTCACAGCGAGTACGGTGGGTTCAATTCCCCCACGGGTCACCATTCGGCACTTATATACTGTCGTTAAGGACTGAACGCACCATGGGTGTTTAGCTGTATATACCACACAACAGCTACGTATTAGTTTACAGGTAAAACAACGCTCAGAATGTGCGTAGACGGTGGGTTCGATGCCGACCATATGTAGTGGTGTTGTATTCCTGGGTAGTTCAATGGTAGAGCGTCTGGCTGTTAACCAGAATGTTAGGGGTTCGAGTCCCTTCTCAGGAGCCACGCCGTTGTAGTCAAGATGGATAAAGACAACAGACTGTAAATCTGTCGCTTATAGCTTCGGAGGTTCGAATCCTTCCAACGGCACCATGCCACTTTAGTTTAATGGCTAGAACGAGTGTCTTGTAAACATTTGGTACTGGTTCGACTCCAGTAAGTGGCTCCATACGGGTATAGTGTAGTGGTAACACGTCGGTCTCCAAAACCGAAGATAGAGGTTCGATTCCTTTTGCCCGTGCCATATGCCCCTATGATGAAACTGGCAAACATACTTGGCTTAGAACCAGGGTTCTGTAGGTTCGAGTCCTACTAGGGGTACCAACGTTGTGGTGTAGTGTAATGGTAACACAGAAGACTTTGACTCTTCTATTCTAGGTTCAATCCCTAGCACCACTACCAACATTGCGGAGTAGTCCAATGGCAGAGACACGAGTCTCATAAGCTCGTATAGTGTGGGTTCAAGTCCCATCTCCGCTCCCACATGGTCTCATGGAGTAAGGGTTATCTCGTCACCCTGTCAAGGTGAAGATTACGGGTTCGAATCCCGTTGAGACCGCCAGACCGTTTGGGGATAGTAATACTGTGGTTCTTAACTCCTTTCAGCCACAAGTTACTTTCCCTGTATGCGGTTATATTCGTTAAAGGAGGAAATATGAAAAGATTATTACTCGTATTAGCAATTAGTATATTGGCTTTACTAAGTAGTGTAGCACATGCCCAGGTAATGGAAGTAAGTGCTTATACACATACTGGTGGAGTTATGGCCAATGGAGAATATCCTTATGTCGGAGCTGTAGCAAGCGACGATTTGCCTTTAGGCACACATGTTCTTATCAATGGACGAGAATATGTAGTAGCTGATAGATTTGGTGGCGGTTATTCTGGGGCCATAGATATATTTGTGGATACGTATGAAGAAGCAATTGCATTTGGAAGACAATGGTTAGAAGTAATAGTGTTGTAGGAGGGTAAATGAAAGTATTAGTAGTATGGCGTAATTGCTTAAAACATAAACGTAGTTTTATTGCTAGTTTTGAAAACAAAGACTTTGCATATGCAAGTATCTGGGCTTGGTGGAGTAAACATAATTACAAACCAGAGCATACACGATTGTTCGCAAATAAGGTATGGGTTAAAGGCCAACAATACGAACGTGTCATTATTGACTATGGGCCACATCATATGTTTTATGAACTTTGGTTCGTGCCAGATGATTTCGAACCAGCGTATGTGGAAGTAAACATCGAACAACGTAAATGGAATGGTGAAACACAATATCGATTCGTTGGTTTTGTTTCTGATGAGTTAGTTCCGTATTGTTCACGTAAAGACGATGTTCTTTGTATCTGTGGTCTTAATTGTAACTCTACCCGTTGGTACTCTGAAACACACTACGAACACGTACAAAAAGCTATTAAGAACGCTATAGAAATTGCAAAGCCAGCGATTAAAGTACGCAGTGAATTATCACACCATTCTCTAATCGAAGACGACCCAACTCCTGTACATCAACAACTCTACTTCGGAATTGAAGGTGATTTGATTGGATAAGTGGATACGTGTTACACTAGGCTTGTTAGTAGCCGCAATTGGTTTAGAACTTATTATGACGATTATATATATCATCACGATAATTAATCGTATGCACTAAAGGAGGAAATACCATGAGAAAATTAGTAATCAGTAAACAAATGCAAGACATTATGTCAGCAGTATCTGTCTATGATTCTTACTCACAATTACAGGTATTAGTTCAAGAGGTGATTGGCGAATGTCAAGATGAACAACTAGGATATTTATTAGAAGATTTCGCTAATGATATCCAAGTAGCTCGTATCAAACTTGAAAAATACGTTGAAGATAAGGCTCAATTTGAAGCATGATGAGTAACGTAGAATTACAACATTATACCGAACCAGATGTTGCCATTAATGCAATGAGCAAGTGTTATGGTAAGAAATGCACGCTAGATTCTTTAATCAAAGCGTGCAAATCTGGTCACTGGTCGTTACTAGAACACATCATGGTATCTATTGACATTATATGTAGTCAAAAAGTGTTAGCACAGCTAAGTCGCCATCGACATTTTAGTCCTACAGTACAATCAACTCGTGGCATGGATATTACTGTCAACGGTTTTTTTACGGACTTTACTTCACTAACAAGTAAACAAAAATCACTGTTAAGTACCTCATATGATATGTCAGTTACCATGTTTAATAACTTACGTAATGCTGGTTTGAGTGTTGAGCAGGCGTCCTACGTATTACCATTAGGGACTAACGTTAAATTATCTTTGACTGGTAATTTAAGATGTTGGCTGGAATATTTGAAACAGCGATTATGTAAAAGAGCTAGTGACGAGCATAGACAATTAGCACGTGCCATTTATGAGCGTTTAAATTATGTATACCCTAGTTTATGTAATTTAGAAATGCTTGGCATGTGTGAAAATTGTAAAGAATTATCCTGTGATTTCACATCACATAAAAAGAAACCAAAAGAACCCGTAAGAAAGGAATTACAATGAGATACTTAAAAATTAATGAACAAAATTGGCATGATTTATTCGAGGGGTACTTATATAGCATTGGCACATGGAAAACCAATGAGGAAAAGGCCGAATTCTATAAGAAACTATTTGAAAATGTTATTAAGATGATAGAAGAATCTAATGGAGAGTGGCAATAATGAATGCATACAATATTGTAGACGGTAAGCTTGGTATTGGATTTATGTTTACAGATAAAATCGGATGTTATGTGATTGTTGATATGCAAGTTAGCTGTGACGGATATATTCGTAGCGTGTCATTATTAAACACACATGCTAGTGGTGGAAAAACCCTGGTTAAAAGTCCAGATTCTGTTTTAGAAATGGACTTTATGGGACGTGTGAATATGACACCGTTTTATAAAGAAATTGCAAAAGTTGATTATATGTATCATTCTAAAAAAACGTAATCGTGATGATGTCAAACTATTGTATGACACATATAAGAAATATTTAGAACTGGTAGGTGATACATATGGAACCGATTATTAGTCCTTGGTTTATATACTTTGTTGGTATTGTAGACCCATTAAAATGTGCATTAGGTTTCGTGTCTTGTGTTGGTTTTATAGCTCTTATTATAGCTTTCATCGCTTATTGTGCGAATGACCCACGTCAAGGGGAAAATTGCCCAGAATTTAAGCAGGAATTAGAAACGAACACACGTGTAGCATTAAGGTGTTTGCGAATAGCCCTGGTAGTTACTGTCGCGAGCTTTACACTGCAAACTATTATCCCTAGTAAACAAACGATGATAGGTATGGCAGTAGCTAATATGGTAACAGTGGATAATATCCAAAGTGCAAATGATTTTGTCAAATCAAATGTACAAGATTATGTCAATATGATTGTAGAAGCCGTTAATAAGGTGAGGTAGGTTATGTGTATGTTATGGACAATCTTTGTCTTGTTTATAGCGTGGCTGATTTTAGCCACTGTCTATCAGACAGAATTGGTAGATGCTTTTAATTATATAGCTAATAAAATTAAGAAAGGGAATGAACATGAATAGTTTAGGTGCAAAACTCGTTGGTATTGGTGCATTAGTCTTAGTTGGATTTGGATTAATCTACAATACGACGTACATGATTTCAGCTGGCCATGCTGGCGTTGTCTTTAATAAAATGGACGGCGGTATTCAAGAAGAAACATTGGACCAAGGTTGGCATGTAGTAGCTCCATGGAAACGTGTTACTGAGTACCCAGTAAGTACAGAATTAGCATATTATATCGACGGCACTCACGAAGACCGTAAAGATGTAGATGATAGTATCGTCATTGGTACTAAGGACGGCAAAACTATCAAGGTAGACGCACAGGTTACATACCATATGAACCAAGATTCCTTGCCACACATTTACAATAAATTCAAAGGTCAAGACGATAGCATCATTGAATATGGGTATATGAAGCAAAACTTCCAACGTATTGCCAACGATATTTCTTCTCACTACTCCATGATGGATATTGTGGGAGAAAAGAAGGAGGCATTTAACCAAGAGTTACTTAAAGAAGTATCTGCTTTCTTCGACCAAGATGGTATTATCATCGAACAAGCTTCTCTTGGTAAGGTAGAGCCAGATAGTGCTACGAAAGAAGCAATCCAAGCAGTAGCTAATGCTCAATACAAACAACGTCAAGCGGAGTACGAAAAAATTGCGGCCGAAGCTGAAGCTAAAAAGAAAGTAGCAGTTGCTGAAGGTGACGCACAAGCTAAACGTATCCAAGCTGATGCTGAAGCTTATTACAATGCACAAGTGGCTTCTAGCTTAACTCCAGAAATGGTACAGCTCAAACAAGTTGAAAAATGGGACGGAAAACTTCCTACTTATTCTGGTATTACGAATGGTATGTTCAGTTTTAAATAAGGAGATACGATATGAAAACTTCAAATGATTATATGGAAATTCCAAACGATTGTAGACCTAATAGGGAATTTAAAGTTATATCGCTATATGAAGGCACTGACATTGAATTACCTAAGCGTGAAACCTATTTCAGTGCTGGGTATGATTTAAGGTCAGCAGAAACAGTGGTAGTTGGGGCTGGTGAAACAGTCCTTATACCAACTGGTTTAAAAGTTTTACTCCCATACGATGAATTTTTAGCTATTTATCCTCGTTCCTCTTTGGCTGGTAAGTATGGTATTACGCTTGCTAATTGTGTTGGTGTTGTAGATAGCGATTATTACAACAATGAAGATAACGAAGGACATATCCAAATATTGCTTAAAAATACCACCGCTACAGATTACGTAGTTAAAAAGGGCGATAAGATTGCACAGGGTATTTTCCAAGCATACAAAAGAGTAGCAAATGATTGGCCTCGTTGTCCTCGTAAAGGTGGATTTGGAAGCACGGGTAAATAATATGGGATGCAGAGATTATGGAGAATTACTCGAAGACCAGATTGCAGATATGAAAATGCGATTACAAGCGTATAGAGAGAGTCAGCAAAATAATCATGTCAGATTGGTAAAACAACATGGCGTAAAATTTGTAGACCCTAGTAAAGCAAAGGAGTAAGTGATTATGACAACAAAACAATTCGTTTATGTATTAGTCGATTTGTTACAATTAGGCTACACAGAAATGCGTAAACTGGACAATAGCATAGTAGTGAGCGGTGTTGGTGTTCCTACTCGTAAGTTTATGGTATCTGATGATATTTTAGAATTTGTACCAGAACACGGCAGTATTGCTCGTGCGTTGTCTCAAGATTACGCCATTGAAGCTTTTGAGCTGGGGTTAGAATTAATTCAGAACTTACCAGAACACAAGAAAATTGTCCACAAGCCTAATCAATTAGTAGCTTATGAAACTCAGGAAGAGCAATACCTAGTTACATTAAATGGTATTGTAAAAACAAACCCAGGTGATTGGATTATCACTGGTGTCAATGGCGAGCAATATCCTTGCGACCCAGAGATTTTTAAACAACTGTATGACATTGTAGAATAGTATATTACGATATACTAAATGGGGGTTACATGGTTCACTATTTCGTAGTTGACTACGGAAATACTGGTGACTTCTATAATGTTGGTGTATTAGGAGAGAATAAAGACCTCATAGAGGAATATTTGAAAACACAATCAAGAAATGTACGATACTTAAAATCATGTGAGAGGAAAAAGAAAACAGGCAAGGATATAGGGGTAGGTATTATCGTAAGTTGTAGATACCTATCTCGTTGCCCTAAAGGTCTCACACCAGATAGTAGAGGTACAGTAATATGAAAGAGTCAATGATACAAGAGGCATTGGCTCTTTTTGAACAGCGTGGCGATAGTGCTGTCGAAGAAATCAATGCTATTATGAAGAATTGGGAATTTACTAATTCAGTAGCAGAATATCGCAAAGTTGATAAACTTTCCGCCATGGTGGAAAGGTATGGAGATTCGCCAGAACAAATCATTATACGTAAAGAAGAACGCATGATGTTACTTCACTTCGTATGTTGGTTAAAAGTATATTTAAAACAGGTGCGACCATTGATGTGGTATGTATGGAGAGATACCGTTATCTATGGTATGAGTATCAAGCAGTGTGCAAAGAAGTATAAAATTACAGAATCATCAGCTAAAAATTGTAAATCAGCTTGCAAACAAAATATTAAAAGGGCATTGCCATTGTATTACGCACAGTTTGGTAATTTAGAAGAATATCTAAAAAACTAGGAGCGTGCATGACTACAAAAGCATTAGCGGAGACATTTCTACCGCACATTATGAAGTGTAGATTAGATAGTGAATATGGACAATTAGCTGTATTATCTGACGTACACGAAGGTTTAAATAATCGTAAGTATTTACAACAAACAGTGAAAAATTTGTTAGAATTAGGCGAAAATTGCAAAGTTATTCTTGGCGGTGATAGTACTAATACCACAACAAAACACTCAAAGGGTAGCGTATTAGAAGAGACATTAGTCGGTGATGAACAGGTATACGCATTGGTTGAAGATATTCGTCCTTTATATGAGAGTGGGCAATTACTAGGTGTAATTGGTGGTAATCATGGTGCTAGAGCCTATAATGACGCTTATATTAGCGTTGAACAAATGATTTGTGCATTACTTGGTAATCGAAGTCTATACAAAGGTGAGTTTGGCTTATTGTATTTCAACGTAAATAAAAATTGCTACGTTCACCATATTTTACACAAAAATCGCAAAACTAAAAACTACTATGATTACTTTAACGCAGATGTTACCTGGTTCGAACATTTTCATGAGCCTAGTGCAGTGCCTAAAGTGGCTATAGAGCATAATAAGTATACAAAGAAGCCTATTGTTAAAGAGGTATGGGAATTACGACAATCGTCTTTTCAAATATTCCCCAATTACCTTAAAGCTAGTGGTATTCGCCCTAGTTTAAGTGGTTTCTGGATTGCGGAAATGAGCGGTGACGAACATAACAAAAAGGTCACTCCTTTTATGGGTGATACCTATTTTGATTTAAGAAAGAGAGGATTGTATGTCAATTAATGATATGTATCTTGACTTAGGATATGGATTTAAAGTAGCCATGAGAGAAGTATACGCTATCATGCCTATGAACGTATCAACCTCAAAAGAATTGTTTAGAAAATACTTCCGTAACAATAAAGTGTTACGTGCCACCAAAGGCAGACAAGCTAATTCATTTTTGTTGCTTAATAATGGATACGTGTTCACATCAACGCATACAACCGATGAGTTAGTAGAGCGTATATGGGAACTTAAACGCATAGCAAAGGCGGTTACATATGAGAAAGCCTAAACCAGGAAGAAAAAAGGTAAAGGGCTTAACACATAAACAAAGGGTTTATGTACAAACAAAGATTTTGACTGGCAGTAAATCAGAAGCCTTAAAGGCGGCTGGATATAGACCAAAGGGGAATACCGTGGAAGAAAGCGTAGTAGTACAGCAAGCACTGGCGGAATATAAACAACGCATGGATAAGAAATTTATGGATAAGGCAGATGAAGTTGCTAATATGTTATTAGAGGTTATCTATAACCCAGATACTCCAGCTAGTGCAAAAGTAACAGCTATTAAAGACTGGCTAGATAGAGCTGGCTTAAAACCTGTAGACAAACAGGAAGTAGATGACAAACGTGTAATTGATACAAGCAGTCGATTAAGTCGTGAACTCATCGATAAACTAAATACATTACCTAAAGAAAAAGGCGAGGCATAATATCCTCGCCACTTTTTTATTTCTTTTCCTTTTTTATAGAGTTATCGATAAAGTCAGTTAATTGCTCAAAGCCAGTTTCCCATGCTTCACAATCAGCAGAAAGCGTAAATCCTAAGTTGTCATATGTGTTCTTAATAATTTGTTTATATTTATTCTCGTCTATTTGGATTGTAATCATAATGTTCCCTCCTTTTTTTATTTATATGCTTCTACAATTTTGTAAAAATCAGATAGGTTAGTATATATAGTACCACGAAATCCTAATAATTCATTGTTCCGCCAGCTTGTAGCCGAACTGAATTGAGAACTGTACAGATTATTAAGCCATTTTGTTACTGCAAGGCAATCTTTACAATACACCCAATCAATTCCTGTTTCTCTGTAATCACAATCTCTAACAATCATATCCATAAGTAACCCCCTTTAATCTTTCGCTAGTTTCACGTTTTTAACAGGAATAGGATTCTCAATAGTAGTCCATGAGGTAGTTCCATGTATCCATACATAAACTTGACCATCAATATATTTAGCAAAGTGTCTGTGATACTCCTGTTCTTCATTATCATATAAGACCCTAACTGGCGTATCTACTTTAACAGTAGACCAATCAACCATGTCAATGTGGTCAGCTATTTCAACATAGTTGCGTCCTTTTAAGGCGTCTGCTATAAGTGCGATTGATGTATTACCCAAACGAGCCTGATTTTCGGGGTGGAAAATGAGTATATCATTTTCAGAGTAGCTTGGTTTTTCTTTCGATACATAAAATTCATCGATATATCCTTTTCTAAAGATATATCTCCACCCACTTTTATATAGAGTTTTTAACATAATTTCCATGCCTTCTTGCGTTAAATATTTACTGTGTAACATAATAATTTCTCCTGTTTATACTGCTAATAATGTAGTGTCTAATGGTAAATCTGAAAAAGAGCGATATGCTTGGATAATTTTATATGTATCTCTTCGAGTGAGCCGTAGAGATTCTCCCATTGTAAGGACACTAAAATTTCTAAAAGATGAGATATCAGTATTATTACAATGAACGATACGGTCTCGTGGGGTATAGCTATCACACTCTACTAGCCAATACGAAGAATTTAATCCATCTTGAAATATAAAAAATGTCATTATATCACCTCATCTTTCAAAAACTCTAAAAATCCACCATAAATGTCTTTAATAATATATAACTCATCACACGTCCAGTGGCAATCTTGTTTAAAATCTCTTCTGACTTGTTGAGTTAGACTATGAACTAAATAATCACCCTCTAATGCTGTCTTGTAACCACTCGTTTTCTTTAGGTCTATATCTTCCCACACGTTGTAATAATTTCGACTCCAACCTTGTTGTACTACATTAACCATCTTAATACGTTCCTTTCTGTATTCCTTCTACAAAGCCACCGTAAATTTCTTTTACTAGATATAAATCGTTGTAACTCCAGTTACAGTATTTTCGTTCTCTATCGTATATTTTGTCGTGATATTTATGTACTCGATATAAACCAGCAAGCCCAGGTGTATATTCGTCGTTGTGGGTAAGTTCCACGTCTTCCCACACGTTATACAAACCACTGCCATATCGTTGCAATACAATATTCATATTAATGACCTCCTTTCTCAAATAGCTCGTGTAAAATTTTAGGTTCGTATGTACGACCTTCCTTAATCATTTCATTATACTTTCTCATATTCCGAATAGCGGAAGATAGGGTAGGGTGGGCTTTGTATGCGTTATATACTGGTAAAAATAATTCTTGCATATCCTTGTATTTGCGGCGTTCTTTAGTTACTTCGTACATAAGTTTAGCGTATTTGTTACTGTCTTTCTCGTCGTAATCATTTTCTATAGCGTGGTGAATATCAGATAGTGCTTTGTCCATATTCCCACGTTGTTCGTACCAGTACATTCTTTCGTTATAAATGTATTCCATCAAATCAGCAAAATCAGCGATAATTTTTAATATTTGTTCTTTAGTCATTTTCTTTTCCATAAGTATTTCTCCTTATCTATACATTTCAATTACTTTATAAATTCCACTCCAATCACTGGTTCCCATTGGTTCTTTACATACAAAATCGTATGGGCTTTCTTGCAACTTATCTAGGCTAGGCGTCCAGGCGTTTACATATGTACAACCATGTGGCCACAATTGTTCAATTTCACGTTCACATTTAAAAGGGAACTATGTTCCGTATGATTTTGTTATGTAAATTCCGTCAAACATTATATTGAACCTCCATCTACTACATAATCAATCACTGCTTTTTTAAAACTGTTTGTATTCAATCTGTATTCATCAATACTACCTTTACCATACAGGTAGTAGATAAACACATCTTTGTTTTGACCTAACCGATGTACTCTATCTTGTGCTTGTGCTAATAGAGCGGGTGACCAAGGATATTCTATAAATACTGCACATCTACTTGATGTGAGTGTTAAGCCTACTGCACTTGCTTGCAAGCTACATATAATTACTTGCGTATTACCTAGTTGGAAGTTATCTATGTTGATTTGTCTGATACTAGGTGATTGACCACCTACAATAACGCTTGCTTCTGGGAACGCTAGGTTTAATGCTTTACCAATATCCTTATGATGTACGAATACGACTACTTTTTCGCCACGTTCTACCAACTGATTTATGAAATCTACCGAGGGTGAAAGTTTAGACCGTAATACCGCTTTGTCATATCTTTCAATTTCCCTAAAAGAATGGGGAGCTGGTTGTTCCATTTCTATAACTGGTATAGGTACGATTGTTTTACATGGTAACTGATTGGCCAGGTCTTTTTTTGTCCGTCTTAACCAAATCTTATTCATAACGTTGTGTAATCGTTTAAGATTACTAGCACCGCTATAATCAATTCCGTATTGACTATTACGAGGATTACAGTATGTATTGAGAAAATATTCTGCACCACCTACCTTGTGAATATTATTTAAAATCTGCATTTGAGTAACTAATTCGTTTGGCCTGTTAAGTATTGGTGTACCAGTGATTAGTATTTTGTATGGTATCTGTTTAGACCACTCAAGTGCTAGTTTTGTACGTTGACTACTAGCATTTTTGAAAGAATGGCTTTCATCTAATACCAGCTGTTTGACTGGTATATATTTAATATCGAACTTGTATTTTTTCATACGTTCGTAGTTAGTAATAATCACGTTTTGTGATAAATCATCGATTGGAATTGTCAATCCTATCCAACGTTCTATTTCGTTTTTCCAGTTGATTTTTAAACTAGCTGGACAAATTACCAAGATAGGGAATTGACCTCTTTTAAACATGGCTTCAATTACTGTTCTAGTTTTGCCCATTCCCATGTCATCACACACAAAGGCAGAACTATTATTCAAAATATAATCTATCCCTTGTATTTGGTGAGGTAGGGGAAGTTTGTTATTCATATTGACTACCTCGTTTCATATGTACATTTCTAGGACTTTAAATCTGGTAAACATAAGCTGACCGTATTTACTTAGAAAATATATACGATTATTCCTTGCAGGAGTTGCAAACTTAAATTCAGTCTTACCTGGTTGCATGTCTATTATTCTCAATAGTTCGTATCCTCTGTCTGGCGTTTCCCATACAAGATAATCACCATTTTTTAAAATATTTGTCATATAATAAGATTTCTTCGCATTGCATTAATCCCATTTTTCTAGCTCCCTTCCAGTAAAATTTTCAATAACCTTAAACACATACGGAGTATTCTCCGCCACTTTTGTTAGCGTACACGCCTGTTTGAAATAAAACGGTACGCCGTCTACTGTACGGATTTTTCTTGTAAAAACATCACAGTGGAGATAAGGTCCCCTATATCTATATTTGTCACTATACAATATGCAATCCTATTAGTATGCGGTTGGTCCCATACAAATACATCATCGTCTTTTAAATATCGGTCGAAAATATTTATTCCACACATTTTATTACTCCTTTAAAAGAGGAGGGAAGTTATTACTTCCCTTTCTCGTAGTTCAAATTACCCATTAATACGTGTTTGCCTAGAATATTCTCACCGTCCATGATAGTAGGGTCATCCACGTAGAACACAATACTGTATTCTTTAATGTCGAAATTATACACACCACAACCGAGGCTATCAGCTACATCATAGAAAGCGTCGATAAACTCTTCTGCTTTATCATCAGTAACTTTACCAGTAAAGAGTTCTACTGGATATATCTCATAAGGTCCATAGCCATCATCAATAACATAACTGCTAGTACCAAAATCGTCATAATCGAACGATGTTTGTTTAACTGGTTTAGAGAAATAGTAGTCTTGCCATTGATTTTTTGTGGGTATATATGGTTTGTAGCTACTATTACTATATAAAGCGTGGCTTTCTTTCGACTGTTCAAAGTCGCCTAATACTACCAACTGGTCTTTTGCTATGATAGCAAATTTATTGCCACTCACATGGTCCTCAAGTAATTCCTGTACTTGCGGAATCCATAACGCTTTACCTAATGGATAAACCATAGTTTTGATGAATTGCATAGTATCGGAATGTTTAGCTTTCATTCCTTTGAGTGGTGTATATTCGTACATTACACCATTGTGTGCTAATCCAATATCAGAGTAGCTATCACCTAACCCCATTTTTTTGTAATCACTACATACAGGGAATGGGTGGCAAGTGCTAGTACCAATAGCACCAGACGTAGCTATTCTAAAGTGAATTACCCTATCAATATTTGTAGGGAGCTTTTCAAGCTCTTTCCACAAACTTTCAAAAGTAAAGTACCCTTTTGAGATATGCACTTTTTGTGTTTTTTCGTCGAAATACATAAAACCAGCACCATGTGGGTTATTATCAAAGCACTCCTGTAATTCAGCTTTATTCAATTCTAATTCTTTATTGTATACAGCGATAACACACATTGTTATTTTCCTCCTGTGATTAAATACCTTGTTCGTCCATGTAGGATATAAGTTCGTTATAGCCACGTTTTGTAGCCTCTTTACTAACATTTTCGAATGTCATGTCATTGTAGGACTCGTTCGCTAGGTCCGTAATGATGTCTACGAACTGAATGTAACTACGAATAACTTCTGGTCGATACGTTGTATTAAACAAGCGAATTTCGACTGTAGCATTTGGCCATACATTTACGGCGTGGTATCTATCTCCACGTGTTTCGTTGTAGATATCGATGAATTTGTCATCGTCATCAAACTCTGTTGGTTTCGCATAGTCATTAGCGTTATCCCAATCACGATTACCAAATTCCATCATTGTTTGGTAATTTTCACTAAAGAATTTGATAAGTTTACCGATGTGAGATTGGGACTTAAAGTGTTCCCTAGAGATATGGATATGGAACCCAGCACCTTTCTCATCGTCATAGTTGTTACGACCTAGACGTTTAGTAATTTCTTCCCAATCAATTTGAGATAATAAATGATTTGTGGAGCATGGGTGAGTAATAGCCTCAAACCCTTCATCCAAAGAACTGTCAGTAGAGCAATAGAACTCTTTGTAATCGCCGAAGATACTTTCAGCAATATGAGAATTGAGACCGCCACCTTGCACTTCATACTCGCAACCTAAGAACTTAGGTCCTTCACCATAAAAGTGAAGGTCAATATTTGGGTGATAGCACTGGATATAGTCACTGTCTTTGTAGTAGACATCACCGTTTTCTAAACGGTAATCATCAGCACAACTATCACAAAGGTCATAGCCATCATCTGACTCACAACCTTCACGTTCCATGTCAAACCACTGACCGCAACAATCACATTGCGTATAGTTATTCTCTCTATAGTCGTCTGTCATGCAATCATCACCAACCCAAACACACTCATCTTCGTGAATGTATTCTTCCATGACCTCAGACCAAATATAATTATTGTCAAGGCAATGGTTACAAACACGGCCATCACGTGTATCTGTCATATCAGAAGCAGGACAGATGTCATCACAATTTGCACAGATTTCATAATCGTCGGTTAACCCGTTATTAATATCATTTCTGGTAATAATATCATCACCGTCTTCGTAGTAACGGTTATCCCATGCTTCTGGTACATATTCGCCAGATAGCGTGGATTGCACACATTCTGATTTATCTGCCCAAACTTCCATGTTTCTGTATTCGAAACGGATTGGGTTTTTCATTGTTTCGCCACTAATAAAACTCACGGAACCAGGAGCAATTAGAGTTGCACCGTCAAGAATGTCTGGATTACGGTTGTATTGCCATAACAAGTCGTACTGACCGACCTTAAAGAATACGCCGTTAATACTAACGTACTCATTGCCAGCTTTTATTCTGTTGCCGTCGGAATCAAAAATATGTTCCGTAGGCTTTAGATTCACATCGATTTCCATATCTTCTTGGATATGGTCGATATAAGCATTTCTAGTTATCACGATGTCGCCAGCCTCAAATTTAACCATTTTAGGAACGTATTCCTCTGGCATATTTTCAATAGCGACTTTAATTACGTCGCTAGGACTTTGTACATTCCGTAGAAAATAATAGAGCTTTTTCGACTCCATATTTTCTGTAAGTAGTTCACAATTATAAACATTTCCGTCAAATACATATTGTTTCATTTTAGTTCTCCTTTTCTGATTCTAGTTGTTCAATCATTCCGATATACCAATCGGTAGGGTAGCCTTCTTTCTCAGCCTCTTTCATTTCTTTTTTTAGTGTTTCGACCGAATACTCTGTATTTAAAATATTATCGAGGTCGTCGATATCAATCTCGCAATCCGTAGCATTTTCTAGCTCACGGATATATTTGAATAACAACCTTTGCTTTTCTTTTTCTGACAAATTCTCTTTGTCTATGATTTGCCAGATTTGGGCTACGTACATTTCGCCCCATACATAGCCTCTACATGCTTTATTGAGAATATCCATAATTTGCTTTTCCATAATAAACACCTCACTTTTTTAATAAAAAATAGAAAAACATTGCCATAACTACATAGCCAACTAGCACTGTTGACCATGCGAGTACTTGTCCAATCAGTTGGACAGTTTGAATATCCATAGGAAACTCCTTTTTTAATAAATACTGGATATTTACACTACACACATAAGTGTGTGTATGTGTAGTCGTTGGGTTATCGAACTCATCGACTGCACTCACTGTAGCACATAAATTTCAAAACGACAGAATCATGATGTTTGCTGGGTTCTTTCGTTATCGACATCTCAGGCACCTTGACGGTTTCGCAATGATAATCAACTAACAAGATAAATATTAGTGGTGAAAAAGTGAAATGATAAAAAAGATGAAAACAGAATATATATAAAACTAAAAACAGGGAACAGAAAAAATAAATTCTGTATCATGTATCTACATATAGATATGTATCAATACAGGTAATAAAAAAAGATACATACAAACGTATGTACCTATAAATAAAATTCGTTTATTCGCTTTGTATGGTGTTTTAGATAATTTGATAGGGTAATTATACCTAAAGAGATATAAAAATGGCTTAGAGGGCTATATAATCAATTCTAGGGCTATTGCTAAAATATAGTAACACGTATAAGCATTATAATTCACTCATAAGCCAATATATAACACGTTGCCTATACAGGCAATGCAAAGCACGATACAAGCCAATACAAAGGCAAAGGCGAAAAACGGGGAAGAAGAAAAAATAAATTCCCTATCATTAATCACATATACCAGAATAACCATATATATAGATAAGACTGTATCACCTGTATTCATAAACTCATAACCCTTTATAATTTAATGTATTGTATACAATAATTTAATTTGTTAATTATTGTTTATAAATAGAATATATGTTCGGTATTATAACGCAAAAAAAGGCTAGTCCGTAAACTAGCCTAATTTTTTACAATACATCATACCATCTAAAACCATGTAACATACCTGTATCATAGCATTTGTACGTGCTTTTACGTGTTAGACAAAAAGCTTTTTGAGCTCGCCAAGTATCTGCTAAATCCTTAGACATAGCCTCTATAAAGCGTGTAGCCTTAGTAGGCTCCATACCGTGATGTATCATGTGCTTGATAGCACTGATTTTATCACGACTGCAAGCCACACGAAAAGCGTTAGTAAGTTGGTAATTGATAAAGATTTTCATTAGAATATCCTCCATTTAAAAATACTTTTCTTTACAATGCTATAACATTCCCGCAAAAAGTGCTGGATTTTAGGGGGTTTTAGAAATAAATGTACCCTAAATGTATAGCGTCGTGTTTTTGTGATTACCTTTGATACACCGCCTAACCATGTAATAAATTATTGTAATTTAGCCAAGATTGCCATGAGTGCAGATTGTTCATCTTTACTCAATACATCAAGCTTTTGAGGGTCAACCGCCATTGGTTTTGTAGCTTTTACTTTAGGTTCACACTCAAAACCAGTTTTAAATAACTTAATAGCGTTACCTTTTGTATCAGTCGCAACCATGTATTTATACCCTTTAGGGTCAGTCTCTAAATCTTTAATTTTAAGACTTGTACCAGTTTTGTTATATTCCACTGGGATTGTTAAAGTTAAGACCATGCTTTTTTCGTTAAGTTTGAAAGCATTTTTATTTTCTGTAGCTTTAACAGTTGTATTTTTTACAGTTGCGTTTTTTGTAATTTCTCTTTTAATAGTCATGATATATCACCTTGCAAGCCTGTTGGCTTGCCCTTTCGTTAGTAGATTGAATCGCTTTGAAAGGTTAGGCGGACTATCAAGGATAATCACCTGTATTTAGTTTTCTAAGACCTATCTATTCGCTCCGTTTGTGTTCGTTGCTTTCGATGGTTACACTAAACCACATGAGCTATAAACCTTAGAAATCGTTGTATTTACTGGCTTTATAGCCTTTTTACTTCTCTTTATTGGTAATTGCCTACTTTTTGTCCTGTATTTGAGATTGAGAATCATCTAGCCAAGGGGTGGGGCTTCGCATTACACGCCCCCCATGTCACCCCCGCCAGTTTAGAGACCCTTTACCCAGATTTATAAACATTCCGCCAGAATATTGTATTGATGTCCCCAGATTTATAAGAGGGTGGGGCTTCCTAAAAGGGTACCCCCTATATAAATAGACCGTTACCAGTAAAATTAATTTTTGAATTATATTTACACTTATATATAAATACCTCCAGAGATAATGAGCTTTATTAACTATAGGAGGTGGTTTTATATCTACTGCACAAGACAAGATAGCGGAAGCATTTAGGAGAGGGAAAGAAAATTTAGTTACATTCCACCGATTGTTTCTACCTATCGAAGACGAAGTAGAGCCAGCTTGGTTCCACTATAAGTGGAGTGACATTTTGTTACATGAGAGAAAGCATTTTGCTATTGAAGGGTTCCGTGAATCAGCAAAAAGCTCATACGTATTACGTGCGTTTCCTTTATACCGATTAACATATCCTTCTAAAAAAGCGAACTATATTGTTTTCATTATGGCCAACCAAACGAAGGCTAGTAAGCAATTAAAGGAAATTGCTGAAACATACGTTTCCAATGAATTTTTAAGTTTAAACCTAGTGAAGGTTAAACAACAATCAGAGAAAGCGTTTGAATGCGTAGTAACCGACGAGAAGGGTGAAGAAATATGTGTCCGTATGGAAGCATATGGTAAAGGTTCTTCTATCCGTGGTTTATTGTGGGGTGATAAACGACCAGATATTATCGTAATCGACGACCCCCAAGACGTTGAAGATTCCATGTCAGATACTGTGCAAAGCAATGATTATGATTGGTTTTTGTCCGATGCTTATTTCCTTGGTAAGAAGACCCGTATCTTTATGATTGGGAATAACCTTGGCGAAAAATGTTTGATTGAACAGGTTATCGAGAATAAAGAATTACTTAAATTTAATGCTTTACGTATTCCAGTGATGGACGATGAAGGGGCTTCAAATTGGCCAGAACGTTTCCCAGTAGAGGAAATTCTCGAAGAGAAAGAAGCGTGGAGAGCGTTAGGTAAGCTAGATATTTGGGAAAGAGAAAAGATGTGTATTGCTATTTCTCCAGAACGTCAAATGTTTAAGAAAGAATACTTTATGTATTACGCTCCTAACGAGTTAAAGTTAGAAGATTGCTCTATTTATACTACAGTGGATTTGGCTATTTCCGAGAAAGAAAGTGCCGATTATACAGTAGTTTGCACAGTGGCAGTAAACCCAGATAACAAATGGTTTATCTTGGACGTTGATTATGACAGGTATGACCCTTCACAAACCATTGACGCTATATTTAGAGCGGTACAAAAGTATAGACCTATCTATGTAGGTGTAGAAAAAGTAGCATACCAGGCTTCTGTTAAACATTACCTAGAAAAAGAAATGCCTAAACGTAATATTTGGTTTACAGTTAAGGACTTAGAAGCGTCCAGTCGTAAGGAATTACGTATTGCTACTCTTCAACCACGGTTTAAAACTGGTAGTGTGTGGTTCCCTATGGGAGCCAAGTTCCTCACAGAACTCGAAAGTGAATTACAAAGTTTCCCTAAAGGGTTACATGATGACTTAATTGACGCTTTAGCTTATATCAGTCAGATTGCTATTCCACCTGTTAGTAACTTTAGTAATGTAAGTACAAGTGATATTCCATTAGGAGGTGCGATGTAATGAAAGTATTACACGATAACGTATTGGTTATTCCAGAAGTGAAGGAAGAAACTACCGAAAGTGGTATTATTCTTGGTTCCACACCGAAAGCACAAAACATTGGTACTGTATTTGCTAGTGGAGAAGGTAAATTCGACCATGGCAAATGGGTACATAATGAAGTTCAAGAAGGTGACGTGGTTCAATTTGGACCATATACACAAGAAATTACGATTGAAGGTTCTAAATATCTGTTAATGGCTCACTCTAATATTATTTGTATTCTTGATTAAGGAGGCTAAATGGATAGCGAATCCGTATTACAGGACTTAAATAAGACAGTAGTCCGATACGTGCAGAACGATATTCAACGTGCCGAAGCATATCAAGCTTCCATTGTCGAACCAGCAGTTCGAGAACGTTATGAAATATATTATGCCGATAAAGATTACTACCGTCAGAAGTTCCCTATTCTTTCTAAGACCTCTGACCTTGTATCTACAGACGTAGCCGACACAATTGAATGGGCGTTACCATCTTTAATGAAGGTATTTACTGGCTCCGATGAAGTAATTACTATCGCTGGTGTTACAGAAGAAGATGATACGAAAGCAGAAACCATGCAAGAGTTGTTGGTATATCAACTACAGCGACAAAATAACTTTTTTACAGTGCTATATAACTGGATGAAAGATTCTTTGATTGTTGGTATGGGCATTATCAAGTGTTATTGGGAGCGTACAGAGGGATACACGACAGAAACAGCTGTACTTAATAATGAAGCATTACAGGCTCTCACACAAACTGGTGTAACTATTGAAGACATTCAAGGTCCAGACCAATTTGGAGACTTCTCTGTTACATATCAATTGCCGTATTATCGAAAAAACGCACCTAAATTAGAAAATATTCTAGTAAGTGAGTTTTTATATTCCCCAGACGCTAAGTCTTTAGAAGAAGCTAATTTCGTAGCCCATAAACGTAAAGTTACGATGTCTTATCTACGTGAGCGTGAAGCACAAGGCGTATATGCTAATATCGATGATATCCGCGTTAACGGCAATTACAATGGCATGAACGTAGACCAAGTAGAACAGGTTATTGGCGATAACTACGTAGACATAAATAAAGACGAGCAAACTGCCCGTCAAGAAGTGGTTATCTATGAATGTTATACAAAAATCGACATTAACAATGATGGTATCTTAGAAGATATGATTATCACCATTTGTGGTGATACGATTATCCGTATGGAACAAAATTACATGGGTAGACACCCATTCTTTGCCATTTCTCCTACAAAAGACCCACATCGTATTTGGGTTAAACGTTCATATGCAGAGTTAATTGGCGAATTACAAGACCTTAAAGTTGCGTTAACACGTCAAATCATGCAAAACGTTGCATTAACTAACGACCCCAAGATGTTGTTAGATGAATCTGCTATCAATATTGATGACTTTGTGCAAGGACGTAAGGTTATCCGTATGAAAGCTGGTCATTCTATGAATGAAGTGGCTATGCCAATGAATATTACTCCATTAGCACCACAAACATTCCAATTCTTAGAGTGGATTGAAGGACAAAAAGAAAACCGTACTGGTATTACTCGTTATAACCAAGGTTTAGATGCTAATAGCTTAAATAAAACTGCGACAGGCATATCTGCAATTCTCGGGCAGTCAGCTCAACGTCTTGAATTAGTAGCACGTATGTTCGCTGAAACTGGTTTATCTGAACTATTCCGTTTTATGGTATCTTTGAATCAAAAGTTTATCGACCAACAAACAGTAATTCGTTTGACTAATAAAGAATTGAAGATTAGTCCAGAAGATTTAGATGGTAGTTTTGACTTAATTGTTAATGCTGGTATCAGTATTGCTACCAAAGAATCTACTATCATGGCTACACAAACGCTTTTAACGGCGTTAATGCAAGCAAATGCTGGCGGATACATGGTTTCTACACCAGAAAATATCTACAATCTATTTAAAAAATGGATTGAAAGTATTGGTTTCAAAAACTATGGCGATTATATTACTGACCCTAACGTTACACAACAACGTATGATGATGGAAATGCAGTTAAAACAACAGGTATTGAGCCAATTGCCACCAGACGCATTACAATATTATGCTCAATTCGGTATTTTGCCACCACAATATCTATTACAATTACCACCAGAATTACAAGTATTATTTGGAGGAGCGGGAAATGAACCAGACGGAAATCAACAATTTAATTCAACAGGGCAACCTGGGGGCGGAGGCTTCGGCGGCCCTAACCTTTCTGGAGGATTGGCTGGAGGCTTATCAAGAGTGGATAATCAGCAACCTCAAAACGTGCCAAGAGGACCGTCTAGTGGAGTACAGGAACCTCCTTCTGGCATCGGAGGGTTTTAAATCGTTCCTAGCTTCTACTATTGCTAGTGGACAGATTGCCAATAAAGAACTTGCTGACTTTAAACAGCAAGAAGAGTATTTACAACGGACTGGATATTTTCCAGGTGTCTAAGGAGGAATAAAATGGGGATTCGATTCGCAGATTGGAGAGGTAGTGCCAACCCTTCTCCAATTGCTATGGCATTAGCAGAAAAAGCTGGTGTTCAACAAGCACAGCAAACACTACAAGACTACAAAGCTCAACAAGAGCCAAGTAATGTGGCACAAGCTCGTATGGAAGCTAATACTCCATATGTAGCACCAGAAAAAGGTAAATTTGCACCAAATACAGATTATACGTCTGTGAGTATGGTTCCACGTTTTGAGACTAAAGAGCAAGCACAAGCTCGTGCCGATGAAGCTGATACACGTGCTTACCAACAATCACACCCTGGTTTAAGTTCTGATTTTTCTGCTAAAATCGCAGAAATCTTACGACAAGGTAAACAAGCAGAGCAACGTTATCGTGACAGTGCTGAAGGTAAGTTGCCAACTAAAACAATGGGTGAAATCGCTCAAGAGCGTATGGCTCTTATTCCTAAAGACCAAGCTTGGCGTCGCCAAAACCCATTTGCCGAAGGTATGGGCTATCAATGGGAAGATGATAAAACATTACAAAGCTTAGGTTGGAAAGATGATGATATTAGCTCTATGAAAGCACGTACAGAGTTTGACCCTCAAGAAATTCAAAATTTGTACAGTGTTGGAGCATTAAAAGCACCTTATGCAGAGTATTTGAAAAAACAAGAAGCCTTGCGTAGACAAGCTGAAGAAGAAGCCGCTAGAGCTTATGCCGAACAATCTTCATATGGTTATAGTGAACCTAGCTATGATGAAGCACCAGCTTCGACACCAGCACCTCAACCTTCATACCCTTCATACGGCGTCAGTTTTGACCAGCTTGATAGCGATAGTGTGGCTCAATATAAATCGTCTCTTAGCCCTATGAGTACAAACTACTGGGGTACAGGTCGAGGTTCTTATTAATTAGTTTTCACCAACCCAATATGGGAGTGAAGGAGGTAACATGGAAGATTTAAAATTTAAGTTTGATTTGCAAACTTTCGCCGATGGCGAAGGTGAAGCAGAAGTTGATTTGGAGCAACCCGCAGTGGACTCCAATACAGAAGATGTGCCAGATTTTGGTATTGACGAAGATGGCAATCCTGTATTTTTCAACAATGGTCGATTCGGTGATGGCGAAGAAGAGGGCGAACAGGACCCTGAAGGTGAATCAGCTGAACCAGAAGGACAACCAGCAGAACCAGATACTTATGTTGTCAAAGTGAACGGCCAAGAACAAGAAGTAACCCTTGACGAGTTATTACATGGATACATGAGAAATCAAGATTATACTCGTAAAACGCAAGCTCTTGCAGAAGAACGACGCCACTTGCAGTATAACCAAGCTCCTCAAGTACAACCAAATGTTAATACTCAACAAGCTCAACCTCAAGTTCAACAAACAGTACCACAACAACCGCAAATTACGCAACGTGACTATTATACTCAACTTGATGCATACGCTCGTAAAGAAGTGCAAGTGGCATTAGGGGAAGAATTTGATGAATATAATCCGTTACATCAAGCGGCTTACGCTGATAGTATTGCTAATGTTAAAGCTGAAATTTATGCGGCTCGTCAACAAGAAGCAGACCGTCAACGTGTGGTAGACAATTTCAATCACACCATGGGTAAATATTTTCAAGACCCTAACTTCCAAGCTATTAATCAATTGGCGTTGGAAAAACTAAATAACTTACCTTATGCACAAGCTGTTCAGATTAAACAGGCGATGGACAACTATGATTCGCAAACAATTGATGCATACATGTCAGCTGTGCGTAATGAGTATTATGGTGCTAACCAAGTACCAACAATTCAACGAAAACAACCAGTACCACAGGCGAAACCATCTATAAAACCGCCATTTGTAGAGGGTGCTGGTGCCGCTACTGTTCCACCAGGTAGCCCATCAACAGAAATTGATTATTCTAAATTACGTGGATTATCTGTGGACCAACAAGCCGATATTATTTCTAAACTAGGATATTTTTCTAAATAAGGAGGTACTTAATTGTCCCAACAAACGGCTGTTAAGTCTTACAACGTAGTTGGTAAGGTTGAAGATATGAATGACTTCATTACGAATATCGACCCTGACCAAACACTTTTGACTTCCCGATTCGGGAAACTTTCTGTACACAATACAGAACATAGTTGGTTGTGTGATTCTTTACGTCCAGCAATGGATAATGCTACTCTTGAAGTACATGATTTCAGTACTCGTCAAGCTACTCCACGTAGACGTGAATCTAACTTTACACAACAATTTGAACACGGCTACACTGTATCTGATATCACTCAAGCTATCAAGAAATACGGTGTCCGTGACGAAAAAGCATATCAGATGTTGAAGGCTTCTAAAGAAATCGGTCGTGACCTTGAATATGCTATCGTATCTAACAAAGTGAAAGCACCATTCGATGAAACTACTGCTGGTCGCTTCGGTGGTATCCCTTACTTCTTGGATAACTTCTCTGAAGTAACGGTAGACGCTCAAGGCGTAGTAACCTTGGCTAACCATCGTTTCGTAACTGGTGATAAAGTTATCGTACGTGGTAAAGGCACAAATGCTTTGGACGCTAAATATAAAGCTAATACACAGTATTTTGTGAAACCTATCAATAAAGATACTTTCACATTACATGCCACAGCAGAAGATTCTGCCGCTACTCCTGGCACTCCAATTAAACCATCTGCCGCTGTTACAGCTGGTAAAATGGAATTGACTTACTGCAATGCTATTGACGCTAAAGCGTTGAATCCAGCTGGCGAATTTACAATGGAATCATTGAATGACGCTATACAAGCAGTATGGGGTCGTGGTGGTGACGTAGATATTGCTGTTATGTCTGGTAAAAACAAACGTAAAGCGTCTACGTTCACAGCTAACTCTCAACGTAACGTTGCGATGGAAGCTAAAAAATTAACTCAAGTAATCGATGTTCTTGAAACAGACTTCGGTATAATTGAGTTGGTTGCTCACCGTCTATACGCAGATGACGTTGTAGACTTGCTTGAATTGCAATACTGGAAACTTGGTTACCTTATCCCATTCCATAACGAAGATTTGGAACGTAAAGGTACATACAAAGAATCCGTAATTACAGGTACAGCTACTCTCGAATGTACTGCACCAATTGCAAATGCTCGCTTGTACGGCATTTCCAAATAATCCTTGGGGGTAGTTAATTCTACCCCCTTATTTTTTTTGATTAAAAGGTGATATATGAGAATAGATACAAAGGTTACAGTCGAGAAAGACACCTGGAGTATTCAACATACCTTTGACGAAGCTGATGTTTTACAACAAGTAAAAGAGGAACGTGACAGTGGTCTTGAAGGCAACTTGAATGGTCAAGCTAAAGTAATTGCTCGTATTCCTCGCCATCGTTTTATGAGTGACTTTGAACTTATTATGGCACAGGAGTGCCAAGGTAAGGACAAAAAAGAATATGAAATGTGGATTCGTAAATGGCTTATGAAAAATCCAGAATTTAGGACTACGACTGGTAATGTCAAGAGGTACTTATGATTGAAGTACGTGATGTGGTTACTTCTGTTTTATATGGGTTAGGAGAAAATGCTAATCGTAAACATAGTGACCCAGAAATTATCGATGCTCTAAATATTGTATTACGGTATGTAAACCTAGCGTTGATTAACGCCAAATCATTTTGGATTACCAAAGAAGTTACATTAGAGCCACGTAATGGCAAAGCCAGCCTACCAAGTGATTTTGGTGGGTTTAAATCATTCGAAGATGATTTTGACGGTAAATATAAATTTGTTGGTAATACTATTAAGATTGATAAAAACGCTACAATGGCATACACGTATATCCTAAACCCTATTAAAACCATTGATGACGAGATAGATTTACCTTATGTCTTATTTGATATGTTTTCACGATACGGACTAGGGTTACTTAATGGTAATTTTGGAGCAGATACTGTAGCTGGTTTAATATCAGCTGAAATCCAAAAAATGGTAGCTGGCGAATCAAGTGGTCCTATTGAGCGACCAATGCCATTCTTTGTATAGGAGGTACAATGACAACAAACGATTTATTGATTCTTGTTCGTCAGAGACTAGGCGACATGCAAAAACTTAGTTTGTCAGACGAAGAGTTGATTATGAGTTTGAACGTAGCTATCGATAGGCTTAGTGAAGAACTAGCACAGGATGGTAATCCAGAGTTAGTTAAAGAAGTGATGCTTAACGGTACTTCCAAAGAGCTTCGACCAGATGATTTTATTTCCTTGTGTGGGCAGTTCCCTGTTATCTTTATTCAAGATACAGATGGTGTAAAAATTCAACACATGGACCCAAATTATGCTGGAAAGATGATTGTTCGATACTTTGCTAGTCGCAAACACGTTCACAACTTAACAGATGAAATTCCATTTGATAAAATTCTCCAACAACGACAACTTGTTACCTATACAGTATATGATATTAAATCTATTACAGGTGAGGTGAAGGACGATGACGGTAAGAGAACTAATGGATAAGGCGGCTCTTCGAGACCGTCTAAGTGATAATCTCCAAAGTGGTTATGAAGATAAAGAATTAATTGCTTATATTAATGACGCTATTAACTTCATTTGGCATGTATTAATTGACCATGGATATTACGAGGTAATTGGAGATGTTACATTCACGCAAGCTAATGATACTGCTCCAGCTGACTGGTACAGGGTTACTAACCAAGCTCCGCTTATTGTCAGAGATAATTCCGTGGAAGTCTATGGTAAAGTCCCTCTTAAAGTCCGTTACTACAAAAAACCAAAATTTGTAAACGCAGATACAGACCAAATTCCTTTCAGTAATGAAGCGTTTGGAGATATTATTGCACAATTAGTTATTATCCTCGCCATGTCTAACCACGGCTTTAATATGGACGTTGAACAAGATATGGTAGAGGCTATCGTAGGGTTATTATAAGGAGGTGAGTATGTCTGATAATGGCGTCAATCAACTACCTCCTTCTATACAAGGCGACGGTAGGAAGTTTATTTCGCTTTTAAAAAGCTATTTAAAAAATATTGCTGGGGAGTTAGACGACCAAATTAAAAAAGTAGAAAGTTACTTTAATGTTATCACTGATAACCCAGATACTTTTGATGAACAAATTTCTAATGTTACAGTCGAAGAAAAGGCTGTTAATGGGTCGGTATCATTATTAATACGCTGGAATTCATCTCAAATTAAACAATATGCTGGTGCAAGTATCGATGTCAAAGTTGGCGATTTCCATGATACGTTAGAGATGTTTGAAGAAAATGACACAGTTCGTCATTATGATACAACTCGCACTAACCAGTTTACGTTAGACAATGTAGATATCGGTAAGAGGTACTGGATTCGTATTCGTGGTCGAGATGTTAGAAATGCGTTATCAATTAGTGGCAAATCTCCAATTGCTTTACACTATATTGCTGAAACTAAATATGTTCCTAAATCACCATACGAAGCTACAGTTGTATTTGACAAACGTGCGGTGTACTGGTCCTGGAAGCAATATCCACAAAACGATTATGAGTGGACGGAGCTTCGATTAGACGAAAATCCTGGTGCATTATTTAATCGGTTAGACCTAACAACTGACTGGCACTCTGAAGCGAAACCATATGCACGGACTGGTACCGCTTATCTTTATAATAAAGGTGTTGGTAATTCATATTCAGCTCCAGCGACAATTGAGTATTCCAAGGCTGTACCACATAAGCCTAAACATTTAACTGCTACTCCAGCAGTAACTGGTTTATATATAGAGTTTGATGTAATCCCAGAGGATTGTTACGGTGCAAACGTTTATATCAATAATGAAAAGCATTTTGTTGCGGACAACAAATTTAGCTTTAATTGCTCTACTGGGAACTACTCTATTAAAGTTGCTTACGTTGATGTGTTTGGTGATGGTGAATTATCAGACATATTAACAATTAGCACTATTGGTGAAATACCAACAGAGATGATTAATAAAGAGAAGCTTGGTATCAATGCAATTAACCAAGGCATTACCGATATTAATAAAGCTCGTGAAGAAGCTGATAAAAAAATCGGAACTTTAACTACTTCTTTAACTACTTTAGAAGGTGTGGTTGATGCTAAGATTACCGACGTTAAAAATACTACTGAAAGTAGAATTACAGCTACACAAAATGCTATTAATTCAATGGTACAAAATAACGTTAATAATCTACGAACCAGTATTACACAAGTAGCCAATAGCATTGATGTCAAAGTAAGTGCTGGTATTAATAAATTAACAGGCAAAGAAATTATTTCTCGTATTAATCTAACGCCAGAAACTGTATCTATTTCTGGTAAATATGTTCACATTACTGGAGATACTGTATTTGATAACGGTGTAATCGTCTCTAAGTATATTGGTGATAAAGCAGTTATAGGGACAAAGATTGCGGACGGTGCTATTACGACGGATAAATTGGTTGCCAATGCTATTACTGGCGATAAAATATCTGCTAATGCTATTACTTCGGATAAAATTAAAACTGGAGAGATTACAGCAGAAAAAATAGCCGTTGGTACTATCACTGGCGACAAGCTAAAAGCAGACACAATTACAGGTGATAAGATTGTTTCTGGTAGTATTTCTGGTGATAAAATCTCTGCTAATACAATTGGTGGGGATAAAATTAAAGCTGGCTCTGTTGACACTAATAATATTAAAGCTGGAGCTATTAATTCTCAAAAACTTAATGTGGATAGGCTTGATGCCATTACCTCTAATGTTGGTGATTTAATTGGCGGGTCGATAACAGGTGGAACTTTTAAAAACTCTACAGGAACTTTTAAGATTGACCCAGATGGGAATATTGTTGGTGCCAACATTATTGGTTCTAAAATTTCCGCAGATACCATCTTCCAAGCTGGCTATCACCTTAAAAACTTAGATGTACAGATTTACCGTGTTAAACATGGCGAATGGTGTCCAATCCCAGAAGGGTTTCAAGAGGAAGAATGTATTTTTGTCCCTGTAGGATATATCAAGATGGATGAATACAAATACGACCATTCTACAGGTGAATTCTATACAGATATTCAAACAAATACGACAAGAAGAATATCTCGATATGAATTTCAGGTTCAAGCCAGAAAATACATAGGCAAGTGTGACATTTACATGGAACAAGACACGCCACAAACACATAATATAGGCATAAATGAAAGAAGAAAGGCTGTGGTAGAGTGGTATCGGCATTACCGATATGGTAAAAATTCTACCGATGTAGACGTGTACACATATGGTGAATTATTTGTATTAGTTTTTGCAAAAAAATAGGAGACAGTATGGCTGATAATACATTATTGATAAAATTGGACTCAAACACATTTGACCCAATTATTGAAAAATTAACTAGTAATATTAAAGGACCACAAGGAGAACGTGGAGAACGTGGGGAACGCGGGGAACGTGGTGAAAAAGGCGAGATGGGTCCGACTGGACCACAAGGCAATGAGGTTAATATCCCAAACACAACAAAATTATTATTAGAAAAAAATATTTATCTACCAAACGAAAAAATAGATACAGTATTAACTACTATCGTGCAAAGTTTGGGAACTTTATTAAATCCATCTATTGAGCCTTTACGTTATAAAAAACCAAAAAAAACAGAAACCTTTATTGATTTTTATGGTCAACCTCACTATAAAATATCTATAAATAATAGTCCTAAAGTTGAGTTTGTGTCTAATAACTATCGTTATAATATCCCATTAACAGACAATAAATTAATCGTAAAGTATTATGATTTAACAGATAGATTGGTTGATACGCAAACGATTATGCTCGGAATGGATGAGCCAGAATACGACTTTGGAAAACTCATAGAGAAAAAGGAACTTTCTCTAAAGAGTGGTATGAAAGGTACATTTGAACGCTATGATAATGGAGTCCAAGTTCAGGTCTTATCTATCGGTGCCGTTAAAAATGACGACATATTAACAGAATATGGCAATTTTATCAACCAAGCAACTGGGCATACAAATAGCCAATATGTTTTGTTGGATTTATCCGCTATTCAAGGGAAATCAATTCCAAATAGTATAACGATGTATAGTTTTGGGATTAATACACAAACATTGCATATATTATTTAACCACACTGGTATCTTTAAGAGTAGTTACGACCCACAACAGCCTGACGAAGTCGGTGTGTTTGACACGGTTACATTCTATTGCGATAAACCTATGACACTAAAAATTAATAGTTCAAATATGGTCAATGTTAAAGCTAGTGAAATTTATGATTATTTGACGCTATCAGAAAAATTGCAGCGTGTATTTTAACAATCCAAATGGTAGTTATACCTATGGCATGGGATATAATTCTGGGTATATACATGGTTCGTCTGGACGTTTTGCAGAGTCTAATTACAATCGTAGTTATGATTATATTGAAGGATATAATGACGGATATTACGATGGACAGCCTGTATATTACAATAGACAAAGCATGATAAACGACTATACCCAAAACCTGTATTATTAATTTAAAAATAGGAGGTTTATTGAGAGACTGGATTAATTCTTATTTTCCACCTCCATATAGGTTTCTTACTGGCATATTTATCGTAATCCTGGCTGACATTTTTGACGTATATGAACGGGTGGTTGAACAGATGTATCGATTATTAAATTTTTGGGAGATTAAAGTTATGGCTGGAACAGCATTATCTTTAATATTATCTTTTCACCAATCTGACTACGCATACGTCGCCCAGGGTATTTTTTGGTTATTAGTCTTGGATATTATTACTAAATGGTTTGCGATTAGCAATCAATACTTAATAGAACAAGGTATCCCACCAGAAGATATTACAACAATCGATAAATTTAGAGGGTGGATACCAGCATTTAGAGCTGGTCGAATTACAACTGCTCACTTAGGCACTGGCTTTCTTTCCAAGATGATACAGTACGCATTGTTGTTATCGGCAGCGGTCATGATTGACCATGCATTTGGCAATAGCGGTATTGTACTTGGTATGAAAGCGGTAACTTTCACAATAGGTTACACATGTTATAGTGAGTTTTTATCTATCGTAGAAAATATGAGAGACAGTGGGGTTTCTCATATGGATAAACTTATGGACTTATTAAGTAGCAATATACTTAATAAACTTAAACGTTAAGGAGGATTTATGGAACAACCCATTACTTTAGTTCAAAATGGGCCTTTAACCATCGAAATTCACAAAGGTCAAAAAGATATTCTATAATATATGGCGAAAAAAGTTGGTAAATCCCAACGCATACAAACTGTTACCTTAGTTGATTTAACAGGTGGTATGAACGTCGCTAAATCGCCAGAATTCCTGAAACAAAACGAATGTGTAAATTTAGAGAATTTTGAATTTGATATTGAGGGTGACAAATTACGTACACGGAGGGGGCTTGGCTCACCTCTACATACGTTCGACTCTCCAATTACTTATATCTATAATGACTACGAGATGAACGATTTCTTTATTTTCTTAGAGAATAAAAAGATTTATAGATATGAGTTTGGTAAAACACCTCAATTTATTGGAACTCTCAACGGTGACGCAAAGCGTCCAACATGTACTAAATTTGGTGGTAATCTTTTGATAGCAAGTGGTGATAAATTACAAAGATACAACTACCAAACTGTATCTGAAATTGCAGAATCGCCAAATGCAGACATTGTATTTACACGTTCTGGTCGAGTAGTAGTATCTAAATCTGGACAAGATTTACTAATCTATTCGGCTATTGGTAACGAGGAAGACTGGCACGAAAATTCCAACGATGATTCCGCACGAAAAGACGTGAACGTAGGGTATAAAGACGGTGGGGACATTGTTGGTGTAGCTGAACTAGCTACCGATTTATTAGTATTTAAAAATAACGGATTGATTTACACAGTACAAAATGAGCCTAGTGATTGGAATATCATGCAACTGGGAAGTAAGAGTGATTTTATATCACGACACGCTTGTACTAATTTAGGTAAGGACGTAGTGTTTATGTCCACAACTGGATTAAAATCGTATGCTACATCTCTTACGTACTCTAACTTTGAACCAAAAGATATCGGAGAAAAATGTAACCCACTCATTAAACGAAGAGTGGATAATCCGTTTATTTTTGACTTGCGTAGAACCAAACAATTGGTGATAAGCGGAGATAGTGGAAATACTGTATATGTATATCATTACGGGCTTAAAGCTTTTAGTAAATGGGTATTTCCGCATAAGATTACATCAATATGTGAAAATCGTTATCACGTTTTAGTATCAATGAATGATAATGATACAAGTGGGTCATTGTATGAATTGCGGTGGGACAACCACGATGACGACAAGACAACCATTCACCAAGAAATTAAAAGTGGTGAAATTCGAGACACACACCAAATGAACGTATACAGAACATATATTGACGTAATGTCAGATACCGCTGGTAGCGGTGATATTTCTATTAATGAAACTGTAATTCATCATTCATGGACTACTGAAGAGCAACAAAAAGAATTTAAGAGTCAAATACGTTCGCCAAAACTACAGTTTAAATTTGAAACGGACAGCAATATTGTCTTTAAATTCGTATCATTTGACATTGTTAAAGAAAACGAGGCTTTAGTAAGCCAAGGTTCTTCTGGTGGTGGACGACGCAACTCTGGTTTCGGGGCTAAAAAAAGAAGTAGTAAACATGATGATTTCCTAAAAGGAACAGGGTCATCAAATAGAAACCCATATGGATAATATAACGGCACTCTGAAAAGGGTGCCACTTTTTTTATATGGAGATGTCACATGGCTAAAGATGAAGACATTGTGAAATGGATTAAAAAATACAATAAGAAAATGGGTAATTTCTGGGACGATTGGGACCTAGAATGGTATCCATTTATTCACATTTTCGAGGACGGTTCTTTCTTCACATATGGCGTATGTGGAGAATATTTAGAATGTGGTCCCGTTAGTATAGATTTTAAAAAAGCTTTCCCTACTATGGAGGCTTATGCGAAACGCTTAGGGCTAAAAGGAGTATCAACAATTACTCCTCATAATCCTAAAGCGTATGCACGATTAACTAAGTCTACCTTGAAAGAGAAAAAATTCTTAGGTGGACAATGGCAATATTACTTCGTGAGGGAGGTTAATTAATGGGTAAAAAAGGTGGTTCTTCATATCATGAACGCCCTCTATCCGAGGAAGAAAAACAACTATTACGTCAACAACAGGCGTATTTAGCTTCAATTCAACCTAGTATAGACCAGCTTGTATCTCGTGGTACAGCATTGTTAGATGATGTAGTTAACCCTAACTGGTCATCAATCTATAGTCAAACTGTTAATGACGTAAACAACCTACGTAAAGAACAAGCTGAATTAGCGACTGGTAAATTACCAGATGCATACGCCAACGCTAAAACAAATTATTTTAATCGTATTTATGAAAATACAATGGGTCAGCAATTGTCAGCCATGGCTAGGAAAGGTATTGTTGATAGTTCACGACTGAACTCTGCAACAAACGATATGCAAAAAAATATCGCCGCTCAAATGTCGAAGGATTACAGCGAAGACCTCAACACGCAAAAAGGGCTATTAGACCAAAAATATCAATTCGCACTCAATCCTTTGGAGCTGGCTCACAAAGCGAATATGTACTCATTTGCAAATCCTCAACAATATTTACAGTTAGCACAAGGTCAAAATAAATCAAATACAGACGCATTACAAGCTACAAGCCAAATGAACAATGGTCGTGGCTATGTAACACAAAAAGGCTCTGGTTTCTTTGGTGGCTTAATGCAAGGTGTTGGTTCATACCTCGCTTGTTTCCCAGCTGAAGTTGAGATTGAAACAGATTATGGTTATATCCCTATTAATGAAATTAATGAGGGAGATATTGTTGTGGCTAAAGATGGTATTGAAAAGGTGCTTAAAGTAGTTGAATGTGGAGAACGAGAAACAATGCATTTAATTACAGATAACCATTCACTAGAAACAACACACACACAAACAGTATGGACACGAGATGGTCTCAAAGCTATTGATGAACTTGAAGAAGGCATGGAAGTCCTTACTGATAGTGGCTTTGAACATATCATTGACTTTAAAGCTGGTCGTATCGTACCAGTATATGAATTAGTTTGTACAGGCTCTAATATGTTCTATGCAAACGGCATTGTAGTAGAAGGCTTTACAGAGGAGGAATTAAATGCAAGTCATTCCGTATAATCCAGCAACAGACCCTTGGTTTCAATTAGGCCGTGCAGTATCTGGTGGGTTAGGCTTACTAGCAGATAACCGTATGGCACGTGGAGAAGCCAAAAACCAAGATAATGAATTTGCTAATGATGAAGCTAATAAATATAACGGATTTTTGGACCAAACAAAAGCAATGATGGGGCTTGATAAAGGCGATAGTGCTGGCTGGGCTAGTGGTAACGCTAAACTGTCAGCAATGGGTTATAATGGCCCAGTTTTAACACCAACAAACGCAGAAGGTATTAACGCTGGTCTATTGAAACAACAAGATTACTGGAATCAATATAAGAACATTAACGCTGGCAAACGCTTACATGATAACGATTACTTGACATACAATCAATACAAAGCAAATATGCCTGGTTTACTTGTATAAGGAGGGTTTATGGATTTTTCTCAATACGGGAATGTGCCTGGTAATATCCAAGATGCTATTTTGCAAGCGTCAAATAGTACTGGCGTTGACCCTGACCTTCTTGCTCGTGTGGCTCGACAAGAGAGCGGTTTCGACCCAACTGCCGTAAGTCCTGCTGGTGCTACAGGCTTATTCCAAACAATGCCAGATACAGCACGAGATTTAGGTATTGAAGACATGACAAATCCATACCAAAGTGCAATGGGCGGTGCTAAATACATCGCCCAAAATTTGCAAAAGTATGGTGGAGACATCACTAAAGCCTTAGCGGCATATAATGCTGGTCCTGGTAATGTTGATAGTTGGATTAGTAATGGCTGGGACGGTTCACCAGATACCATTCCGATTGAAGAAACTCGTAATTATGTTAAATCAATCGGTGGCGGTAGACGTTCTAATATCCCTGTGAATTACACTCAACAAGGTAAGTCGCCTATTAACTTAGCGGCTCAATTTCAATTAGACGACCCAAAAGAGCAAATTGACTTTGGTCAAGTTATGGGTATCCTTAATGCACCAAAACAAAATGTATCAGCCGCTGGTGATGACGCATTACGTAGTGCATTATCAACACAATCACATCACTTAGCACGTGGTAAACTAGCGTCTCCTTTCTATGCTCAAAGTGACAAACAACTTATGCAATCAGCGATTGCCAAGGCACAGGAAGAAGCCAAGCTAAATAATCAATCAACTCAATTAACTGGTGCTGGTCAATTAGCACAGATGATTGCTAATAGTAAGAATAGCTCTAATGCAGAAATGCTTGCAAGTTTAGGTCAAGCTCTTGGTGTGCGTTTAAGCCCTATGGCACGACGTTATATGTCACAAAATGATATGGCTAAAATGGGATTACAGTTTGCTAGACAAGACCAAATGCTCGCAGACGAACGTGCATTTAAGGCATCAGAAGCTGAAAAAGCACGCCAATTCCAACGTGACATGGTGGCAGTTAGAGCCGCCGCTACAGCCGCTCGTGCTGGTGGCAGTGGTCGTTCTGGTGGTGGTAGCAGTTCTAGCCTTATCAGTAGCGATAAATACGTCGATAAACAATTAAGCGGATTTGGTGAATACTTATCTGAAAACGCTGATAAAGAACAATTCTCTCAAAATGATGTCAATGAATTAAACCGTCGATATGGCGACTTAATTTTACAATTAGGTTCAGCTGAAGCAACTCCATATTCTATGGAGATGTTACGACGAGCTGGTAATGATTATACATACCAAATTAATCATATGCAAAATTCAAGTAGCGGTAATAAATTGGATTACAGCACTAGCCAAGACATCATTGATAAACTTAACAAAAAAGAATAGATTATTTATACAGGAGGGGTGATTAAATGCCTACTTTAGGACAGTTGCTAGGCGATAACCTATATAACGTTGCATATGGTCCTCAATACAACGCCATGAAACGTAAACAAGCCCTCGATGATTCTGGTTATATTCCAAGCGAGAACGATGGTTTAATTGATAGCTTTCAATCTGGTCTAGCTGGTTCTATGGGCGGACTATTTGGAGAGTTATCTGGTTGGGCTAAAAACAATGGTCATGACTGGTTAGCTAATGAAGCTATGTATAATGCTAACCAAATGGGTGATATAGCCGCTCGTAATGCTTATACAGGTAATGCAGATACCGATGGGTATTTATGGTATGGTGCAAACCAGGCCGCTCAAGCTTTAGGTTCATCTGTTCCTAGTTTGGCTACTGATGTCGCTACATCAGCCGCCGCTGACGCCGCTATTGGTTCTATCGTACCTGGTGTTGGTACTACTGCTGGTGGTGTTGTAGGTGCATTAACAGGTGTTGGTAAATTTGCACTTAGAGCATATGAAGGGTCTAAGGCGATTCGTTATGGCATTAAAGCCGCTAAAACAGCTGGTAGTATTGCAGTCGGTGGTCTAGTCGAAAACGCTAGTAACGCTGGTGATACATACATGACTGGTTTAAGCCGTGGTATGGACTATGACGAAGCATGGAACGCTAGTAACCAATCCTTTGACGATGGCTGGGCCCCAGCTGTATTAAACTATGCTTCAGATAAAATCTCACTAGGTATGCCAATGAAAGGTATCTCAGCCGCTATGGCTGTTGGTACTGGTGGCAAAGTACTAGCTAAAACAGCTGGTGCTTGGGCTGGTAATGCTATGATTGGTGCCACTGGCGAAGGTTTAACTGAAGCATGGCAACAAGAAATTCAAGAACAAGCATTAGGTAACCCAGACTACGCTAACGTGCATATTTATGACCCACGTACATGGACCGATGAAATGATGAGTCAAGGTAAAGACGCATTTGCTGGTTCATTAGTATTAGGTGGCATTGGTGGTGCCGTAAATACTGGTCGTGGCTGGGCTTCATCTCGTTCTAATCCTTCTGTCTCTATAGAAGACAGTATAGACAGTAGACCACAAGAAATAAGTCTGAACAATACTACAAACATTAATGATGTTAATAATATTGACATAGAAGACGACGTATACGGAAACGTAGAGGCGCCAGTATCTGCTGTTCGTAGTCTTAAAGATAATACTGATGTTGACGGTATTACAGACTTGTCAGAAATTGTACCAGACCAATTAGCACCACAAGAACGTGGTGATTATGATGACGTGCTAGATACTATGACAGCACGTTTTCAAAAGAATAAATATTCTGACTCTGATATTACAAGTAAACAACAAGCAGTTAGTGATACAGTAAATCGTATCATAGACTTATGGGATAATTCTACAGACGAAACAACTCCTAAAAAGCTTACCAATAATATGTATATGGACGACTTCATAAATGCTGGCCTTACAAAGAAAGAAGCACATGAAGCTTCGTCTACTTTAGTATCTACTTTACGCAAGAAAAATGATGTAGATAACTACAACCCTATGGACGGGAAGAATATCGTTGAACGTGCAGATAAAGTAGGTTACAAACTATCAGACGCACAGCGTAAGGACTTATTGTCTAATAATCCTATCCGTCAAAACATTAACGATACAAATCTTGCCGTTGAGAAAGCGGAAGCTGACGCACGTAGACGTCAACAAACAAAACAAGCACAACAACGAGAACAAGACAATAGACAAGCATATTCTTCTCGTTATAAAGATTCTGTGAACAAACCTTTCCTAGACCCTCTATATGGAGATAGAGCGGAAGAAACAGGTTATCGTATTAGTAAAGCTATCGCAGAACGTGAAGCCGATAAAAAATACGGACGTAAAGTCCGCAAAGATTATGAATATCTTCGTAAGAATGGTATTAATACACAAAACTATTCTGAACAAGAAATGAAGGACATTCAAAATCATGTTCGCTCAATTGAACAAGGCAAGAAAAACAACGATAAAACAGGCTTATTAAAACGTAGTGCTGATAATGCTAACGTAATTAAAGCTAACCAAGCATACGCAGAAGCCTTTAAAAACTTAGATGAAAACGACCCACGTGATAAAGCAAAGATTCAACAAACACGAGAAGTAATTGCTAATCAATTAGTTGAACTTGGCAAAATGGGCAAACCAATTCATCGTTATGAAGTTCTAAAAGACCTTAAAAAGAATAGCAAAAACTTATATAACAAGGTAATGAACGAAGTATATGGTGAACAAATCGCCGAGGCTAAGAAACAAGTTAAGGTGGAAAAGCCTAAGATTCAAGCTAATGCTAATGTAAAACCTTCATTTAAAAAAGGTTCTATCTCAGCTAAAGTAGCTGAAAATCCAGAACTTAAACCTCTTATTACGGCACAATCTATTGACGTAGAAAAAGCTAAAAAAGTACAACCGAAAGAAGTTATTAAAAAGGAAGCAAAACAAGAAGTTACTTCAGTTAAAGAAACTAAAAAACGTGGCCCATATAAAAATGATAAAACTGAGGGTGAACGTGCATTAGCGGGTTTAAGAGAACAGAAAATTACACCACAAGAAGCAATTAAGTATTTATCTCATTTAGAGAAAAACGCTAATAACAAATATAAACCAGAACTACGTAAAATGATTGAAATGGTTCGCTATAATACTAATAAAGATGGCAAACTTAAAAATCATGACCGCTCACCAGAAGGAAAAGAAAAAGAAGCCCAAATTATTCGTGACCGTATTGCTAAATTCCAAAATAAATTAGATACAGAAAAAGTCACTAACCAAGGGTATCAAAATGAATCACAACAAATTCAAAAACAAATTGACAAATTTAACTTTAACCACTTAGGCGATACAAAAGAATATAATTTTGAAATCCCTCAACATAAAAATGATACGTCTGCCAACATGGTAGAAGCACATGTAAATGGTGAAATTAAACACCCAGCATATGTTAGAGACGCTATCTTCAAGACTCCTTCAGCTATTGATAAGAGCGTATTCAAATGGTTAAGCAAAGAGCTTGGTCAACTAGTTACATCATTTAGAGATGGTGAACGTAATAAGATTATCAAGACAGTCTTAACTAAAGAATATGAAAACCTTATCGAAGGTGCTGGTGGTCCAATACAAGCCTTTAAATCCAACCCATCTAAAGTTAAACAGCTAGTGTACGCCATTGCTGGTTCTTTCCCTAAACAATCGTTTGGTTTAGAAGGTAATCGTATTCGAGATGACCGCAATAAGAAGATGTATGATGGTAAAGATGGTTTAACTAAAACGCCATTTGATGAAAAAGATAAATTAATTGCATTTGCTAAACAATACTTTAAAACAGGATTTGAAAAGAAAGATGAAGTTGTAGAACAACCGAAAGTTATTAAGGAAGATAAACGTAAAGAAAATCGTATCAATAAACAATCTCCTATTACTCTTAGTAAGGTAACACCAACAGACGATAGAGAAGTATTCCATTTTGAATTAAATGTCAAACCAAATACTGACATTACAGCCACACTCGAAAATATAGGTGTTGATACAGATAGCATTACAAATAAAACTGAGAAAAATGGTAAAGTGTCATTCGACGCAGAATTAATGCTTAGTTCTACTCCATTTGACGGTAAAAGTGCTTCTAACCTAAAAGACTACGCTACAAAATCAGCTGTGCAAGAGGCACGAGAACAAATTTTAAAAGCTGCTATATCTAACTCAGATACAGGTTCGTTGATATTCTATACGGACTCTACAGCTGGCTTACAAAAAACACTTGACAAATTGTATGGAAAAGGCGAATATGTAATTGATGAACTTGACGGACAAGTGTTGTTACGACCTAAAAACGTTTCAGTCGAAAAGGCGTTAGAAGACCCTTTATCTTACCAAAAAGGCAAAGAAGAAACTACAGAAACACAACAAACAGAAAACGTTAATACAAGCGATTTGAGTGATATTATCAATCGTGGATTAAACAAATCTGATAACTTAACGCCTCAACAAGCAAGTGTGTTGTTTGGTGCTTTAAAAAGCCGTTTAGGTAACCAATACCCAAAAGTTATAAATTACCTTAACAAAGCAAAACACATCGAAATTCAAGTAACTGACGCTGGAGAAACACCGCAATACAACTCTGCATTAGGTGTAATTTATATTCCAGAAGATAGAATCAATAGCAGTAGTACCTCTTTCCAACATGAATTGGTTCATGCAGCACTTAGAGACTACTTAAACAACGCTGGTTCCACAAAACAAGTTATGAATTTTGCTAGTTCAATAGCGGATTATATTAAGGAGGAAATTGATGGATATCGAAACTTTAGTCAACCGAATACTAATAGAAATGAAATGTCCGAAGGACGAGTTGCACAAGATGGCACTCAAAGTGGTGGATTACATGAACGAGTTCTATCCACTCAACAAAACGAAGCACTTCTCTCTAGGGAGCATGCAAATGAAGATAGCAATATGCGTGGCACGAATATGCCTAGCAGAAGTAGCGGAGAAGGAGTTCAACGCCAAGGTAATCGATTGGAATCAACTCAATTGGGGAATAATCGTGGACGGACGGAGCTTTATAGACAAAGACAAACAATACCACACGATAGAGGAAATCAAGGAGGATTTCAGACAGCAAATTCCATTTCGAAACGACCTAACTTTGAAGGGGGACTACTTCGAGCGTGGGATTCTGCAAAAGATGTAGTTAATAAGGCAACTAAGGACACTTTGTTTGGAATAAGAAATTTAACTATAAATAGAGTTAACAACACTATTCGTGATGAAGAGCTATCTGTGAAAGACAAAGAAAATATCGTATTGTCTTTGTTATGGCAAGCAAAAGAATTAGACAAAAAATTTAATATTCCTTACGAAGGTAGTTTAATGAGAGCCGTCTATGAAGGTAACAGAAGTAACCTAGAAGAAACGTTAGCATATACCTTGCAAGGCAATTTAGCTCCTGTTCATACAGGGGCTTTATTTGAGTCTGCTTCTAAAGTCACTAATCCAAAACCATTAATCGAAAATAGAGAAGAACACCCAGAAGAACACTACGCTATTATGCTACATAGAGAAAGTACAGGATATCTTCGTAAATCTTTCCACCAAGGTAAGATTATCGAACCTAGTGTTTCGTATTCTTTAGGTAAGGACGCATATAATAGTGTTCTTGATGGGTATGGTGAATACGCACTCGTATTAGACCCTAAACAAGTTGTAAATGATAGTTACGTACTTGGTACACAAGATATGTATACTAAAACAATTAACAACTACGATTCACCAAACGAATACGGTGGTATGGCTATTGATGGTACTCGATTAGCAAATAAAGCACTAGCATTTGTTAGTGATAAACCTAAGCGGTTATCAAGTAACAAAATATCTGTATCAAATGCTCGTAACAAACCAATCAATATACTGGATGCTATGAAAGTCATTGATAAACATATTCGACCAGTACTTAAAGAACATGAGTTACGTATATTAGAAGATTCGTACGATAATGATATTTTATCATTCTACGACGATATGGATAAACCACGTACAACTATCAAACCTATCATTGATACTCTATATCGTATGAGAAAAGGCGAAAGTATAGAAGAGGGATATAGGAAAGTAACACGTGGTCAACAGCTAGATGAGCAAACAAAGAAAGCAATCGAAGGATTAAGACAAGACTTAAAACAATTTGGTACTGGATATGGAGAAGCTAAATTACACGAATTAAACATCAACGATATTAAATATATTGTCTTAGATGAAACGCACTACAAACAATTAGATTCATATATTGAGCGTGGTGCTAATATGCGTGGTATTCCTATCATCACTATTACTGATGATGCAGACAACAAAGCTCAATATGTCATGAAAGAAATTGTAAAATTAGAAAAACAAAAAGCACCAGAAGATGTTATCTTATATCAAAAGGGTAAAGAAGTTAATCCTATTGCCAATGCATTGCCTTCCTTCGCTGAAGCGGCGGCAAAACTTCTTAAAAAAGAAGACGACAATATCACATTTGAAACACGTGACGCAAAACAGGGTAATATCTCTGGCTATACATTTAAAAAGTGGTTGCGTTCTCCAATCAAAATGATTGAAAAATACATTCCACAAATGAAGCCAATTATCCACTGGGCAACTGAAGCAGAAGTAAAAGCAGATAAATTACAACGAGTATACCTTAAAGCATTGGATAAAATTAAAACTAACCTCGGAGAAGATAATATTAAATCATTCAATAAATTGGCTAAACAGGTTACTGTCCTTGGACGTGAATTTGTGCAACCAGTTGGCGTAATGGTTCGTGATAGAGAAGTGTATATCAATCTTGATATGAACGACACCTTTAGAGAATTTAAAGACGAAGTAGACGCAAAAAATCTATACAATGAACTTAAAAATCAAGGTAAACATGCTTTCATGGATTACAAAGATGGCAACTTCCGTGTATTTGCCAGTGATAAAGCTATGAAACCATTCGCTACATGGGAACAAGCTCATAAAGCTTCTCTTCCTTTGCGTAATAAAGCTATCCGTGAGCAAGGCTATAATGGCAAAGTATTGCAAGCATATAACGCTTGGCGTCAATTAGATGACAGAGTATTTAACGATTCTGTTAAAGCTTGGCAAGCAAGCGGTGCTGACCCAGAACATAAGCCACGCAAATTATGGGGTCACGTACCTATGTTACACAGTCGATACGGCGTGTACTTAGCTAGAGAAGCCACAGACGATAAAGGTGACGTATACGAAAAACGTGAAAAGATTGCTTCCTTCCATACATATCGTGACGCAGAACACTACGTAAAAGATAAAAAACTTAATAAAGATTTACGCATTATTATTACAGAACGTAATCCTCGATACGATGAGAATGTAAGTTCTGATATCTATGAAGGTTCAAACGAATCTGCATATGACGATATCGTATACGAAGGCGAAAGTAGAGAGCAACAAGAAAAACGCTTCGCACGTATTTCACATTCTTACCCAGCCTTAAATAAAATCATTGACGAATTCGTAAATAAAAAAGATGGCGTAACTCGTGAAAAATTAATGGACCTAATCCAAGATAAAAAGAAACAGAAAGATTTGGGTATTGATAGTAAACAATTAAACCAAGAATTACAATACGCTAACTTAGACGAATTATTTAGACGCCGTGACGTGATTACACGACAAGATTTAATTGGTCATCTATTACTTGGCTATGGTAATTTACGTAAAGATAAATACAACAATGTTCGTACTAATGCCAAAGGTGCTAACCCAGACGTATTTGGTAACATTGAAAACTATCTACGATATAAAGCTCATTTCATTCCAACAAATGAGTTCTACCACAAGTCTACATCATTATATCGTGATGTAATTGGTACAGATTACGCTTCTCAATTCGGTCGTAATGGCGAAGGTGCTAGACGTGACGTAGAAGATGTGTTGCACAACTTTATTTCCTCTGTAATTGGCGTTCCTAATAACGCAGATAAAACAATCAACAGAACAGTAAACGAACTCATCGGCGATGGCTGGATTAAACAGCATTACGGTGAAACATTCGCTACTGATTTAATGAATCGTAGCATGGAAGCTGTTACAGTCGCTAAACTTGGTTTGTTTAGACCTACAGCGGCACTTGCTCAACTTGGTGCATTGATGAACATTGTGACTAAAACAGGTTACACAAAAGACTTTGCACAAGCTGTACGTGACGCTACGATGTTTGGACCTAGCACAAAGAACATTACAATGGCTGAACGTAGAATGTTTAATAACATTGGTTTAAATTTACAAGATACAGCCATGGAAACCCAATCACTAAAAAATAGAAAAAGTATTTACAATATGAAAGTTGGTAAAGTTAAATTAGGTAAATTATTCGAAAAATCAATGGATATGTTTAACCGAATGGATAAATATACAAGACGTGTAGCCGCACTACACGCATTTAGAAGAGCTATTGCAGAAGGCAAATCACAGACTGAAGCAGAACATATTGCTTCTGATTTTGTACGAGAAACAAACTTTGACTATTCAGATAAAGATGCTTCTCAATTATTTACCAAATACGGGACACTAGGTAAACTTATTCTACAATTCAAAAAATACTCAATAAAAGAATTAGAATTTATGTATGACATTGTTAAGAGCGGAAATAAAAAAGAAATGGCTCGTTTCCTAGGTTCTTATATGACAATGGCTGGTCTAATGGGTATCCCTGGTATTTCATTAGCTGACCCATTTGCTGAATGGATTAGTAATAAAAAAGCTACAGATAGTATTAAAGAAACAATTATGGAATGGGCTGGCAATGACAAAACTAAAAAACAATTAGCGTTACTCGCTATGTACGGTTTACCAGCTCCTACTATTGGTGCAGACTTTAGCCGTAATATTGGTGTAGGTGACTTAGTGCCAACAGATAACTTCTTCGGTCCTACATTCGGTACATTAGGCAATATGATGGATTCTTTTAGAAACCACAATACAGCTAATAATGTACTTCTTGGTATGGCCCATGATTTATCTCCAGCATTTGCTAACTACTACCAAGGGGCTACTGGTAAAAAACACGACTGGACTAAAGGAGTTGACACTCGTGATTACAGTAGTAAAGAACGAGTACTTAAAATGTTAGGTTTTAGACCAATCTTAGATTCAGTTAATAGCGATATGAGTTCTATCAATTATGCTAACTCACAAAATGAAAAATCATCTAAGAAACAATTAATTTACCAATACATTAATGACCCAAAATCTGTTAGTGTAGAAGAACTTAAAGCTATGAATATTACAAAGAAAAATATATCTGACGCTAAAAAGGCATTGGATATGTCGGCTTCAGATAAATTAAAGCATTATGGAACAAAAGCAAGTAAAGCTAAAAATAAAGAAAAAGCAGATAAATTTGCTGGTTTTGAAGAGGAACTCGATTAGGGTTCCTCTCTTTTTATTGGAGGTTATATGGAATATACATTAAACGATATTGAATACATGGCTAGTGTATGCCATGCAGATAAAATCACTCTGCATTGGGGGGCTAATCACTATGAAGACACTTCTGACCACTATCATATTAACATTCTTGGCGATGGCACAATCTATTCTGATTACGATAATCTTGATGTGTATTGCGAGCATACTTGGCATAGGAACACTAATAATATTGGTATTTCATTGTCTTGTTGCTTTGACGCTGGAGTTTGGGCGGACGGTACGGTTAAGTTTGGTACGGAGCCACCAACTGATGAACAAGTGGATACGATGGCTAAAATCGTATATAAGATATGTAAAGCTAAAGGTTGGGACATCGTATACGATAGAGTAAAAACGCATGCTGAATGGGCTGATATTGATGGATATGGTATTCATGATAGTGACCCAGATATGCGTTGGGACTTATTAAAACTTCCACAGGAGGACGGAGAAGGTGGTGACATTATTCGTGGTAAAGCAATTTATTTCCAATATCACCCAGAACTATGTGAGGCCTAATTTAAGGTTAATAGTTTTTATAATTGCAATTCTAGGGGTCTGTGTGGCCCTGTATGGTGGGTATAGAATATTCCATAGTGAAACTATCATGGACCAACCTAAAACGCCAGTACAGACGAAAATAGCGAATGTAAAAAGTACACAACAAACAAAAACTACATTTGCATACGTGCCGAAAGAAAAAGAACTGGTATATAAAAACAATATACCAACGTATGTTACCGAGGATACAGATGTTGAAGCTAATATTGAATCACCTCACGTAACAGTAAAAGTAAATGGTAAAAAACAACAGTTTAACTTACAACAAAACGAAACACAAAAATTTGAAGATGGCAAAGTAGTCATGAATCAAACATCTGAAGTAACATTTGATGTAAAAGTACCAGATAGACATGAACTTGATGTTTACGCACAAGAAAACTTCCGTGCTGGTGAATTCCATCACGAAGTAGGTGTAGAAAAACGCAATGGTAAATTTATATATGGTGCTAAATATGACATTACTGACAAGAACCCAACGTACTATACACGTTATAACCTAGTCAAAATGTATACCAATTAATGGGGGCAAAACGCCCCCTTCTTTTTTTATGCCTAAAAATCAAAAATTGAACTTGACTTACAAGTGAAGCTGTGGTATAATAAGGGCATAAACGAATAAACAAAATTTATTCATTAAATTTTTATCATTAATTCCACTTTTAAGTGTTGACAGCGACTCTTGTGAGTGATATAATGACATTAAACAAGTTGATGTGGCCGTAGAGCATATGTCGAAGACTTGTTTTATAATTGAATATAACTTCACTTATAAGAGTAAAAATGTGAAAAGAAAGAAAAACTATTATGGGGAAAAGATTTAAAGGAACACAAGGAGTTTCTATGTGTGGAACGATAGAGTACATACATAGAAAAAAGAAAAAAGAATACTGTAAAGGCTGTAAGTTTTGTTCTTACTCTAAACATGGTACACAAATGTTTTGCAGTAAACATAAAAAATTTTCTGACGTACTAAAAACAAAACGTAGAAAATGTTATACAGCATAATTATAACTCAATACAATCGTAGCTAGCATACGTATTGCACGAAGGAAGACCAGTCTTGAAAACTCAGGTTGCCCTATGTATGTCGAATGTATTGAATATATATTTTGCTAGGCAAAATACAACTACATATTAAATCTGTTGAGGCGAACACCAACTAAAAACAACGGAACCGAATTTGCGACTCGGTAATCTGGCCGTTAGAGGGGGGCTATTCGTCGTGCAAGTTTCCCAGATTTTGTCCCGTCGTAGAAGGCTGTCGAAACAAACTCATCTGAGTGGTAGGTAAAGCTACACCTGGGCTACCTTAATAGATTTATTATGAAGTTTCGATTATGTACCAAATGTACTAGCTCCCAATATAATGGGGGCTGTACCTTCTCCTATAATGTATTTTAGTTTACTTAGTTAATATAAAAAATGTATTTACGAAGTAAATATCATGAACGAAGTGAATGAAATATAAGATACTCACCAAACAAGTTTGGTTCGTATTCTCACTCAACCTAAAGGTTGGTTCGAAGTATTTGTTAATACTACTAAATAATATAATCAACATTAGTTATGAAGTAGTGAAGCGAATACGTCAATAAGTATTCACTGAACGCATGAATAGCAAAACATAGAGTTTTGCCCGTAATCGTTTATTAAATTAGATAATGTTAGATTATCTAATTATATATAAAGTATAAAGAAAAATATGTAATTACGAAGACTTTAGTCGAAGTAATTATACGAACAAAGTGAGTAGAAAGAAGGAATAAAATGAAAGATAAAAATACAATAAAGAAGAAAATTAAATTAATTAAATCTAAAATCAAAGATAATGAAAAAATGATATATCTTTTAAGAAAAGAAAATTCTTCATTATTTGGTAAATTTTTAAAATTAACCAGTAAATTACAGAAACTAGAGGAGGAACGAGCATGATACGTAGATGGGATGTAGTGATTGATGTTGGCGAGCTACTATTAGAAGCTGGCGTTGTGAAAATTAAGGTATTGTCGGATAGATATGTGTTATATGGACATAATGATACGATATTAGACGTTATTGTTGATGGTGCATATAAGGTTATTAAAGCCTTTTTGAAAGGGCAAAAAGTAACTGGTAAGGGAGAGACTTTTCGTGTTACTTCTGTTATCAACGAAGCATTTAAAGAAAGAAAAAAAGAAATAGACTTAGCTATAAGCCAAATTAAAAGTCCTGTAGTTAATAGCGTACCAGACGAATATAAGGATAATGTTTCACGTACACTAGATAAAGAACTACTAGCTAGGTTGTAAAGGAGTTGAAGTATTATGAGTTTCTGTGATTTGCACAGCCATAGCGATTTTTCAATATTCGATGGATTCGCTACTATAGACGATAAAATAAAAAGGGCTAAAGAGCTTGGCTATACTGCCTTAGCCATGACAGAACATGGTACTACTACTGGATTAATGGAATTTTATCTCAAATGTAAACAAGAAGGATTAAAACCTATCTTAGGTTATGAAGGATATTTTGCCATCGAGCCAGAAGTAAAAGGCGGTCAAACTTATCATATTCTGTTATTATGTAAAAATCTTACTGGGTATCGTAATCTCATGAAGATTGCTACATATGGAACAGAACATTTTTATCGAAAACCTAGAATTTGTTTTGAGATATTAGCTGAATGTCATGAAGGACTTATTTGTAGTACTGCATGTATCGCTGGTGTGTTAAGTCATGAAAATCCAGATAATATGATTCACGACTTACACAAAATCTTTGGTAATGACTTTTACTTAGAAATACAGCCACATGATTTTCCAGAACAATATGAATACAACAAGAAGGTCCGTGAGCTAGGTAACCAATACAACATTCCTATCATCATTACTGGTGATAGTCATTATGTATTACCATCTGATACCGATACTCATCGTGCATGGCTTGGTTTAGGAGAAGATAGTGAGTATTACGCTTCTGGTGATTATCATATGATGAGCAAGGAAGAAATGGCTAAATTCTTCGATTACGATACGTCGCAATACTTCAAGAACGTATCTAACATTATAGACCAATGCGATGTTGAAATCCCTATGGGAGAAGAAAACTTTCCTGTATTTGATTGTAAGGACCCTTTACGTTATCTAAAAGATAGGTGTAACGAAGGGTGGAAACGTTTATGTATTGCCAAGAAAGATAATAGTCAGCAGTATAAAGAACAAGCGTTACATGAATTTGATGTGTTAGAACAATGCCATTACACAAATTATATGTGCATCATTCATGATATGTTAGAATTCTGTAAGCGTAAACATATACCAATTGGGCCAGGACGTGGTTCTGTTGGTGGTAGTTTAGTTGCGTATTTATCTGGTATTACACAAGTAGACCCTATACGATTCAATCTAGTGTTCGAACGGTTTGCAAATCCAGAACGTGTGACAAGCCCAGATATTGACGTTGATGTTTCTTCCGAAAGACGTGAAGAAGTTATCGATTATATCCGTGAAAAGTATGGCTTAGTATATCAGATTAGAACAATTAGTTATATACAACCTAAATCAGCGTTGCAACGTGCTGGCCAAGCATTAGGCTATGCTCCAGTAGATATAGACGCTATATCAAGTAAAATTGATGATTTAGCCGATGTAAAAGATGATATGCTTCGTGATTTAGCTGAAAAGTTTTTAGGCCACATAGAAAAGTATAGTACTCATGCGTCAGCTGTTGTAGTTTTCCCTAAAGATGTAAGTAATTGGTGTGCAGTAGAAAAGAATAAAGATATTCTAGTAGCGGCACAAGATTTCCACTTACTCGAAAAACAGGGAATTATGAAGCTGGATATTCTAGGTCTTAAAACATTAGATGTACTAGATGGTGCATTAGAGCGTATTGGTAGACCAGATGAACTATTAATTAATAACATACCTTTGCAAGATGATTATACGGCTCGTATGCTTAGAGCTGGATTTACACAAGGTTGTTTCCAAATTGAATCTGGTGGTATGACAGATATAGTCAAAGCCATTAATACTCAAGGAGTAGAGGATTTAATTGATACTGTAGCGTTGTTCAGACCTGGGCCATTAGATTCTGGTATGGTCCGAGTTTTTGAACGTCGTAGACAAGGAGAAGAATCAGTTACGTATCTCCACCCTAAATTAGAGCCTATCTTAAATGATACAGAAGGTGTTATTTTATACCAAGAACAAATCATGAAGATTGCTCGTGAACTATGTGGTTATACATATGGTGAAGCAGATAACTTACGTCGTATTATTGGTCGCAAGATTACAGAAGAAATGCAACCAGTTATTGACGATATGTTAGAAAGAGGATTGAAGAATGGGATTCCTAAAGACATTATGCAAGAGATATGCGATGAGATTATCACTTTTGCTAACTATGGATTTAACAAGGGCCATTCTGCGGCGTATGGGCTTTTAGCTTGGTACACAGCTTACATTAAGGCACATTATACAGCAGAGTATATGGCCTCATTAATTGATATTGTAGGTCAAGATACAAGTGGTCGTGATAAATTATCTCCTTTAATCGAGCATTGTAAAAAGATTAACATCAAGGTGCTACCACCAGATATTGGTGTCAGTCGAATGAAATGTGTCGGTAAAAATCGTACAGTTACATTAGGGTTTAATTTGATTGCTGGTGTAGGCAATTCAATTGTACCAAATGGAAATAATGCAGAACAGTTTTTAGTAGATAACGTAAATTTGAATAAGACTGTTCTCAAAAATATTGTTCGTTCTGGTGCGTGTGATAATTACACTAACAAAACCAGATGGGAATTACTGGAATATATAGATTGGATTAAAGATAAACGCAAGTCTAAAGGTGCGTTTGTATATTCTGGCGAACAAGAAGAAAGCTATGGCCAAATGGAGTTTGCTACATTGCGATATACGTTTACTGATATGTTCGCTGACTACGACAATAGTATTATAGATGGCAATACAAATATTCTCGCACTCATAACTAAAATTAAGAATACGAGAACAAAGAAGGGTAAACCTATGGCTTTTGTTGAAACATTGTCTAAAGACAAGGCTAGAAAGTTAGCATACTTTGGTGACAAACTTGAAGAACTAAAAAAGGGAAATATGTATATCATGCAACTGGATAATACAGTTATACGTGATTTTATTACAGCAAAAAAGAGGGCTTAGTTGCCCTCCTTTTTCTTTTTGTAATTTTCCTTTAGTTCTTTGAGAATCTGTTCTTTGACAAATATGTCAATGAGTTCTACATTTTTCGGATTCATAATAAACCTATAGACTTCTTCTGTATATAGGTTATTAATATTTTCTCCGTACATAATGTATTCTGGAGTTACATCGAATATTTCCGCTAGTTTTTGTGCCATTGGTATACGCATTTCTTTAGTAACTCCGTTTTCGATACGTGAAAGTGTTGTGGTACTGTTTGCTCCCATTCGAGCTGTTAATTGTGCTTGTGTCCAACCTCGTTTTTCTCTTAGTCTTTTAACTCTTTCTCCTATAGTCTCCACATAATTCACCTCCTATTAGTTATATTATAATATGTTTTGTGGTATAAATCCACCTAAAAGTAAAATAATTTACTGTAATTATTACTGCAATATAAACAGTTTTAAAGTGGTTTTATCTATTTTATGTGGCTTATTTGGCGTATTATAAATACAGAGATTACAAGACAAGCAGTGTTTATGCGTATCCTTGTAATTGGCGAACCGAATTATACATGATTTTGGTAGTTATGACCACTAAATTGTAGTATAATGAGATTTC
>ERZ773076.62-NODE-62-length-63935-cov-7.838807_pt1 | contig 63935 bp, 62 predicted proteins | sample MGYA00580613_ERZ773076 | MGnify/ENA primary metagenome ERZ773076 (study PRJEB29015, sample SAMEA2738005) | human oral metagenome | biome: human oral; feature: human-associated habitat; material: dental | place: China | collected 2057 ...
CGGCTGGCACATACACCGCCTGAACAGAGGTAATCGAACCCTTTTTCGTCGAAGTAATGCGCTCCTGCAAAGCACCCATTTCTTGCTGCAAGTTTGGCTGATAACCGACGGCGCTTGGCAAACGACCAAGCAGCGCTGATACCTCAGCACCAGCCTGAGTGTAGCGATAAATATTGTCGATAAACAGCAGCACGTCCTTACCTTCGTCACGAAAGGCTTCAGCCATCGCCAAACCCGACAGCGCCACGCGCAAACGTGCTCCAGGCGGCTCATTCATCTGGCCAAACACCAGTGAGGTCTTGTCCAACACGCCCGCTTCTTCCATCTCATAGTACAGGTCATTTCCTTCGCGGGTACGCTCACCAACGCCGGCAAAGACCGAGTTGCCAGAGTGGAACTTAGCGATATTGTTGATCAGCTCGGTGATCAAGACGGTTTTACCGACACCAGCACCGGCGAACAGACCAGCTTTACCACCTTTGGCTAGCGGGGCGATCAGGTCGACAACCTTAATTCCAGTTTCCAAAATCTCCGTCTTGTTCGACTGCTCAGACAAGTCTGGAGCAGGGCGGTGAATTGGTGCAGTTTTACCCTTTGGCTGCGGTTTCTCGTCAATCGCTTCACCAACCACGTTGAACATGCGCCCCTGGGTCTCGGCGCCCACTGGCACAGAAATCGGCGCACCAGTCGCCACCACGTCCGCACCGCGAGCCAAGCCGTCAGTCGACGACAGCGCAATCGTTCGCACGGTGTGTTCATCCAGGTGCTGCGCTACTTCCAACACCAGCGTCTCTTTGCCATTCTTGACATGCAATGCGTCATAAATCGCCGGCAATTTAACGTCACGTGGAAACTCCACATCGACCACCACGCCAACGATTTGAATAATTTTTCCTAGTGTTTTACTCATCAATTTTTCCTCCGCACTTCCTTTGTATTAATCTCACTTTTCATGCCGCGCCTACGCCTCCTGATAATCCATAATTATATCCAAAGAATAACTCTTATCCGACAGCGCTCGACGAGCTGGTTCTATCATATCATCAGGAAAACGCAAATTCAGTTTTTCTAAAGCCTCTAACGTCACGAAGTCAACCTGCTGGATTCCTTCTTCGCGCGGGGCAGGATAATCATCGGCAATGTGTCCCAGAAAAAACACAACCAGCGACATGCCAGAATCAGTATTTTTCAGCAGCACCGACAGAACACCGTCAATTGCAACTGTATAGCCAGATTCTTCCTCCGCTTCGCGTACCGCCGCCTCCACCAAACCTTCGCCCGGCTCGACATGTCCCGCCGGAAAATTCCATGTGCCTAATTGTCCGTAGTTATCTTTGCCCTCTTGAACAACCAATAGCTTTCCGTCTTTTATGACAACAGTGCTGACGAATAGGGTTGTGCTATTCATCATTGTTCCATCGCCTCCACGCCACCGGAAATTTCTGCCAATTCCTGGGTGATCGCGCCCTGGCGGGCTTTGTTCATCGCCAGCGTCAGATCGTCCACCAGATCAGAAGCATTATCTGTCGCATTTTTCATGGCCATCATCCGCATAGAATGTTCACTAGCACGAGCGTCCAGTAGCGCCTGGAGTAATCGCGCACCCGTCAAACGATTCGCTACGGCGTCCAGCACCTCTGGAATGCTTGGCTCGTACTTGGCATCGGAAACTGTGTTAGAAACTTCACTCGGATCGATCAACGTCTTCGTACCAGCCGGCAACAAGCGCGATAACTCTGCCGTCTGCACCATACTATTGACAAATCGCGTGTACACCAACGTTACTGCGTCAACTTCACCATTCTCAAACATGCTAGTTGCAGTGTTTAAAATAGTATGAAAGGTCAATCCTGACGGCTGATCCGGTAAATCGTCATAGTTACCGATAATCTTCGTATCCTTCAAGCGTGAGGCAAACTGTGAAGCCCGACGCCCAATTGTCAGGGTCAGATTCTCAATACCGCGCTCATCATCACGCTTCAGTAGCTCCAGATATTTCTTCAGGACATTGGTGTTATATGCGCCGGCCAGGCCTTTGTCGCTAGCGATGACGATGATCAAGCGCTTGGTGATTTTACGGCGCTTAAACAGCGGGTGATTGTCAGTCGCACCCTGGCTGGCTAAGTAGCTCAGCAGTTCCTCGGCTGCCATGGTGTAGGGAGCTGACGCCTTGTCCGCCTCCTGGGCGCGGCGCATTTTGCTGGCCGCCACCAACTGCATCGCCTTGGTGATTTGCTTGGTCGAATCCACCGAGCGAATGCGATTTTTCAGTGCGCGGGTATTAGGCATGGTTCTTCTCTCCTCTGCGCCGCTTATTTCGCCTTTTCATTTCCTTTCGAAAGTGGCGAGCTACCGATTTCCAATACCGCCAAAGATCTTGCTCACTAGGAAGTATTAGTAGGTAACGTCGCGTTTCCAATCGAAAATTGTTCGCGCTAACTATAGCTCTACCGTAAGAATCAGCAGCTTTCGCAAATTCAGGCGAATCTCGTCTTAATTTCACGCGCCAAACCCTTTCGCCGCCGTCTGCGTCGCCTCGTCAATCACGTGCAACTGCTTGTCAGTCGGCTTGGCACCCTTATTCAATTCGCGCATGGCGTCCTTGGCATTTTTCCAGAGGTGGGTCAATAGGGCAGCCTGGGCTTCCTTGATTTTGGCGACTGGCACATTGTCAAAGGCGCCGCTGGTCACCGCGTGGATGCTAACAAATTGCTCCCAGACGCTCATCGGCTGGTACTGCGGCTGCTTCAATAGTTCAGTCAAGCGTTGACCGCGGTCAATTTGTGCCTTGGTCGCATCATCCAGATCCGAGCCAAACTGGGCAAATGACGCCAATTCACGGAACTGCGAAAGACCGAGCTTCAAGTTACCGCCGACCGACTTAACCGCCTTGGTCTGAGCGGCGCCACCGACGCGGGAGACCGATAGACCAGCAGAGATGGCTGGGCGGATGCCCTGATAGAACAGATCGGTTTCCAGGAAAATCTGACCGTCGGTGATGGAAATCACGTTGGTTGGAATATAGGCTGAGATGTCGCCAGCCTGCGTCTCGATGATCGGCAGGGCAGTCAGTGAACCAGCACCCAATTCGTCTGACAGCTTGGCTGAACGCTCCAGCAGGCGAGAGTGTAGGTAGAAGACATCACCAGGATACGCCTCGCGTCCCGGTGGGCGGCGCAGCAGCAATGACATCTGGCGGTAGGCCACCGCATGCTTGGTCAAATCGTCATAAATCATCAGCGCGTGGCCGCCGTTGTCGCGGAAATATTCACCCATGGCCGTACCAGCATATGGCGCCAGGTACAGCAGGGAAGCCGCATCCGACGGACTGGTCGCCACCACGATGGTTTGCTCCATCACGCCTTCTTCTTTCAGGCGGTCAACCAACCGGGCAATCTTTGATAATTTCTGTCCAATCGCTACGTAGACGTTGACCACGCCAGTCTTTTGCCGTGCCTGGTTGATCATGGTGTCGATGGCAATCGCCGTCTTTCCGGTCTGGCGGTCACCGATGATCAGCTCGCGCTGCCCGCGACCGATTGGGAACATGGCGTCAATTGACATGATACCCGTCATCAGCGGTTCATGCACCGACTTACGGCCCATCACGCCGATGGCTGGCCGTTCAATCAGCCCACGCTGCTTCGTCTTGATAGCTGGTCCGCCATCGAGCGGCCGACCGAGCGGGTCAACCACCCGACCGAGCAGTTCCTCGCCAACCGGCACATCCAGCACCGCACCCTTGCGGCGGACGCTGGCGCCAGCCTTGACTTTTTCTTCGCCGCCGAGGATCACCGCACCGATTTCGTCTTCCATCAAGTTCAGCGCAAAGGCTTCCACCACGCCGCCATCAGTTTCAATTTCTAACACTTCGCTGTAGCCAGCTTTACTGAGGCCGTGCACCCACGCCACGCCGTCGCCAACGCGGATGACCACACCAGCATCCTCTAGTCCTTCCATCGCCTCCAGCTGCGCGATTTTTTCCCGCAGGCTTTTGGCTAGTTCTGTCACATCAATCTTGCTCATTTTTCCTCCTAGATTTTCTTCGCCCGCAAGTCGTTTAGTTTCTTCAAAACCGTTGCGTCCAGCGTTGCAGTTGGCGTCCGCAGTTTGAAACCGCCAATTAGCGTTGGGTCAATTGATTCACGCAGCAGCACGTTAATGTCCTGGCTGCTGGCATCTGTTTCGGGTGCGCGGATACTATCATCTGGCGAGGGTTGCTCTGCAGCCCGAGCGTCCCCGGACGCCCGGCGCGAAGCCCGCATATCCGAGTTAGATGATAGTAGCCGTTTAATTGCATCCTTCGTCACCTCGTCCAGCGGTGTTGCGCTTTCCACCGTCGCTACAACTGTCCCGCGCTCAGCTAATTCCACCTCAATATCCCGCGCCAACAATTCGACTTCGCGCTCATGCTTTTCATAAATCAAGAACCCGGCAATCTCTTCCAGCACCGCATCATTTCCTGCCAGCAATTGCTCGGCAGCGTACTTGGCCAGCTTTCGCCTGGACACCAGCCGCATTTACTCAGCCTCCTTCAGTGCCGTTGAAATCAGCTTCGCATCCTTTTTAGCATCAAGTTTTTCGCCCAAAACTTTACCAGTCGCCTCCGCCACCAATTCCAGCGTCGAGTTGTGCAATTCTTTCTTCGCATTCGCAACTTCCTGAGCGATTTTATCGTGCGCTTCCTTTATCATCGCTTCAGACTTGGCGGCCGCTTTGGCGTTGGCTTTATCAACTAGCTGCTCGGCTTCTTCGCGCGCTGACGCCATAATGTCGCCAGCTTCCGCCCGGGCCTTCTGTATCAACTCGCTGGCCGTTTTCTCAGCCTTATCTGCATTCTCGCGCGCCGATTTGGCTGCTTTATCAATAGTCTGCATATCTTTATCGCGCTTATCTAAGATCGCCAGCAGCGGCGGATAAACAAACTTGCGCAAAATAACCAAAAGCAGCAGAAAAGCGACTGTCTGCAAAGCGAGCAACCGCCAATCAATCCCCAGCAAACCCAGTAAGTCCGCTTTTTCCGGCGCGTCAGAATTGGCAAATTGTGTTAATATTTTCTCCACAATTTACTCCCGAAAACTACATAACTTTGCCGACGATTGCCGCCACGAAACCGATGATCGCGATCGCGTCAATAAACGAAATACCTAAAACCATCATGGTGCGCAAGTCATTAACTTTCTCCGGATTGCGGCCAGCTGCGTTCATCGCTGACACGCCAACCATCGCTGCGCCAATTGCCGCAAATGCCGCTGGAATAGCGTAGGTAAGTGTAAATGCTAATTCTTTCATATAATTTCTCCTTTATTTAATACTTTACTTTTCTAATCATTCTCCGCCGCTATTTTTCTAGCTTGAACAGATGAATGAGCATGATCAGCCGGCTCGTCTGCATCGTGGTGAGCCAATCCTAAAGAAATAAACACTGTTGACAACATAAAGAAAATATACGCCTGAATACCGCCGATAAACAATTCAAACAAATAGAACGGCTGCAGCGCTGCCGGCGACGCCAGTTTCGCCATATACGCGATAACCGCCAGCAAAATCTCGCCGGCAAACACATTGCCAAACAGCCGGAAGCTCAAGCCAAGCATCCGCGAAAATTCCGCCACCAGCTCCAGAATGCCAACGAAAGACATAATCGGATCTTTCAAAGGATTCACAAAATAACGGCCCATATTTCCCTTAAAACCCAGATATTTGAAAGCGTAAACCTGCACCGCCACAATCGTTACAATTGCCAGTCCAAACGTCATATTAAGATCCGCTACGCCGCCGCGGAACAGGGGAGTGTGATGTTCGCCAATAGTAATCGGACCGACGACCGGCAGCAGCCCTAGCCAATATTGCGCAACGATGAAAAAGAATATAGTGATACATAGCGGCGCTACCCGGCGCGCCCATTTCTGGTCAGGGATAACCTGGCCAACCGTTTTATATAACCCGTCAAAAGTCCAGTTCATCAGGCGCGTCATAAAAGTAGGCTTTTTCTTACCCAGCGCTGCCGCGCGCGTCCGGAACATCAGCCATATCAAGACAACCAAACCAACGATGCCAAGCATGTGCGAATTAGTAATCGGGAAGCCGAACACATTAAAAACCTCGTCGGCTTTGACCGAAATATGCAAACCAGCGTTCGCCATACTGTCAATCATTTCTTTGACTCCTGGCGCCTAATCTGCGCAATTTGCAGCCACACTAAACCGAAAGACACGGCAAAACCCAGCGCAACGCCGGAAACCATCAACCACGGCTTCGTCCTGTAGCAATAGTCAGCCGCCAGCCCAACCAGCGTAAAGCCGATCGTCGGTACAAACATCCGCCATGTCGTTCCGGCAACAGTTTTCATCATCAATACAGATGCATCCGCCTCGCTTTTTTTGCCAGTCTTAACATGAGTCTTTTTTGCCATTACTTATTAATATATCAATCTGCTATACTGTTTGGCAAGATGCCGCGCCGAAATTATCCGAAAAACCGTCAAAAAACGCCGCCTGAGCCGATAAAATCTCCAAGCGTCGCTATCAATTCCGCATGCCGGCAAAAACGCCGCTTCACCTCTGAAAAACAGGCCAAATCTGCCGCCGAAACCCAGGAATTACTCAACTCCAGAATACACCTGCAAACATACCAATGTCAGTGGTGCAGGGGATGGCATTTAACGTCTAGAATGTCACATAGTCGCGAGTTGGAACATTAGTAAATTGCCCAAGAACAGGGTTAGAATGATTTATTGTATCTCCAGTACCTAGTTGTCCAAAATTATTTGCGCCGACAGTCCATACTTTATTATTTGTCGTAAAGATAACTGTTGTCTCACCACCACCTTGAATAGATCTCGCCCTAGGACTTGTAGGTGTTTTGCCAAATATATTCATTTCTGTAGCATGATTCCTTTGCAAGCCAGTACCGTCTCCAAGCTGCCCGCTAGCGTTAGTCCCTGCGCCATATACCTTGCCATTATCACCAACAACAAATAAATTATTTACCTCCAGCGCCTGCGCCGTTGCCCATATGTCAACAGCCTTAACTCCAGCCGGTAGGGCAAACCGCACAGGAGATGAGTTGTGAGCTTTATTTCCATTGGAGGAATTACCAAAAACACCTCTAGTGTTATCACCTAGGCTATACACCTCTCCGCTAGAATTCCTAAAACTTGCAAATACCTGATCCGACGAAGCTTGGACAACAAATCCCGGGATATTCAATTCAACAACCCTATGGCTCATAATTCTTATACGCTGGCGACCAGCCCCAGTACCACAAGCCTCAAGCCTTAGTAAATTACCATTATAATTACTAATGCATTTACCTGTACCGCTAAGCTCAATCATAAGCCCGCCGTGAGAATGATTGTCTGTATATATTGCCTTAAATCTTTGCGCTGGAGTCCCATTACAGCCAAGCAGCCTAAGAGAAACTTTGTCGTATCCAGCATTATCAACACACTTTCCGTTAATTTTTATAGCGCCGCCGTCAACAAATTCAAGAGACTGGTCGGCAGATGCATCACAAATAGTCATGCGCAAAGATGTAGAAGAAAGACCACCCATACACCTTCTACCTATATCATAGAATCTAAACTCTACATTTTTCTGACCTGTCTCTCCGCGATTAGCAAATCCAACCGCATACACTTTACCATTATCCGCTACAACATAAAGAGTGTCTCCATTAAATACTATCTGCACAGCTTTTGGTTTGCCAGGCTTTCCAAAGTCGCCAATTCTTACAGGGGTAGACGTCGCATCAAAGTTCACAGTTCCAAGCTGAAAATAATCACTACCTCCCCAGCCATAGACTGCCCCTCCTTTCATCAGAACGTAGGCGCCATAGCTATCGTGAACGATTTGAGAGGTAGGAATTGTATTAGGGTCAGCCGTGTTGGGTGTAGGCAGAGCAACTCTCTTAGGTACATTCCTGTGCGTACAACTAGTCGCAACGCTATAATCTCCAGTACCCAATAACCCCTTATCACACATACCAGCAGCATATATGTTATTATCATCTCCAAGTACAAAAGCAGCGCGACCTACATTAGCAGAGACAGCTTTAACAGATGGGGGCAGTTTAAATTTTCCTGGCGTAGAAACATTGACAGGAGTTGGTCCTTGTCCTAAGGTACCATAGCCGTTCCATCCAGCGCCCCACATACCCCCTTCTTCATCCTTCACCATAATATTCCATCCAATTGACAAGAAGTTGGCATAAGCCGCAACAGCTTTCTTAGGTATATTATATTGAACAGGGCTAGTCTGAGCCATTGATGTTGTTCCAGCCCCAAGCTGTCCATATTCATTGTGCCCGACAGTCCTAACTTTACCAACAGAGTCGATAGTCGCAAAAAATACTTTATCAGGTGCACTAGTAACACCCTCATAGCCGAATGCTATCATGTTTGTAATAGACTGAGCGCCAGTCCTTGTTGAAGAGGCGTTCGAGTACGTTTTCCACACACCGCCAGAAGGTCGCAACAATTCAGCATATCCAACCGTATCTATTTGCTGATTTTCAGCGCCGCCAGAATTCAAAGACTGAACAACAAATCTCATCTGAATATTACCTCGTTTCATATAGTGCGTACTCTGTCCCGAAATAGTATTACCCGAGCAATTCGTTTCCGGTCTTAGAGTTTTTCCTGTCCAAGCTGCACTCATGCCGTTACTACGCAAACATTCAATAGCATATCTTGCGCCGCTTTCCGCCGCCTCGCGCGCCAGTTGATAATAATATTGTTCTTTTAAGGCGTTATTGGCAGCGGTAGATAACTGCAGCGCCATACCCAAAAGACCAAGCATAATAACCGATGACAGCAAAACCGTAGGAAGAGTAAAGGCTTTTTGCTGCATGCGTTTCACTCTCGTCATAATCATGATAATTTCATTGTACATTAACCGCCAACCATAAACAATATGCTATACTAAAATAAAATAGTTAAGGAGAGGGTATATGAGCGACGATAAAACTGTAATAACAGACAATCAAACAACAAATAGTCAAGACGACGCAGCGGCAAGCAGCCAAAATGCCAAGGTCATCGTCTATAGCACCAGCTGGTGCGCATTCTGCCACACGGAAATGGAGTGGTTGAAAAAACTGGGCATCGATTTTACCGCCAAAGACATTGAGGCTGACCCAAGCGCCAAGGAAGAATTGCTCAGCAAGAACGGCGGCAACTTCCAGGGCGTGCCAGTCACCGATGTGTGCGGCGATATCATCCTTGGGTTCGACCGGCCGAAGCTGCAGGACGCGCTGAAGAAGAACGGCTTGATGAGCGAGTAACTCATCTGCTAGTCTGAGCAGCAAAACTCACTGCTTACATTATACAATCAGCGGGTTTTGTTATTGTCGAGACTCCGCGCCGAATCTATCATGATAAGCATCAGCTTGGTTGTGCCGTGTTTATGCCGCACCAATTTGCACGACCTCGCCGCCGATTTCTCGCCGGAAATAATTGTCGTGGCTGACGTACAAAATCGCGCCAGAATATTTTGCCAGCGCCGTCTCTAACTCCTCAATGCTCGGTAAGTCAAGATGGTTGGTCGGCTCGTCCAAGATCAGCAGCTGCGGGTCATTTGCCAGCATAGCAATGATCTGAAAGCGAGCTTTCTGGCCACCCGACAAGCGCGCCAGCGGTGTCATCCGATCCGCTTCAGTGAACAGATAATCGGCTAGTAATTGGCGAATTTTCGTGTCAGAAATCGGTAAATTACGGCTGAGATACAACTTCTCAATTGCCGTCTCCAGCGGATCCGCCAAATACCGCTCATCAATTTCTTGCTCATACACGCCCACTCGCACCTGCGGATCGAGGAAGAGATTGCCGGAGTAGAGGATAGGGGCGTGTGCTCTGGCGGAGGACGGTGGAGCGGCTGCCGCGGTTCGTCTTCCAGCCGTCTCCTCCAAGTCGAATGCATCCGGCAACGCCGTCCGCAGAACTATCGACTTGTCGGAGAGGCTGGAATCCGAACCTCGCCGCGATGCCAACAACATCCGAATCAGCGTCGTCTTGCCAGCGCCATTCCGACCGCGCAGCTCCACCGCCTCACCCTCACGCAGATCAATATTCACACCCTCAAACAATATCCGCTCGCCAACCCCAACTGCCGCATCCTCAACCCGCACCAGCACATGCTGACTGCGGCTAGCCGCGTCCTTCATCGATAGCCGAATATTACGCGCCTTGAACTTGCCGTAGCGCTCAGCCGACTTATAATCAAGCTGCCCGGCCGACTCCTTATCAATCCAAAACGTCGGCTTGTCCATCTCTGATAACTCCGCCAGCTCCGCCCGCGCCTCATTTTCCAGCCGCTTAAACTTTTGGATGGTGCCGGGGTTACGCGACTTTTCCTTCAGCCGCTGATAATCCAACGCCTTTTGCCGAAGGTTAGTCATCCGCTTCTCAACCTGCTCAAAATTATTCATGCCCGCCGCCGTCGCCTGAGCATTCTGCTTGAGGTAAGCGTCATAATTACCGCGGTAGCTGACCGCTCGGCCGTCTTTGAGCTCAATAATCCGATCCACCCGGCCCAGCACATCGCGGTCGTGCGTGATGATCAGCATGGCCTGGCGCGGCTGCGAGCTCATCCAGTCGATGAATTGCTGCTTGGCTACATAATCCATGTGGTTGGTCGGCTCGTCAATCAGCGCCAAATGCGCCCCCGAGTGCATAATCTTCACAATCTCCACCAGCCGCTTCTGACCACCCGACAGGGAACCAAGCGGCCGCTCGCCGCACCCGCTCAGCTGAAAATTATCGAGCTCCCGCCCAATCTTCTCCTCAATCTGGTAAAAGCCTTTTTGGTCAAATCGCTCCAGCGCCTGCGTATACTCCTCAATCTTACGCATATTATCGCCCATCGTCTCGGGATATTCATCAATAATTTTCTTTAAGGCCGCATATTCTGGCAACCCCGACAAAATGTAGCTCAACACCGTCTGATCGCCCAAGCCATGATGCTCCTGCGCCGTACTAGCCACGGTGATGCCGCGCCGAAAAATCACCTCGCCGGTATAATCACTGTCCGTACCCGCCAAGATACCAAACAGCGTCGACTTGCCGACGCCATTACGGCCAACCACGCCAACCTTCTCGCCATCATCCACGCTAAACTTGACGTCGCGCATCAACGTCTTGTCGCCAAAGCTCTTCTCGGTGATGTGAATGTCGGCTATCATTGGGCTATTATACCGTCATCCCTTCATAATTGACAATTCTGACCGCTACCGCTATCATCTCTACATGGAACATGGTTATGAATTACATAAATCAGAATGCCAACCAACCTTTTATCGTCCTGTCGAAAATTCTGAAGAAATCTACAAAGTTTTAGCAAACAGCATTGGCGACGCGCTGCCAGACATCATATCAATAATCGACCCCGGCAATATGCAAGCAGTCATCAAACCGGAATATGAATGTCCAGTTTTAAGAAGATCAGCAGCTCGCAGAATAATTCCAGAAACAAATTCGCTCAGATGTGCCAAAAAAGAACTATCCTTTCCGGTAACTGGTCTGCACGCCTTAGGAAGAACCGCTACAGAATGGCTGGTTTGCCTAACTTTCGCCGACCCAAAAGAAGTTTTGCTTCGCGAACAGCGGAAAATAACCGGGCGAATTCAAAAACATAGACGTTGGAATGACATTGAATCACCAAACACCGAGCCTCACATTCCCATCGCTATCGCTGGCGGCGGACTGCCAGAAAGCAGCCTAAATGAATATGCGGCAAAAAGATTAGCTGGTGAAGATTTGTTCGTCGTACTCGGAAGATTAGCCGTATCGCCAGACGCGCGCGCTAGAAGTAGTAAGCGAAACCGTAAGCCTAGCAAAACAGTATTAACGCCAGGAACATTAGAAAGCACTGAACCCGCGCCAGTCGAACAAACACCGTCAGGGATTACAGTAGTCCGCAGGCTGCCGCCAAATCGCAAAGGCATACCAGCAGGTCTCTTGCAAACAGTTAGGCAATCACATTGAGTCCGCACGTTTTGTTTTAATGTACCGCATGTCAAAGACGACGAGATTTGAATTATTAGTATTTTCGTGGTATAATTAAAAAATGGATGACGACCCAGAACATGATACAGCCAAAGCAGCTGAAATTATTGAACTATCAAAATATCTGCCAGATGAAACCCCTAGAAGTCTCGGCGCAAAAGTCGTACAAATTGCGGATTTTCAACAACGTTCCTCAATAAACCCAGAACTCAAACAAACAGGCGACAGCTCAGGGGAATTGGCTGCCGTGTATGATTTGGGTGTCAAACCCCCAGAAGAGAACTTAGTAAGAGCATGGCTTGATGAAATAATAAACGAGATAACATCGCTGCCGAAACAACAAGACAACGCCGACACGCTTTTGGGAGAAATTACCGAATCAATAGCCAGTATTTTTAAAGAACTTGACGACCGGCAGAAATTACGGCTGTCAGCTCAATTATCATTCGGCTTAAGCGGATGCGATGAAAAGATTCTTGACGCGGCAGCTCGCTATCCAACTTTATTACACACAGTTGCCATTGCCGCAAAACTTCCAAAAGAAGATTATCACCCTGCGCACCGAATTCCTAGGATTAAAGCCACAGGAGTACTCAGTATGATACCAGGCGAATATGACCTGGCGACTGGCACGTACACGCCGCCAAACCAATAAACCTGCTATAATTAGGTCATGCCAAAGTCAAAAGCCAAAAATCTCAATACGCCTGCAATTGTCAATCGCCGGGCCAGGTTTGACTATGAGCTGGGCGAGGAAATAATCGCCGGGCTGGTTTTGACGGGAATGGAAGTACGCGCCGCCAGGGAAGGACACGTCCAATTGAAGGGTGCTTTCGTCAGTTTGAGAAATGGCGAATTATGGCTGAATAACGCCAGTTTTTCGCTGCGGCTGAATATTCGCGGCGAGGCAAACGCGCGGTCAGTCGACACTTCGGCGCGGAAATTATTAGTTAGCAAGCGCCAATTAGCGCACTTCGCCGAAGCGAAAAAGCAGGGCATGACTATCGTGCCGATCAAATTGCTGACCAGCGGCAAATTTATCAAGATTACCATCGCCCTTGGTAAAGGCAAAAAAGCCTACGACAAGCGCGAGACTATCAAACGCCGCGACCAAGACAGAGAAACCAGGCGGCTCATCGCCAACCGATAAATTTATCAGAAAATCCCGGCATTTTCTGAAGGCGCTGTCCTCGACTTATTCCAAATTTTTCCGCGTCTCGATCAGGCTTTGATAGAGTTTTTCAAGCTTCTTCACCTGGCTACGCTCAGTAAATTTACGGGCAAGTTTTTTACTTTCAGCGCTAAATTCCGCCTGTTTTTTCGGACTTTTCAGAATTGAGATTACTTTTTCAGCCACGCTTTCTGGAGTATTTTCTGCGAAATAGCCATTAATTCCATCCTTTACAACCTCGGAAACTTCCGTATCGATAATAACAATTGGCTTGCCGGCGTGCGCAGCTTCATGAAGAACCCAGCCCTGAGTGTCTTTTAACGATGGAAAAGTAAACACTTTCATCACTTCATATGCCACGCCTAAATCTTCGCGCGGCATAGCGCCCGTAAATATAATCCTATCCGCGAAATTCGTTTCCGCAGCCATTTTTTCCAAAGTTTCCCGATATTCAAAGTCGCCGACAAACAACAACTTAGACTTCGGCCTGGCTGACGCGATAAACTTATCAAACGCTTCAATGAGGATTGGCAGATTTTTTTCCTCGCCTAAGCGCCCCACAAAACCAAATACTTCATCCTTTTCACGCAAACCCCATTGTTTCCGAAACTCTTTTATCCGCTCCGTCTTCGGTTTCGGCAAAGCGTTAACCCCGTTTGGCATTAAAGTAATCTTATAGCTATAATCTTCCGTTTGCCAAGATTGCAATTGGTCGCGGCTTTTACGCGACAGCGCGATAACGGCATCCGCCTTGCTGTATAGAATAGTAATAACGCGCTCAATAATATCTTTATTCCATTTTGTTACGCCGTTGCGTGGACGATACAGCTTGGCCACCTCTAATAAATCCTGGCCATTCAATTTGACAGATAGCGGAAAAACTATCCCTGCCAGAGCCAAGACTCCCGGTAAAACCGCTGGATAATGATCAACAAATTCATACAAGTCGGTACAATGTTGAACTACAAGCGGAATATTATTTTTATTTGCCGCCTTTACGCCCAATAGTCCAATTTGCGACGGGGTAAAAATATGCACAACATCCAGATTCATATTAGCAATTTGACGCTGCACCACCGGAGGGAAGAACACCGATGTATCATAATCATCAAAAAACGCCCCCTTAATCGAGCGAAAGCGAATAATCCGGCTGTTATCGTCTTCATGAAGCAGTTCAGCTTGCTTAGCAGGACTAATAGACTTCGCAGGACAAAAGACATAGACCTCATGCCCTAAAGCTTCTAGCTCGCGCTTTAGCGACTCGACTACATAAACGATACCATTGATAGACGGTCTATAGCTATCCGTAAAAAGTCCTATCCTCATAACCTCATTATACCATTTATAGCAAAGATCGATAAAACTCGACCAACCGCTCAGCACCAGCACTGCTGTCAAACTTCTTCGCAATCCGTTTAGCTCCGCGCTGCGCCTCACTATACGTCTGTTTATCTCGGTGCAGCATATCAATCAAATTTAAGAACTCATCGTCCGTTTTTGCCATAATAGCGTCGCCCTTAAATGTGTCATCATATTGAGGAATGTCGCGCAGAACAATTGGCAATTCAGCACCAGCAGCTTCTAAGACGCACATAGGATGGTTTTCTTGCACAGATGGCAATACAAATATATCCGCCGCGACATAATAATCACGAACATCATCCAAAGGAATTACGCCGGTTATCGTGAGATTATCTGGAGCATTCTTCATCATTCTTTGCATAGCGCCATAATCGGCTCCCAAATTCTTAAACGGAATTCCTCCCACCCAAAAGAATTTTACATCCGGCATTTGCTTGGCGGCTTTTATTAACACGTCAAGCCGTTTACGCGGCTGCACTTGACCATTGCCCATTACCACAAAATCGCCATCTTTCAAGCCCAGCTTTTTTCGTGCTGTCTTCTTTTCCGCAGCAGTATGTTTATACCTCGACATGTCAATTGTATTGTAAAACACCTTAGTTTTAGGAACATTCATGTCATTTATAAGCTCCTCGGCAACCATGCCAGAACAGGCCAAAACCAAATCTGCCTTCCTGTAAAAGAACTTCAACCACATTTTACCTAAAGGTTTCCAATACTTTGCGCCCTTAATCGAGCCGACGAAACTATCTGGCACAAGATGAGCTGAGACTACTTTCTTGCCGCCTTTCTTTATCAAGCGTCGAAAAGAATACAGCCCCATGGTTTGGATATGAATTATATCAGCAGGACGATCGGTGTTTACCTCAATATCAACGTCTTTTCTTTTCCGCAGCGCGTCCGTAATCTCCTTATATGCTGTATGTACGCCATGACCCTGAACAGTAAACTCGCTTTCAGAAATCATATTAACAGTTAATTTCTTGTCATTCCTCTTACTCATAGCTACAGTATAGCAAATTATTCTCCTGATAATATGAGTCTTGAGATTAATTCTGGGCTATCCAACACCGACAAATGTCCTGTGTCAAGTTCTGCAAATCTATCAATTTTCACTCCAGACGGATAAATGGGACAAGTAATTTTATCAAACTTTCCCACGATAACCCCTGTAAATTTTTGCCCGGAGACAACTATCCTCTCTTTTCTGGAAATATCCCGCGCGATCTTCGCATGCTCCAAATATTGCCGCGGCGTCACGCAAGTTTGTTTCGTTAGCCATTTTATTAGATTTATCGTACTCCTTTGTTTATTTTTCGCCAAACATATGCCGCGCAGTATTGAAAAATAATAGTTTAAATAGATGTGTCGATTTATCCAACGAACACGATATAAAAATGCAGAAGAAATCTTCGCCATTACTGGAGTTTTAACCGGAGGATTAACATACCAAATCTTCGGACATTCCATCTTGCTAGCCGCCAAGCAACCCAACGAATGAGCAATTATCTCATCAACCTGCAAGTTTTTCTGCTGAAAAGCCAGCAGTAAACTACTTGACCAGCACTCAATGTCACTAATTTCTATATCTGTAATCAACTGGCTCTTGCCGTGCGACGGCAGGTCGACAAATAGCACATTTGCGCTATCCTTCAGATAATGCGCCAGCGGAATCATTCCATGAAAGTCGCCGCCAATACCATGAATCAATAGGATAGTTTTATCCGAATTTCCGTCATAAAAATAATAAGCAGTTTTTATACCTACCACATCTATAAAATCACTTGAAATTTCGCTCAAAAACTCATTATACATTAGCAGCATCTTCATTAAATTATAGCATCGCGGTATAATAACTGCTCGAAACTATTATACTGACAAGTTGGTAGTATTTCACCTCAAACAATCTATCCCAAGCCTCGCCCGCAGCAACCAGCCGCCCGCATTTTACTTGGACATTCCGTTATATTATAATTAGCATTATGAGGGCCGAAATAAAACTGGCTAAACTGGACGATCCATTGCGTATCGCCTTGATTTCGGATGATATCTACCCAGCATCGGGTGGTATTGCACGCTCAATTCAGACACAAATTAACGAGTTGGTCCGGCTAGGCCACAAGGTGACGCTATTAGCGCCGCGGCATTACTTAGAACAGCCAGATAACTGCGAGACAATCGTTATGTCATCGACATACATATCAGGCATGCCAGTGCAGACATGCACCATCAAACAAAGCTGGCGCATAGCCCGGCGCATCTGCCGCCGTCATCAGTTTGATATCATTCATAGCCATACGGATCGAGGCGGGCTGGCGCTGGCAGCGCGCATCGCCAAGCTGCAAAATATCCCGCACGTTCATACGTTTCACGGCAATCTAGCCGGCGCTCATGCTTCGCAGCCGTTCATGGCAGCCTGGGGTTCTCTGGCTTACATACTCCTCATCAGCCCAATGATTTCTCTGATTGCCAAAAAACGGCATGATCAGCCGGTCCGCCTGGCACCGAAAAGTCCCGACGCCACTAGGCTGCTAGCGCGATTTGATTGGCGCTCCATGGCAATTATCGCCTCGCGAGTTGACGGCTTTACTGCGCCAGCTGATTTCATGATACAGCGAATTACCGAATGTATTGGGCAGTCCAACACTCCAACCCGCGTTATACCAACTGGCATTAATCCGGAGTTAAGCCGCGCCATTAGCCAAACTCGGCGGCGCCACTCCGACCACACTATCCGCTTTTTAAGCATTTGCCGCCTGTCGCCAGAAAAACGCGTCAACGCGATTATCCGCGCTTTTATAAAAGCTGATATTCCTAATTCAGAGCTGCACATCGCTGGCAGTGGGCATCAGCTTAGAAGACTTCGCCAGCTAGCAAAAGGACATGACAATATTATCTTCCGCGGACACATGTCTGACATTAATCAAGTAGCCGAAGAGTTAGTTAACGCGGATGTTTTCGTTTTAGCGTCTTACGGTTTTGACACGCAAGCCATGACCATCGGCGAGGCGGCAACAGCGGGATTACCGATTATTTATTGCGATCCGCGGCTGACGGTTGGAGTGAATAAAGATAATAGTATTTTGACCGACGGGCCAGAAGTTGAGCACTTTGCCGCCGCGATGCAGCAGCTGGCAGCCGACCCGAAAAAACGACAGAAAATGTCGCAGGCATCAATCAAGCTTGCGCCGGAACTCAAACCCGACCGAATGGCTGAAAAATACTTGCAATTATACCGAGACGCCATCAGCAGGCGAAAGGCCTAAAAATATGAGGCTCTTTTCCTGGAACGTCAATGGTATCCGCGCCGTCATAAACAAGGGTGAGTTTGCCCGCTTCCTGCAAACCTACGATCCGGACATTCTATGCTTACAGGAAACCAAGGCCGCCCGCGACCAGGTGGAAATTGATTTGCCAGAGTACCACGAGCATTTCTATTCAGCCGCCAAAAAGGGCTATTCCGGAACGGCGATTTTGTCGAAAATCCGGCCGCTGCACTGGCGCGACGGACTACCGCCACACATCATCGAGCGGTTCAATTTGACTGGCGATAAGTATGGCAATCCGGCGGACGAAGGTCGTATCATCACTGCCGAGTTCGACGATTTTTGGGTGGTGACCTGCTACACGCCAAATTCGAAAGGTGATTTGAGCCGGCTGAATTTACGCCATGATCAGTGGGATCCGGCGGTGCTGGCCTATCTGGAAGAATTGGAGCTAGTCAAGCCAGTACTGTACTGCGGCGATATGAACGTGGCGCATAAAGAAATTGACCTGGCAAATCCAAAACCAAATATAGGCAAGCATGGCTTCACCGACGAGGAGCGGGAAGGCTTTCAGAATTACCTAGACGCCGGGTTTGTCGACATTTTCCGGGCAGCCTTCCCTGAGAAGACCGAAGCTTACACCTGGTGGACGCACTGGGCCAACGCCCGGGCGCGCAATGTCGGTTGGCGGATCGACTATTGGCTGGCATCGCGCGAAATCGCTGGACGCGTAATCAACCCTGAGATCCACCCCGAACAAATGGGCAGCGATCACTGCCCGGTGAGTATTGAAATAACCACCTCAACTCGCTGATATTAAGTAGTCCGATGAGTCTAATTCTTATCATTTTGGCGGCGATCACTGCCATACAGCGAGCGATACTCAACCGGACGCCCCTCGTCCTCAGCCCGCTTAATGCCTTGTTTCATGCCTGGCGAGATGCCCCTATCTGTATAGACAACCGTTCTATCAGCCAATTTACCTATCTTCAATCCAGCTTCAATTCCCATGCGGCGTTCGTCTTCATCAGCATCGTCAAGCATTTGCGGGTAGAGCAGGTGGCTGGCAAACGGCGCCTCCCCGCGGTATAGCGAATCGCGCATCGCTTCTTTAGCATATGCTATATTTTCGGCTTCTTCCTCAGGCGTTCTACCCTTGAAAGGAGATTCAATGATGACAATTTCACCTTGCACTATATTTTGCCTTCCCAGTGTTTATCATCAATCATTATCGTCAATTCATACAGCCGCTGCACGCCATTTTCTAGCTGGTAATAATGCCGAATATAAGCTAACTCTAGCACAAACAAAATTAGCACCAATAGTCCCAGCAAACAATTCATTGCCAGTCCCATCGCTGCGGTTGCCAAAAATGCCGCCAGGGACGCTAAAAACAGCCCAGCGAAGAAAAATGTCACCAACAAGTGAATCAGCCGCTCGTGCTGAAATTCTTGCACGCGCGTGCGGTGATAGCGCGCCAACTTTTCCAGATCAGTTTGCGACTTGGCTGCCGCTAGACGTTGCGATACGGCTTGATAGTGATTGGCAATGTGTTTTTCCATAGCCTAAATTGTACGCTAGCCCGGCGGCTGCGGCAAGCGCTTGAGCTGGCATGGCCGCGCTTTTCGCGCTACAATACATTCATGAATTTACCATATTGGCAGCGCGCCAGCGAGGCGGCACAATGAAACAAAATAGTAAAAAGTGCGCGGCGCTGCTAGCCGCAGCTGTCGTGATAGGATTAGCGAGCGGCGGCATTATTGCTTACCGAAAATTAAATTCGCCGCAGCCGCCAAACACCCAAAAAACGCAGAACAATACCGCCAATTCTAATAAATCTCCAGCGAAAAAACTCATCAAACTGACCGATTCCGTCTCTGTCAATCCAGCTGCCGGCGATTATACCGCTGACGATCACATTTGGCGGCTAGTCAATAAAACCCACCCGTTAAAAAATAGCAAATATCGTCCGGAAAACTTACAATTGGCAACGGTGGATTCGCGGCCGGATAAACCGGAAGAAGAGCGGTCAGTTCGCGCTGATATTATGCCAGACGTCGAACAGCTGTTTGCCAGCGCCAAAGCAGCCGGACATAACTTGCAAATCGGCAGCGGTTTTCGCGGTTATGAATTGCAAAACACTTATTACAGCAGCTACGTCAACGCCTACGGACAAGCGGCCGCTGATAAATTTAGCTCCAAACCTGGCTACAGCGAGCATCAAACCGGATTAGTGATGGACATCGCCGCAGCCGACCACAATTGCTATCTTGAGACATGTTTCGGCGAGACAGCTGCCGGCAAGTGGCTCGCCAAACACGCCCATGAATACGGCTTCATCTTACGCTATCCGAAAGGCAAGGAACGTATTACTGGCTATCAATACGAACCGTGGCATTTCCGTTATGTCGGCCGCGAACTAGCAGCGGCACTCAAACAAGCAGATATGACGCTCGACCAGGCATCGCCAATTTTACTGGGGAAGTCATCGGCAGAAAAATCCCGCTAGCAAGCAGCGTATCACTCAACAGTTACTTTAGCTGTACCATCCAGCCACTGCCGGACTTTTGCCAAGCGCTCTTCAACCGTCGTGCCGTGCAGCTTAGTCTCGTTTGCCGCCTGTTTGAGCGGCTGCAGCTTCAGATTGCGGCGCGCCAGTAAATTCTGCGCCTGCCGGTCAGCTGGCGACCACTCGTAACTCATGAACGTCGGACGGAATTTGACGTCGGAAATTGAAATGCCTTTATCTGTTTTGGCGAGCTTAAACTGCGCCACGCCGCCAGTCAATTCGTCAACTTGCAGCTGACTGGATAAAAAATTGCCAATTGAATACCACACTAGCGTTTTCCCGCCGCCAGCTCGATCCAGCATGTCGACTTTTTGGATCATGTGCGGTCCAGTACCAATTACCACATCTGCCCCCAAATCAGCAAACAATTTGGCAAATTTCTGCTGGTCGGCAGTTACCGTATGCGAATCCTCCGTACCCCAATGCGCCGACACAATCACCGCATCCGCCTGCCGGCGCGCCTCGGACATTAACTGCCGCACTAGCGCCTCGTCATGATATGTATTGACGCTGTAAGCGTTTGGCAAACGAACATTACTGAAGTCGGCAAACGCCAAAAAAGCTACCTTTATGCCATTTTTCTCAAAATATTTAACCTTTTTCTGCTCGCCAGCATTACGATTAGCGCCTGTCACCGCCAAGACAGGCAATTTCTGCCACTCGTCAAGCGTGGCATTAATCGCTGCTTGTCCTTTATCCGCCATATGGTTGGTTGCCAAATTGATAAGATTGCAGCCGGTTTTACTCATGTCGCGAGCCAATTCAACTGGCGCATTAAACGCCGGATATCCGGAAATCCCGTACGCCGCGCCAGCGCTGGGCGTTTCCGGATTGCAAAAGAACACGTCGCTGCCGCCATATAACGATTTGACAGAGGTAAAATACGGTGAAAAATCATAGCCATTATTCGTTTTAGCTTGCTTAACGACCGAATCATGCGCTAAAAAATCGCCCGCCGCCGAAAAGGTTAGCGTCCGTTCGCCTGAATTGTGCGGTTTAGTTTTCACGGTACTCGTAGCCGCCGGCTGATTTTTTACAGGCGCGCCAAGCTGCCAAACCAGCACTTTATACGTTAAAAATCCTGCGCCTGCCATTAAAAACACCGCAGCGATTAAACGCGAAATTGCTTTCTTAGGCGAACTATTTTTAGCGCGTACCATAATGCAAGTATAGCAAAAACTGCCCGATAGCGTATAATACATATCATGAAGAAGGGCGGGAAAAACATATTTACTTATTTGCTGGCAATGGTTTTATCAGCATGGGCAACGTTTACTTTTTTACTAGTCGGCGGTATGTACGAGGCCAGCGACACCTACGACCAGAATCAAGCGCAAATGGCAGCTCAGCCAATCGCTCCGCCAGTAAGAACCGTAACCTTTACCGGCGCCAATAACGCGCAGTTAAGACTAAAAATCCCATCGCAAAAGTTATTACAGACCAGCGGTATTTGGGCTTACGTATCAAAAACCCAGGGAATTAGCGAAGATTACCAGCCGAAATTAGCAAACCTGGCAGTCGAGCACGGCGACTGGCTGGAAGATAAGCGGGCCAGCGCCATAATCCAGCCGGAACTAAAAGACATGTTTGCTGCCGCCAAAGCCGCTAAAAACGACTTAATCGTGACCAGTGCCTACCGCTCGGCTGCCGACCAGAAAAAACTCGTTGCCGAATCGATCGCCAAAAGCGGCGCCGCCTACACCGAAAAATACGTTAATCAAGCAGGACACAGCGAGCATCAGCTTGGCCTAGCGGTGGACCTATCCAGCTTTGATAAAGATTGCAAAGCCAATTTTGCCCGCTGCAGCCTGAAAAAGGAGACCGCCACCTGGCTGGCAAACAACTCTTACAAATACGGCTTCATCCTGCGCTACCCGGAAGGTAAAGAAGACCTCACCGGCATAGAAGCCGAAAGCTGGCACTTCCGCTACGTCGGTAAAGACATGGCAAAATTAGTCCGCGACTCAGGATTGACCTTTGATGAAATATATAAAAAGATTTCCGGAAACGATAAACTATCCGCCCAAAAATCCGTCAGGCCCGAACAACTCCAGCCTGTCCAACCGCGCGCTACTTGGCGGTAATTTTCTCTTCAACCAGCACCGCCAGATCGTATAATTTCTGAACGCCATTCTCCAGCTGGCAATAAGCAGCTCTGATACGCTACAATTGATATATGGATATGAAGTTTTGGCGCAAGCAGGAACAATCAAAACCGTTGTTCCCGAACATTGAATGGAACAAGCCAGAGCGCCGCAACCAAGCGGGAAAATTGGCGATAATTGGCGGCAATAAATTAGGCTTCCTGGCGGTAGCCGACAGCTACCAAGAAGCCCTGAAAACCGGCGTCGGCGAAGTCCGCGTATTGCTGCCAGACGCGCTGAAAAAAAGCGTTCCCGCCACCATGACCGACGTACTGTTCGCGCCGACAAACCCTTCGGGCAGCCTGGCTCGCGAGGCACTGCAGCCAGCATTAGCCTTGGAAGATTGGGCGGACGCGCTGCTGCTGGTCGGCGATGCCGGTAAAAACAGCCAGACAGCAATCGTTTACGAGGAACTGATTAAAAAATCCCAGCGTCCGGTCGTTGTGACGCGCGACGCCGTAGACCTGCTGCAAAACAGCTTCGCCGAAATTCTGGACAATCCGCGCCTTGTCTTCGTCGTTTCATTCGCCCAGGTCCAAAAATTATTGCGCGCGGTCTATTATCCAAAAATCCTGACATTCAATATTCAATTAGCGCAGTTCGTCGACATTCTCCACAAATTCACCATCACTTATCCCATTACAATCTGCGCGTTTCACGCCGAACACCTGGTTATCGCTCACGGCGGCGACGTCATCACTCAGAACTGGAACGAGCCAATGTCAATCTGGCGCGGTATAGTTGGCGCCCGTATCGCCAGCTACCTGGTCTGGTCGCCAGAATCACCGCTGGCAGCCGCAGCTACTGCGATTTGCGAGGAGTAGTTTATGTGATAGAACTCTCTTCGTTTTCTTGATTATATATACATAAAGTTGTATAATTATCACACTAACAAACGCAGAGAGATTACATGACAAATCCTTTCAAATATTACGGATATAGCCTGTGGAGACCAGTGCCACAAGAAGCAGAGCGACAAAAGCACGACGCTATTTACGATTCTCTAAAACTAGGAGAGGAGCCTGACTGGTCGACGTGCCAGAGAATTAGCAAAAAGTTTTTATATACTAGAGCATGGAAAGAATGCTTGGCAAAATTGCCGCGCGAAAACACTCCCGAGTACGAGGAAAGCGAGGGCGAGGTAATTGAAGCGTTAGATCCGATGGGTTTTGATCGCTTATTTAGTTCCCGCAGAGTCGCAGAAAACCGCTTAGCTATCATAGGCCTGATCAATTGGTTACCAGAACAATTTCATCAAGGCGGCGCGCCTTTTGAAGAAGCGTTATCTGATGACGAGTTTCCTGATTGGGAACCCGATCCCGAATTTCTTAACCTCAAACGTGCCGGTGACTTTTGGAGTCAACTAGTAGACAGCTCCCTTGAAAAATCCAAACGTCGTCCCGACGTTTATCCCGCAGCGCATTTTGTTCAGCTGGGTGTGGCCGCTGGGATGCTTGAATATCTAAAATCACCAGAAAGACCAGGATATCCCTCAGGTGATGTTCTCGTAAAAGTAGTTCCTGGATTTCATAATGCAGAAATTCCAACAAGAACCGCCTAGCCGCTGTATAGTTTCATCTTTCCGTAGCCCAGAATGAAAGTAGCCTAAAATGGAAATTACAGGCTTTTTTCGTCATTTCACGTCATTTTTTGCATAAAATTCAAGAAAATTGCCTAAATATATTGACTTTTTAATCAATTATTGATATATATATTAGCTTTTTGCTCAAGGCTTTGTCTTAAGGGCAAGAAGTGCCCTTTAGCTTTGAGCTGAGCTCTCTTCTAGAAAGGAGAGAACCATGGACGACGTTATGTTCATTGGTCCCTACGTCCTTTTTGTCTCTCTCATCGTCATCTTCTGCTGGGAGGCGTACAAGAAGTACGCCACACGTCGTCGCTGGCGGCAGTGTCGCAGTAAGAATGTGATCAGAGACGAAGCTAACTGGTGCGCCGTCTATAAGTGCACCGACCCCGACTGTGACTGGTGGATCTCAATTCCTCTCAAAGAGGATACGAAGGAGGTGAGGCACCCATGAAGCACAAGGGCTAACGCCCGCCAAGAGAAAATAGCTCGCCTCGTAGGCTTTAATGCCTCGGCTTGAGCCTCTTGGCGGGCTATTTTCTTTGTTGAAAATTTGAAAATTGATTATGTAAGCGAATATTATACAATACATACTGCTATTTAAGAGGAGTTTACGCGAATGAGACGGCAACCAAAGCTAGTTGACTACGACGGTCTAAGAACAACGCTAGAAAACAGCACAGAACATCCTGAGTTATTTAAGCGGCTCATAGAAACAACCATAAGACCTTGTAAGATCCATGACTCATTGCAATACGGAAGAGGAGCCAACTGGGCAAGCTTATCTAACAAAGACAGGTTAGACCTAGCGAGTGGGGCTGAATGGCGCTGCCATGCGTATTTTCCAGACATAAAAAATCCCGTATACGCGCCAGACCAGGTCGTTGAAGTGCGTAATCCAATAGGACTTTCAGAAACTTACTCCAAAGAAAAAATTCAAGAAAATTTCTCCGCAATACTAGGTTTAGCCAGCCGAATACCCGAGGAATTCTACCAAGAGGGCGGCTGTTCGTATGAACACATAACCGTCGATAGAGATAGCGGGCAGTGAGCTGACGGCACTGATATTTCAGCGGCACTCACCGGGGTCTGTGTCGCAGCGGGGCTGCTTGAGTACGTAAACGATCCTCCTTCAAGCTACGAAGAATACCGGACTCGGCAAAATCCAACTCTCGTGAGAGCAACACCTGGATTTCGACAGTATATGCGACCATATAATGAAGCTATGAAAAGTATGCATAATGAAGAATCCTTGCGACAATACACGGGATCGTAGCAGAATACATTTTGGCAACTAAGGTCGACAAATCGACATTAAAAACCCGCCCCAGCCAAAAAGCGAAAGGGGCGGTTTTTCGTTTGAAGCAGCCTCTGGTACCGCGGGCCGGACTTGAACCGGCACGAGCAAATGCTCACCAGATTTTGAGTCTAGCGCGTCTACCAATTCCGCCACCGCGGCACGAGAGAACGCTTCAAACTACGGTAGAGATTGTACCACAACAGCCGCTGGCTAATCAAGCGCCGGCTTTTATTTTTTACCGTTTTCGCTTATAATTAAACCAGTTATGAACCCGACGGATGATCAGTCAAACGGTCGAGTGGGCGCACCGCTATCAGATCATAATCGACCTATCGTGCTACCAACTCGCGATCAAGCGTCGCCGCAAAATACTGCCGCGGCTAATGTTATTCGCGGGCAGCTGGACGCTATTTATTCCGGAAAATCGGGCGAGAACACGCCGCACACCACGCCGGTTCAGCGTCCAGTCCAGCAGCCAAGCCAGCAAACTCTGGAAAAATCTCGGGCTCAATCAGCACAAACCAGCTCGTATCAGGCGGATAACAATCCGCAGAATACAGTCCACGCCATGCGCACATCACCGCCAGATAACCAGCTGGCGCCTCAACCGAATAAGGATAAGCCGACTGCGCGTCCAGTCCAGCAGCCAATCGACCCGGCACGCACGCAAATCACCAGCGACCAGTGGAAGCAATATCACAGTGCTTGGCAAAAATATTACCAAATGTATTACGAGCGGTATTATGCCAATCACTTGACAGCCAAAGAACAAGAATTATCCCGCCTACAAAAAACTCCCGGTCAAACTTCAGAAACAGACGCTGATAATAAGCCGGTGGATTTGCAAGCAAACGCCATGAAAGAGCTGCGCCAGCAAATCCAGCAAAAAGTCCGCGACTCCGCTAAAAAGGTTAAAAAATCCCGCCACTTCATGCCAGCCATGGCGGGCATTACCGTTCTATTAGTCTTCATGTTTTTACAATATAACCGAATTATCTTTGGCGCGGTTGCCGCTTACACCACGCCGGGAGCGATTGATCCGCAAAACATCATCGTTGACGCCTCGACCGATGTAGCGGTTAGTCCCGAGCCGCGCATTATTATCCCGAAAATCAACATCGACGCGCCAGTGGTTTACGGCGCTGCCAGCGACACGCAGTCGCAGAACGCCGCCATGCGTAACGGTATCGCGCACTTTTCAATTCCCGGCGCAAATGCCGTGCCGGGGCAGGTTGGCAACGCCGTTTTCGCTGCGCACTCCAGCAACGACGCTTTCGCTGCCGGCGATTATAAATTCATCTTCGCCCAGAATGAGAAACTCGTCAAAGGCGATATTATTTACATGAACTACCAAAGCAAACGCTACACCTATAAAGTCACCTCCACGGAAGTTGTCATGCCGACCGAAGTTTCCAAAGTCCAGCTAAAAACCAGTAAGCCGATGCTAACACTCATCAGCTGCGTGCCGTTAGGCACTGCCGAAAAAAGATTGCTAGTCTTCGCCGAGCAAATCAGCCCGGATCCAAACGGCGCTCAATTATCTGACAACGCTAGTTCTGGTAATTCTAAAAGTTCAGCTTCCGCCGCTATTCCCGGCAAGCCGTCGCCAACGCTTTTAGAGCGATTATTCGGCGCAAGTTAAATTTTATCCACGGAATTTTCCTTAGGCTACTCCAGCCTAAAACCCAAACCAGCCGACCGAGACGTTGGTCATATTCATCTTGCTTAGAACCAGTTTGCCGGACGCATCAGCAGCCAGCGCGTAAACATACCGCTGATTAGACGACAAAACCATGCCCATTTTCTTGTCCGCTGACAATAGCTCGTGAAAGTTCGTGCCGTCATATTCTTGGATCGCTGCTTTACCGGAATTTGCCGCCGCCAAAAGATGGAAATCATCCAGCCATTTTATTTTCTGACCGCTGCCCAGCTGGAATTTACTAGACAATGTCGACCTTTCCAAGTCGTAACTCTGCGCCGACGAACCAATTTGCGCCACGATAAACCGTCCGCTGTTATTCAAAGAAATATCCTCTATGCTGCCGTCAAGCTGCAGAGTTTTGGCAGTCTTCAGAAACTTGGCTTGGGCTTCTTTGGAATCGGAAATATCGCCCCGATATATCGTCAATCTTTTACCAGCGCCCAGAACGACCGTGTCTTTATTAAAATATCCCGAGACTCGAATAATTGGCGACTCATCGGCCGTAAAAGTCCTAATCACAAACGGTTTTTTCCAATCCTTTTTCCAAATCCCGGCAATCTTTTTACCCTTACTAGAATCCACCGCCACATACGCTAATCGGTCGGTGCCGTATAATTTGAACGATTCCATACCTGTTATTATCGGGCTGGAAATCACAGAACTATCGACGTTGACATACCTAAGCTCGCCGCTCTCCTGCAGGACATACAGTTCGTTGCCGCTCGTGCCGACGAAATACGCTTGCTTAATATCAAAACCAGTTATCGCCGTAATGTCAACGATTTTTTCCGGATTCTCGCGGTCCAGCCGCAGCCATTGCACATCCTGAGCGCCATCCTCGCCGCGATAAATGTGCCTCACCAGCAGATACCGCGCATCCCTATCCCACTCGTTAATCATAAACGAATGCCCGTCAGCCGACCAAACATAGCCAGCCAGCACTTCCGTACTGAGCGCATATTCCTTAAATTTCTCATTATTAGTGTCGCGAATGTCGCCGAATGTCGCCACTGGCGTCTTGTCCTTCTGGCCAATTCCCGCCACAAAATTTCCCGCTGGCGATAAATACGCCGCCTGTATATTATCAAAAGTTTTAACCGCAGATGCTGTCCGCTTGACTGGAATCATTCTGACATAGTCAATGTTAGTGACTGTATTCGATTTTATCTCCAACGTCTTTTGCCACGGCTCGTAATCATCCAACTTCATAGAAAAAGTATGTATCCCGGGCAAAACCGCATGCTTAGCCTGAGTACGGCGGAATTCCATACCATCAACCGACACCATCGCGCTGCCTGGATACGACGTATATTGCACCAAGCCAGTTTGTTGCAGCTGGCTGGTGTTTGAGTTAAATGTATAGCCAAGCATGTTAAACATCAAGAAAATCAGCCCGCTAATCATCGTTACTACCATCAGCGTATACACAAATGTCCGGCGAGCAAGCTCTTTAGTACGAGTTTTCTCCTGAGTCATAATCACGACAGATTATACCATATTTTTACTCTTGAAAAAACCTTAGGCACTTTGTAAAATAAAATAGAGAAATAAGCATAGGGGGATTGATGGTAAATAAAAAATATGTCGTAGTCAACGGGCGAGCCTACAGCGGCACCACCGGTTTGCCGATGGACGATATTAGAGTCGACCCGGCAAAATTGCAATTAAGAAAAAAACCAGAGAACCAGGCGGCAGCACGCGGCGCTGCACCGTCGAATATCCACGCGTCCCACACCCAAAAATCAATCACGCTGAATCGCCGGCACGTTAAGCAGCCGGCAAAAGTCCCGCTCGCTGCCCGGCCGCAAAAAGTCCGCGCGCCGATTAGCCAAAACGCCGCCATTAATAAGTTTGCACCAGAATCCGGAAAAACGCTTGAGCAGAAAAATACCCAGCCCGACCGCCCAGCCGAAACTCATCCGGTAGCTCATCGCGCTAAAGAACATCAAGCCAGCATTAACACACAGCTGCGCAGAGAACGGCAAACACCGTCGGTTCCGATCATTAAAAGAGACGAACCTGCCATCGCTAAGCCCACTGAAACCGCAGCGCCTGCTCAGCGCCCAGCGACTATAAAAGCCGTAAAAACGGCCAAAGAGCTGAAGAATGACGCTATCGCCGAAGCGCTAGCCAGAGAAGTTGCCGACACGAAAAAGCACCGAGTTAAACACCGTCCGAACCGGTTTGCCCGCATAACCAGCATCTTTTCCGCCGGACTGGCCATCATGCTGCTTGGCGGCTACCTGACATATCTCAGCATGCCGAATATCTCCATTAAAATGGCAGCCGTACAATCCGGTATCAACGCCAAATATCCCGGCTACAAACCAGACGGCTATGCGCTTAACGGCCCGATAAAATTCAAAAGCGGGGAAGTAAGCATGAAATATGCGTACGCCGACGGCAGCTCGGATTATACGCTAACCCAGCAGAAAAGCAATTGGGATTCGGCAGCAGTTAAGGAATACTTTACAGAAAAATCAAAATCGCCAACCACCACCATGGTTGACGGCTTGACAATTTACAGCAGCGGTAAAAACGCGGTTTGGGTTAACGGCGGTATTTTATATCAAATCACTGGCAGCGCCAACCTTTCCAACGAGCAAATTCAAAAAATTGCCACCAGCTTATAGATACTTCACTGGCGCCCGTAAAGCAGCGCCGCGTAGGCAGTAATCCCTGCGTTTACCAGCGCCGCGCGCCCGTGATATAATTTACCCATGACTATTAGAACTCGCTTCGCACCCAGTCCAACTGGCTACATGCACGTCGGCGGTATGCGTACCGCGCTGTTTGCTTGGCTCATCGCCCGGCAATCAAATGGAAAATTCATCCTGCGCATAGAAGATACCGACCAAAAAAGGGAAGTATCTGGCAGCGTAGAGCATATTTATAAATGCCTAGAGTGGCTTGACCTTGTACCAGACGAAGGTCCCAGCAATTTTGGCGGTAAATTTGGACCGTACAAGCAGTCAGAGCGTCTTGACATTTACCAGAAATATGCGCAAAAACTCATTGACGCTGGCCGCGCCTATGCCGATCCGTATACACCAGAGCAGCTAGATGCTTTTCGCGAAGAAGCCAAAGCTCATAAAAAGCCTTTTTTGTACCGTGATTACCGCCCGGAAAACCCGCCGACCTGGGATGGCAGCCAGCCGCTGCGTTTTCGTTCAGAGCCGAAAGCTTACACCTGGCACGACGAGGTCATGGGCGAAATGCACGCCGGCCCAGAGGTAATTGACGATTTTATATTAGTCAAATCCGACGGCTTTCCGACGTACAACTTTGCGCACATTGTCGATGACACCGAAATGGAAATCACCCACATTATCCGCGGACAAGAGTTCCTTGCCAGCACGCCCAAATACCTTAATCTCTACGATGCGCTGGATATACCTTGGCCGATATTCGCCTCAGTACCGCCGATCATGAACGAGCAGGGCAATAAGAAATTATCCAAACGCGACGGCGCCAAAGATATCCTAGCCTACAGAGAAGAGGGCTATCTGCCAGACGCCATGCTCAATTTCCTCGCCAGCCTGGGATGGAATGACGGCACCGAGCAGGAAGTTTTCACCAGAGACGAATTGATCGAAAAATTCAGCCTGAAACGCGTCCAAAAATCAGGCGCGCGGTTTGACGAAAAACGCTTGTTATGGCTTAATGGCGCTCATATACGCAATATTCCTGTCGATAGGCTTTACGAGTACGTGTCGCCACAGGACGATAACCCGCAAAAAGACGGGGGACAAACTGGTTTCTGGCCGGAATCTGCCTACGCTCCAGATATGACTAGGGAATACCGCATGAAAGTGCTGGCTTTAGCGCAAGACCGCCTGAAAATGTTTGAAGATTTACGCGGATTTGGCTACTTTTTCGCGGAGCCTGAAATTAATATGGAACTTATTGACAGCAATAAGCAGCTAAAGAAGTTATCTGACAGCGAGCGGCGCGAACTTTTGGAAACCGCCCGCGCTGAGCTCGCCAAACTCGCCGACTGGACGCCAGAATCAATCCAAAATTGCCTGAACAAATTACTGGAGATAACTGGTCAAAAGCCTGGCATCCTCTTCAGCCTGATCCGCATCGCCGTCACCTGGGCGCCATTCAGCCCGCAGCTGAACGACACGCTGGCACTGATTGGCAAAGAAAAAACCTTGCAGCGGCTGGACGCATATCTTGATAATTAGCCCTGTCGAAACGATGTATGGATATCAACTGGACGCGACGGGTTTTCTAGCGGATAGAGAAACGGTAGCTCACAGTTTGCTACCACGCTATAATAACTGCTATACTTTGGATCATCAAGACTCTGCTTATTTCCAGAAATAAAATGCAACGCGGGACTTCTATCGCCAGTCCTAGCTGGCAATAACCCGGCTGTCGCTTTTTCATCAGATTCAATAGCTAAAAAACCATATCGCGCTAAAACTAAAGCCATCACTGGCTTTCTAATCACCGAAGTTTCTCCAACGCTTAAGCCAAGTTCAGGACAAAGAGAATTTACGAAATAATCAACTATCCTTTCTCCAGCTCGCGATCCTGGCGGCGCATCACGAAATAGCATACCGGCAAGTAAAGCCTTGCCGCCTGCTTGATGAAATGACAATCTGGGTATCCGGCTGCGATCAGTTATTCCCATTTCCTCGGCGCACCCAAACACAACCCGCCAGCGCTTATTTTCGGTGCGATCAGCATCCACAGCAACTTCCGCGAGCTCTGCCGACAACTTCATGCCATTTGCCAGAATCAATGGCGGTAAGTTATGCTTCATGTCTTAATATTATATTATATATTAGCTTAATTTACTAGTAAATTGTCCTGGTTATTTGCAGGCTCGCGATTGTCGCTATTCAATACGCCCAGCAGGCGATAAGTAGAATATTCCCCTCTAGTTTCTGGATCGCGTATTACGGTTCTTTCTAGGTTTTTAAGTAATCCAGCTTCTTTTAACTTTGCCGTCAAATTAGTAATCGCTTCTTTGACCACCGTTTCAACAGTCCCCCATAAACGCTCTTTCTCTGCGTCGCTAGCCTTAACAAATCGTTCCATAAATGCTTGGCACAAATCTTCAATTGACATTGGGTATGGATTTTCCTGCATTAGCAAAAGTGCATTTGATGATAATTTTGGCGACCTATCTCTAATCGAGCCCCTCCATTTAGGCCGAGGAATTGACATCATAGCTCTGCCGTCCAGATGCCTAGTTACAAATAAGCCCCAATCTGTCAGCTTCACTTCTTCTGTTTCCGACGGACGATCCATATACCTTGACAGCCCATCAAAGTCTAACCACTCTGAGTTGATTGGACACCCAACTGACTGTAAAGCCTTTTCGCCAAGTAATGCCGCTGTTGGATCAGATTTATCTGACCGCTCAATATAGCAACCTTCCCGCCTACCCGGATACCTGTGTCCTGGAATCTTTCTTAAACCCAACCGACCCGATCGGTACTGACTTCCCCCAGCTGGCTTTTCCTCAGATAGCTCTGAACTATTGGACTGCCCGCGCCTAAGACTCATAGACCAGGCTGCTAACTTTATTTTTTTCAATTCTTCAGGACTCATATCGCCGCTATCTTCAATGATAAATCTTTTTTCGCCAGCGACTCTTTTGACAGTAAACCCTCTACCTCCTATCTCACCTTCCACAAGAACAGTTGCCATAAACACCTCCTTAGTTATCTATCAATCATACTATAAAATTGACACGCCTCAAACCATAACCGGTAGCCATTTTCCATCATGCTTGTGCTATAATATTGCCATGGAAGTGAAGAAGCCCCGGTCAGAGACGCCAAAAGAAAAATCGTCGTTTAAGAAGTGGTTTAAGAAACATTTGGCGGCAATTGTACTAATCGTGGCTGCCAGTGTTATTGCTGCCGTTTTTATTGTCGCCGTCAATTCTGTTAAATATGATGAAAATCTTCCCACCATATCCACCAAGCGTAAAAAACCAGCGCCTATAAAATATTATTCACCGCTGACAGGATTGCCAGTTGCCGATGAGGCCGCCACCAAGCTGCCTGTGACTGGTATCATGATCGAGAACAGCCCTGAGTCCAGGCCGCAGTCGGGCCTGAAGAATGCCGGCGTAGTATATGAAGCCGTCGCCGAGGGCGGTATCACCAGGTTTATGGCGCTATATCAAGGCGCAAAGCCAGCTCTAATCGGGCCGGTTCGCAGTTTGCGCATATATTATCTGAACTGGGCAGCAGCTTATCAAGCCTCCATCGCCCACGTCGGCGGCAGTCCTAACGCCCTCGCTCAAGCCAGAAGCGGCGGCTACCGCGACATCGACCAGTTCTTCAACGGCGGCTCGTATTGGCGCGCAAAAGACCGCCAGGCGCCGCACAACGTATATACCTCCGGCGAAAAACTTGACCAGCTAAACAATGCTAAAAAATATACCCAATCAGATTTCACCAGCTTCTCCCGCACTGACGGCAAGCCAGCCGCCAAACCAAACGCTACCACTATCAATGTTAACTTCAGTAGCAGCCCGTTCAACACGTCGTACGCGTATGACAAGGCTTCTAATTCGTACATCAGAAGCCTGGCTGGCGGCGCCCATCACGACCGCGAAGGCGGGCAAATCTCGCCAAACGTCGTCGTCGCCCTGGAAGTCGGCGTAGAGGCGCGGGCGCAGAACTCCGACGGCTACGAAGATGTAAAAACCATCGGCAGCGGCAAAGCATATATTTTCCAAAACGGCACAGTAACTACTGCGACCTGGAGTAAAGACGGCGTTACTTCGCCATTAAAACTGCAAGATTCGAAAGGAAAGAGCATCGCGCTTAACCGCGGCCAGACTTGGGTAGCAGCTTTCACGCCCGGGCGGGGAAGTATCGCATGGCAGTAAGCCTAGGCGCAGAGCCTCTGCGCGGCTATCGGCAATATTACTATAAGAAAATTATCGGCGTGTTTGCTTTGGTGTTGTTAAATACGCTGCTGGCTTTGGGAATTATCCTGGCAGCGACTGGCGCAGCACCGATAGACAAGCCAAACTTTTGGCTCATTATTTTAATAATTTTTATAATAGAGGCAGCGTCATTTGCGGCAGCTATGAAAGTTATCGCCGAGCCGCTCTGCCAAATCTTAGCCGCTTTATCTCATAAAGCTGGCGTATCATCCAGCGAAACTCCGCCCGACATTAACGATAAGCTCTATGAAAAATCCGGTTTCAAAGCCGTACTGCAAATCATCTACGACAAACCGACGACGACGCCTGCAAATCATCACGTCGGATCAGAAAACTCCTTTTTAATCCAATCGCTTAACCGCACCAGCTGCGGCATCGCTATCTTTAATAGTAAAAAACAAATCATCTTCGCCAATTCTGCCGCGCCGATCGCCCGGGGAATTGACGGCAAGGATTATTTGGCGCTGGAATTCCTAAACGAACCGTCGATTTCCGAATGGCTTGATGAAATAAGCAATAAGGAAACCAAAGCCGAGCAGCGTTGGTACCGTATCGCCACCAATCCTGAAGTTGTTAAAACTACTAAAATTTACGACATCGTGGCATCGTTTGAAAAAGGCGCAGAAGGGGAGACAGTTATTTTTCTCATCGACAAATCTAGCCGGTACGTGCCGGAAGAAGAAGATTTGAATTTTATTTCCTTCGCCGCACACGAGCTGCGCGGACCAATTACAGTGATTCGCGGATATTTGGATATCATCTCCGACGAGTTTGCCGACCGGCTGCACGGCGACGAGACTCAGCTGATGGACAGGCTAATCGTCTCGGCCAACCGGCTATCCAGCTACATTGACAACATCTTAAACGTATCGCGATTTGACCGTCACCACCTGAAAGTTCACCTTTTAGAAGACACGATTCATGACATCTATGACTCAATCGCCGACGACATGCAGCTGCGCGCAGCGACCCAGCACCGCTTGTTAAATGTCAATATTCCAAACGACCTGCCGACCGTGGCAGCCGACCGCGGCAGCATTAGCGAAGTAATCAGCAATCTAATCGATAACGCCATAAAATATAGCTTTGAAGGCGGCGTTGTCAGTGTCACCGCCGAAAGAAGAGGCGACTTTATAGAGGTTTCTGTCGCCGACAACGGCATCGGCATGCCCGCCAACGTCGTCAATAATTTATTCCACAAATTTTACCGCTCGCACCGATCGCGCGAAGCAGTCGCTGGTACCGGCATCGGACTATATATCTGTAAAGCCTTCGTTGAGTCGCACGGCGGCTCCATTACCGCTCGTTCCCGCGAAAACGAGGGTTCGGTCTTCTCATTCACCTTGCCAATTTACGCCACTGTCAAAGATAAATTATTAGAAGACGGCCAGTTAAATAATCAATTGATCAGAAAAGGCGGCGGTTGGATTAAAAATCACGCCATGTACAGGGATTAGGAGGGAATATGATAAAGACAATTTTATGCGTAGAAGACGACCGGTTTATCGGTGAGATGTATGTGCGAAGCTTACAAAAAGCCGGCTATGATGTGACTTGGGTGGTTGATGGCAATGACGGCCTGGTGGCAGCGCGCAATCAGCATTTCGACCTGATTATCCTGGATTTGATGCTGCCAGAACAGCGCGGCGACCAGATTCTTGACGCGCTGCGTAATAATGACGTCGATTTGATCCCCGACAGCAAGGTGCTGATTATGACCAATTTTGAGCAAGATGAGGCTTCGCGCAGTTCAATTCTGCGCCGCGTTGATGGATACTTAATCAAGGCCGACATCACGCCGCGAAAGCTAATAGAAGTTATCGGACAGATTGACGGCGCAGCGGAGAAATAGAATAAAACGGTTTGCACCTGCAATCAACAATTGAGTTTCCAGAATAATGAGCAAAACTAAGCCCATACCGTCAAAGTTGTTTACAGCGCTGACTGCCAATCCATACATTGACAAACTGTATATTTTTGGTTCGCGGGCCGTATTCGATGACGATGAATTTTCCGACATTGATCTTACAGCCATAACCGATTATCCAGTAGTTGCCGAGGCATATACGCGCAAAATCCTTAACGACCAATTTGGCATCATTGCAGCCTACACTATTTCTCAGAGTGATCACGAAGTTGCCCGCTCATTTTTTCTAAGCAGCGTGAGCTTGTTTCATAAAATTGACATTGGTTTTTCACTGCCTGATAAAACTAAACTATTTCCAAATTCAACATTAATTTTTCAAAACGACCGCACAGACCAACCCGCTGAAAAGTCCGATAAAATATGGACAGAATCAGACAAGCAACACAATTATCTGGATGTACTAATGGGTTCACTGCGCTATATTAAGTATCAGTATCGCCAGGAATATTGGTCGGCATATAAATGCTACCGCGGGTTTATCGAGCAGCTAGCCCAGTCGCGAATAGAAAGTCGGTCATCCACGGATAGGTATAAGGAGCTAGATAAGAAACATAACGATGAAATCTTAGGGCTGTTTTTTTCTGGCAATCTTCACGCTAAAGAGCAGAAATATTATGATTTTGTGAAAAAGTTGATTGACGAAAAGCAGCTTTTACCAAAATTCAGCGATGGGGTTTTGAAAATTTGGAAAGAGTATTATTTGGATAAGTAGTCTACAGAAGAGTTATCATTTCAACTTCTTCGCCATCTCAACTTCATGCGCCGTAAGACCATATTTCTCATAGAACGCTATGGCGGGCTGGTTGCCGCTCAGTACTTTTAACCGCAAGGTATCGCAATTTTTACTCTGGAAATAGCGCTTCATTTCATCCAGCAAGGCTCGCCCGATACCGCCGCCGCGCTGTTCTGGCTCGACATAGAGCAGTCCGATCCAGCCATCTTTTCGCGGCGCGTGCACTGCATCGAAAATAGCGTCCCGACCAGGCTGATGATCGATAATCACGCCCTGAATAAAGCCGACCACCTGGCCGTTCTCCTCGGCAACATATATCGCGCCGTCCATATCCTCGCTATCGTCAATCATCCGCTGCATGTAGTCGTGCGCGTCCCGCGGACTGGCAAACGGTAGCGATTCCGCCGTGTCGTCAACTTGGGCGAAATACGCGTGCAGCTTAATAGCTAGCTCGTCAATTGCGGCGCGGTCTTTGGAGTGAAAGGGACGGATTGTCATATAGTGTACTATACTAGAGTATCAATGACAAAGCTCATACTGCTGCTAAAGCAGCTCTATCTGGTTGGTGTATAAAAATGACATAGACCTATTTGCTACCATTCATCATTGTAGGCAATATAGTCGTTATTAGATCATCCACATCCTGTTTAGTCCACTGCGCGTCTTGCGCAGAAGTTTCAGTTTCTGTCCTCTTAACTGAACCTACAGATTTAGCAGCAATCTCTTTATCCCGAGTAAAGCTCTTCAATCTACTTATAAGATTCTTATGATGCACTAGCGTCACATCTAATTCACGCGCTAATTTTTTAGCAGCAGGCGTAAAGGAATTATTCGATACGACAATAGCATAATCTGCTTTATAGAATATACGACCGCTTACAACCTCTTGCACAGCCTTTACGCCTACAGGGCGATTGAATAGTTTACATTGAACAGCAAAAGACACACCACCTTTGGTAGCCAATACATCTACGCCGTAATCACCGCTGCTACGAGTCCTCTTTGCTACAAACCCTCCATTATGCAACAACGTCTTTATGTATTCTTCATATTTATAGGGATCATTGCCAATAAAGTCTTCCTCAATAGTCTTCTCTTTTGGTACATGCTTACTTTTGCTATCATGCAAAGCAAGAAACAATGTAAACACCAAACACACAAAAGGACAAGTATATATAGGCTGGCTCAGTCTAAGCTTTCCTTGAAATCCTAAGGTCATATTAGAATCTTGCATAAAAACTTGCCTTATTTGGCGCATGTACTGTACATAATCCAAATCCTCTTTGTTGTCACCAAATAGTGCATTATGTAAACTATAGAGAAGTTTATCGTCTATAGAATCGTTAGATATATTATTTAGTAATTTATTGGCTATATCTTCATTAGTATCTTCAAATTGTATACCAAAATAGTCTTTAGATATATTTTGTAGTGCGCTTAATGTATCGTGCAAAGCAAAAGATATGTCCCAATCGCTAACCTCATCGAGCATCGCATTGTATGTCGCAATGGCAGGCTTTTCACTATTTGTTTCGCCGTCGCTTATTTTACGCCTTAATTCTGGCAGCACTACTTTTTGACTAAAATAAACAAGTTCTTTTTCTAAATTCTTGTCTATATAGAGATTGCCATAGTCGTCCTCCTTTGTGTGTTGCTCAAGCTTATCCTCCAGTACACTTAAGTGCTTCTTTATAACACCCACTATAGTCGACAGCAGCAGCACCCTATCATCCCACAATGATTCGCGTAATCGTATCAGGGTTTTGTTTTTGTCTGTCTGAGCTTTTTCTATCTGAGCTTGTATTTTCTTCTCTTTGTCGCTCTCACGAATGCCTACTATGATAAAGATAAGTAAAATAACAACTATAACGAATATTTCCATAGGCCAATTATATCATTTTAGCTAAACTTCTATTGCCCCATAAAACAAATCAACAGTACAAAAATTACCTTGACCTTATAGATTACCCAACGATAAGCTCTTGATAGCCTAGGCAATCCTCATAACCAATCTTACTCAAGATAAGATCTTACACAGCGTACAAGTATATCCAGTCACAAAAGCAGACAAGCTTCTCAAATGCACACTAAGTCTGTAATTACTATGGTGACCTTACCGGGAATCGAACCCGGATTGCCAGGATGAAAACCTGGTGTCCTAACCGTTAGACGATAAGGCCGTAACAAAGCAGATTATAACACGCCTCAGTACAGTTTGTCTATTGCCTCGTATCCAACTCGCAGCCTCAGCACTCAAACAGCGCAAAATACCAAGGCGCACCAGCTGACCAGTTACAGCCAGACACCAAACTTGCGCTTTTTTCACCGATTCGCCATAATAGAATTATGAAAAAGGGAGGGCTTGGCGAAAAACCTCGTACGATTTCCAGATTTTGGCTGCGGCGGCTATGCGAAACCGCGCTTTTTGGCTGCTTTACAATTGTTATCCTCTATATTTGGGCCCGATTTATTCCGACTGGCTATCAGTTGCCAATTGGCTTATCCGTCACCGATCTGACAGCCGCAGTAGCCGCCATCGGCAGCTTAATCTCGCTCATTTTATGTTTTTGGCTGCCAAAAAACAACGAAACCGCCATCGCAATTTTCGTCTATCTGCTGTCTGCCGCTGTTGCCGCTGTTGCTGTCTGCACAAGCGGCGGTCCATCATCGCCATTCCTGGCTGTTTGGATTGTCGCGGCAATTTTCTCTGGATTTTTCGGCGCAATTGTCATAAGTTCCATCGCAATCCTCGTTGCCATTCAGACAGTCATAGCAGCTGTCCAAACTGGATTTAATGTCCAGACGATCATCGGCTATCTGTTCTTCGGCTTCGCGCCGCTGATATTCAGTTTTATTCTATGGAGCCGCCGCCAGCCGGCAGCAGAGGGCAGCGACTATGCCGATTTAGCCGACCGGCTATCAACTGTCGAAGGCAAATCTGAAGTAGTTATCAATACCATCGACGACGGCGTGCTGGCAATCTCGCGCCAGGGCAATATTGAACTGATCAACCCGTCGGCGCAGCGAATTATCGGCTGGGATCAGGGCGACGCGCTGGGGTTAAACTGGAAAAGCGTCTTAAAATTAGCATCCTCTGACGGTAAAGACGTCGCAGAAATTGATAATCCAGTAGCCCAAGCCTTGATATCCAACAAGCCGACGCACAGCGATAAATTATTCCTTATCACCAGTTCTGAAAAGCGCATTCTGGTGTCAATCGTTAGTTCGCCAGTCGGCAAAGACGGCGAGGGAATTATCGTCGTTTTCCGCGATATCACCAGAGAAAAAGCCGAGGAGCGCCAGCAAGCCGAATTTATCTCCACCGCCAGCCACGAAATGCGCACGCCGGTAGCGTCAATTGAGGGATATTTAGGGCTGGCATTAAACCCAGCCACCGCTCATATCGACGAAAAGGCCCGCGATTTTATTACCAAAGCCCACAAATCGGCGCGGCATTTAGGCAAATTATTCCAAGATTTGCTGGATATTAGCAAAGCCGAGGATGGCCGGTTAAAAAACGAGCCGAAGGTAATTGACGTTAACGAATTCGTGAAAGAAATATTTGACGGACTAGCCCAGAAAGCCGCTGAAAAAAAGCTTGACTATATTTTTAATCCGGCAGTGAAGATTAATGACGACGGCAGCGAAAAATCTTTGCAGCCAATTTTTTACGCCAATGTCGATCCCGACCACTTCCGCGAAGTTGTCAGCAACTTGATCGAAAACGCCATCAAATATACGCCGTACGGCGAGGTTGTCGTTGATATAACTGGCGATGAAAAACAGATTTCCATCAGCGTCAAAGACAGCGGAATTGGCATCCCGAAGGAGGATATCCCGCATTTATTCCAAAAGTTCTACCGCGTCAACAATTCCGACACCCAAGAAATCAATGGCACCGGCCTGGGGCTGTATCTTAGCCGGCGGCTAGCAGAAGCTATGTCCGGCAATTTACATGTCGAAAGCGAATATAAAAAGGGCAGCACATTCTTCTTAGATATTCCCAGAATGAGTAATATCGAAGCGAAACGAAAGCTGGAAGAATCTCAAATTGATCCTGCTGCCAAGGAAGCTTCCGACGAATTAGAGATGCAAATGCAAGCCATGGCTATGCCGCAAGAAATAGCCGCCAGTACTGAATCTAGTCATGCTAATCCTGTTATTTTATCATCAGAACCAGCCAAATCAGACCTTTCACCAATGCAAACATTAGCACCGACACCGACTACGCAAATGCCGACCAGGCCGCCGGATGAACTTGCATCGCAAGCACCCGCGCCGCCTCAGCAAACATCCATAACACCCCAGGAGCCATCCGCACAATCCCAGGAAACACCAGCCCAGCCGGGCGCCAAACCGCCGACGCTGGCAGAAATTGAAGATAGCTTAAACACTCAACGCAGCCATCTGTCAATACCAGACAGAAAGTAACCATAAGAACTATAGATTTTTTAGAGAAATTTAAGTATAGTATAAGTATATGACGAAAATTTTATTGGTTGAAGACGACAAAAGCCTGCGCGAAATTTACGGCGTGCGGCTTTTGGCGGAGGGCTACGATATCGTTTCGGCGGGCGACGGTGAAGAAGCTTTGGCCATGGCAATCAAAGAACGTCCGCGTCTTATCCTGAGCGATGTAATGATGCCAAAGATATCTGGCTTCGATATGCTGGATATTCTGCGGTCTACTACTGAAACGAAGGACGTCAAAGTCATTATGATGACCGCCTTATCGTCCGAAGACCAGCGCAAGCGCGGCGAGCAGCTGGGTGCTGACAGGTATCTGGTTAAATCGCAAGTAGGCATTGAAGACGTTGTCAGAGCGGTTCACGAAGTTTTGCGCGACGTGCCAGGAATTGGCACCGAACCAAAGCCGTCTGCTGCTGCCGAGTCTGACAACTCCAGCCAAGATATGTCGTACGTAGAAAACCTTGAAGTAGACCCAAACGACACCCCATCGGTTGAGCGGCCGGATGTCGAATCGCTATCGCCGCAGCCAGCCCCGGAAGAACCGCCGGTATTGCCAACAGCCCAAGCGCCTGAAGCAGCCCAGACACCGCCAGAGCCAGCTGCTCCGGAAAATACAGCGCCAGTCTTACAGCCAGTTCCGCAGATTAGCCCGCAGAGTCCGATTCAGGCTGCACCTCAATCAAATGGCTTACCTCGACCGATATCAGCCGCGCCGCAGCCCGCACAGCCAAGCGGATTACCGCAGCCTCTAGCGCCATTCTCGTCGCCAATGCCGCGTCCAGCTGGACTAGGCGACAGAGTTATTCAGCCGCTGCCAGCATCAGAAAAAGGCGAGTCGATTGATGTTTCGGAATTAATTGACCAGGAATTAAACGCACCCGCTATTCCTACCGTTCCGACAACAGAGCCGGCATCAGCCATGGAACCTATCGCTGCACCTATTCCGCAGCCAACCCAGCCAGCCCCGGAAGAACCGCCGGTATTGCCAACGGCTGAATCGCCTCAAGCACCTCAAACGCCTCAGACACCGCCAGAGCCAGCTGCTCCGGAAAATACAGCGCCAGTCTTACAGCCAGTTCCGCAGATTAGCCCGCAGAGTCCGATTCAGGCTGCCATGCAGCAATCCGCCCAAACTCAAGCAGATGACCCAGCTCAGCAACAACCAGTTCCAGCACCGACTTCCATGCCGACAGCTGATCCAAACGCAGCGCAATTAACACCGCAGCCCGCAGCTCCAAATCCATCGGACGCAGCAGTACTAACACCAGCGGCATCAGACCCCGCAGCTGCCATGCAGCAATCCGCCCCAACTCAAGCAGACGATCCAACTCAGCAACAACCAGTTCCAGCACCGACTTCCATGCCGACAGCACCGCAACAATGACCGGATGGCAGCCTGTAAAAATCTGATGAGACTAAACAAATTTGTAGCTTTAAGCCTCGGTGTGTCGCGCCGGAAAGCTGACGAGCTGATAGAGCAAGGGAAAATATTAGTTAACGGCGACCGCGCGGTTTTAGGCCGGCAAATAAGCCAGTCCGACACGGTCCTGTACAACTCCCGAGAACTGCACATCCAGCCAAAAAAACTCATCCTCCTCCACAAACCCGTCGGCTATCTTTGCTCGCGCGCCTCTCAGGGCGGCGCACCGACCATTTACGAATTATTACCAAAAGGCCTCCATCACTTGAAACCTGTCGGTCGCCTGGACAAAGACAGTTCGGGACTGATTCTCCTCACCAACGACGGCGACTTCGCCCACCAGATGACACACCCGTCGTTTTATAAAATGAAGCGCTATCTGGTGACGCTCGACCAGCCGCTGCAGCCGCTCCACCGGCAAATGATTAACGACTTTGGCGTGCAGCTGCCTGACGGGCCGAGCCGCTTGACGCTGGAGCGCCAGCACGACGGCGACGACCGCCGCTGGATTGTCCAGATGAGCGAAGGCCGCAACCGCCAAATCCGCCGCACCTTCGCCGCCCTCGGTTACACCGTCACCAAACTCCACCGAACAGATTTTGGCAATTACTCGCTTGGCGGCATGAAGCGAGGGGAATTTCAGGAAAGCAATTTGACACCAAATTAACGATAGTGTACTATACCTTACATCATAAATATTAGGAGGATATTATTATGGGAACAGGCGAAAGGTTTTCAATTGGCAAAGTACACGAGTTGTTAGGAGAAAGAACAGGGAGAGTGCTTGGCGCCATAAGCGAGTCGTTACGAAAAAGAGCAGGGAAAGCTCTTGGCGTCATGGCTGCCGCTGCATGGGTTGTTTCGGGCTGTGCCGCGCCAACATCAGAAACAAAACCAGCCGACACAGAACAAGGGCAAGAAGATGCGCAGACAGATTCAGAAGGCAACCCTGACCTTGACTGGAAGCTGGTTGACGCGGGCTGCGAGCAAGGTTGCGAAGAAGGAGAGCCTCTAGGCAAAATATCAAAAGCTTGTGACGGTACCACTCTAATATACGGACACCGCCGCCCCGGCAGGCAAGGCAGTATCACCGCCATCCCCAACAGCCCCGAATGCGGCTACATTCCGCCAACAGAAAACAGCCCTGCGGCAACCACTGAAGCAACACCCACTCCAGCCAGCGGCGAGTAGTCTGACCCTCGCCAAATCGCCGCGCCTCTGTTATAATGGGCATAATTATGCCTGGTAAATTACCTACCGTCGCCATCATCGGCCAAGCTAACGTTGGCAAAAGTTCGCTGTTCAACCGCTTGACGCGCGCCCGCACCGCCATCGTCGCCCGCGAAGCCGGCACCACCCGCGACAGCGTCGTCGGCAAAGTCTCATACAAACGCCGCATATCGTCTCCCGAGGAAGCCGTGGCTAGCGCGACACCTCCTGCGTTGGAGGCTATGAAACGTTCGCGAGGAGCGGACGTTTCAGTCGAACGCTCGCGTAGTATCTCCAGTGGAGATGCAAGCGAAAAGAGTACTCCAGCGCAGGAGCGTGGCGCTGGCGCAACCGCCAGCCTCTCCGACAAGTCGATAGCTCTGCGGACGGCGTTGCCGGATGCATTCGACATGGAGGAGACGGCGGGCGGTCGCACCCCAGCGGACACGCACGCTGAATTCTGGCTCATCGACACCGCTGGCCTCAAGCCCGCCGAAGACGAATTCGAAGCCACCATCCAAGACCAAATCGCCGACGCCTCCGCCGCGGCTGACGTCATCCTCGTCATGGTTGATTCTACTGTCTATCCATCAGACGCTGACCGCCAACTGGCCAAAAAAGCCCTCAAAAGCGGCAAACCCGTCCTTCTCGTCGCCAACAAAGCCGACCTCAAAGGCTCACTCCCAACCGACGAATTCAAACGTCTCGGCATCAAAACCATCATCAAAACCTCCGCCGAGCACAACATTGGCATCTCTGAGCTACTTGACAACATCGCCGATCTCATTCCGCCAGCCATTCAAACCGAAGCTGACGACATCATTCGCGTCGCCTTGATCGGCCGACCAAATGTCGGCAAAAGCAACTTGTTCAACACCTTAGCAGGTAAGCAACAAGCCATCGTCGCCAATGTCGCCGGCACCACCCGCGACGTCAACCGCATCCAAGTCCGCTATCACGGCCAGACCATCGAGCTACTCGACACCGCCGGCATCCGCCGCCAAGGCAAGCAAGAAACCGGCATCGAAAAGTTCTCGGTGCTACGCACCATGCAGGCCATCAACGAAGCTGATATCTGCTTTCTCTTGATGGACGTCAATGAATTGAACGTTGGACTAGACCAACGCTTGGCTGGCATCATCGACGAAGCAGGCAAGGGGCTCGTGCTGGTGGTCAGCAAATGGGACTCCGTCGAAGGTAAAGACGCCTACACCCGCGACGAACTAGCGCCGCAAATCAGCTATCATTTCAAATTCACGCCCTACGCACCGCTGATTTTCACTTCATCAGTCACCGGCCAAAACGTCGCCAAATTGTTTGACCTAGCCCTTGATATTTATAAGCGCCGCCGCCAAGAGTGCAAAACCCGCGTCCTCAACGACCTCTTGCAAAAAGCCGCCGCCGCTCATCCGCCAGCCGGCCTAAAGAACTCGCACCCAAAGCTCCGCTACATCGTCCAGACCGACACAGCCCCGCCATGGTTCGTCATTTACGGCAGCAACTTGAAGTTCGTCCATTGGAGCTACAAGCGTTATCTAGAGCGCCAAATTCGCGATGCTTTCGATTACACTGGTACGCCGATCAAACTATCTTTCCGCGACGAGAAGCAGCTCAAAGCCAACCGCGAACGCGTCGCCCGCGGCCTGGCGCCGGTCACCAAAGCTTACAAACAGGCCAAAAACACCGAAAAATATCTATAAAACCACATTTTTGACAAAACCCCTTGATGTTTTGTTCTATTAGTGATATATATATATTAGCTTTTGTTGACAGATGTTTGACGTTTTGTCCAAAAGTGTATTTTGACAAGCAGTTGAGAATAGAGCAAGGTGAGATTTTATGGCGTTATTTTAGCGGAAGCAAAATAGCGTCGTGAAACCTCATTTTGCTCAGGCGCCATCCGGGCGTCGAGCAGTGTTTTTTACAAGAAAACACAGGCATTCCGCCTGGATGAGGAGAGAGGTGTGCCATGGGCACCTACTACAATCCTGGGTCCGACGTCCTCGACGGACGCGTCGGTCGGCGCCTTGATACCTACATGTATCACCAGGCAAAGGAGCAGCTCCGAGAGGGAGAGCACCTCTACGTCCTGATTGAGTTCAAGACGCACAGCGCCGCGCTGTGCGTCGACGACGCCAGGGAGTTCTACGAGTTTTCGAGACTCCTTTGCCCTTACACGTTCTACGCCCTGAGCGAGGCCGCGCACTCGCGCTCGGTGTAGAAACCCGGACTGGCAAGCCGCTGAATTATTAGCGGCTCTCTCCGCCGCACATATTCTCCTGCTTGTCAGTTCGCTCCATAGATGCGTGTCTATGCTGATGAGTCGGAAACGACGAAAGCGAACTTTTATCCAAACATCACTAGTTGCGCCGCCAAGGCTTCGCGCGTGATTTCATCTGCCCGCTCGCCGATGAATACGATTTTTGCCGCCTCCTCAGGCTTGGCATTAGTTAGCTGAATCTGCTGCTCGGTCGCCTCCACATGCTGGCGCACACCGTTATCATTGATGAAACAACCCTTCATTCGACGTAGGCCATACGCCCTGAACAATTCTGGCCATATTTTCTCCAACGTCGTCGCCGTAATTTTCATACCTGAAACATCCAGCACCGCATAAGTCGGATTATCCGGCACTGCCAGCTCGCCGTCATACGTATCAAAAAACGCCAGCAGCCCCGATGGCGCGGTGATTTTGCTGAGGTCAAACCGACCGTGCGGTGCGCTCAGCACCTTGGCGTAGGGCAGGGCGCGCCGTTTCGCTTCGTACTCCACCCGCTCGCTATCGCTCAATAAATCTTCTTTGGTTATCAAAATCGCGTCCGCCGCTTGCAGTTCAACTTCGTGCGCTGGCTCGATTCCGCGTAAAATCTCGTGTGCATCGATCACGTAAAAACTCTGCATCAACTCATACTTATTGAAGATTTGTGCATTTATCAATTTCTCGACCAAGCTCATCGTTCGCGCCACGCCCGTCGCCTCGATAAACACCGGGGCAGGCGAATTCCGGCAAAAGTCCAGCAACATCCGCGTCAGCGCATGCTTCGACGAGCAGCAGACACAATCGCCAGCCAACGTCGTCACCATCTCCGCCAGACCTTCCAGTCGATAACCGTCGACATTTTCATTGGCGTATTCATTTTCAATCACCCGCGCACCCTTATAGTCACTTTGTTGCAATAAGAATTCCAACACACTGGTCTTGCCGGCGCCCAGCGAGCCATTCACCAAATAAAGCGGCACCTTGTCAACAACCGCCCGCGCTTCGTCAAACGCCGCATTAACACTAAATTCCAAATCGTCATCGCGTTTCGCCATACATCTATTATACGTCATGAGCGCCAAGGTGCTATACTAAGGCTATGAAAGTCATTCTGGCCCTTGGCAATCCTGGCGAAAAGTACGCTCACACGCGTCATAATGCTGGCTTTTTGGTAATTGACCAGTTGGCAGCAGGGCAGAGTGCACATTTTAGCAATAAGCCCAAATTCTTTGCGGATGTTGCCGAATTAAACAGTTTTACGGTCAATTCAGCTGCTAATGCAAAGCTACCTGTTACTATACCGCGAGAAAAAATTCTCCTCGTCAAACCAACGACGTATTACAACGAAGTTGGCGTTGCCGCGCGGGCACTACTGGATTTTTACAAGTTGACGCTTAATGATGTACTGATTATTCATGATGACACGGCGCTTGATTTTGGCAAAATCCGTGTCCGTAAAGGCGGCCGCGACGCTGGCAGCAACGGTTTGAAATCGCTTCATGCTCACATTGGATCCGACTTTTGGCATATTCGTATCGGTACCGACAACTTACTGCGGCGGCAAATCGGCGACGTTGATTTCGTCCTTAGTAAGTTCAACGTCGACGAGCAAAAAATCCTCCGCGATTGGACAATTCCCGAATCTATCAAGCTGATCGACACATTTCTTGATGATACTATCGAACCGCTCAGTATCAAGCTATAATCCCCAGCACGTCACTACACCATTGCGCCTGCGAAATTAAAAACACTTATTGCAACAATGTCGCAATAAGCAAGCGCTCCCTCCCGAAACAAAAAGCCCAAATATCAATTACCGTCGTTTCCGCGGCACAATTTTCGCCGCGCCGTGCTTCAACCGCTGCTCAGCGCTATGCAATTTCGCCGCGGCTGCTTCTTGCAAATTAATCGCTCGCGCCTCCAGCATGCTACTCCCAACCGCCAAGCTCACAAACAATAGCCCCAAACCGCCCGTCGCCCATTCTGGCAGCTCCAGATGAAACAACTTGGCGATCATCATCATACCCAGCGCCATAATCGCCCAGTGCGCGCCATTTTCCAGATATTTATATTTACTGAGCATGCCCGTCCGCAGCAAATACACCGTCAGCGACCGCACCCAAATCGCGCCGGCGCCCAAACCCGCCACGATCAGCAGCACGCTGCTGGTGATAGCAAACGCGCCGATGACGCCGTCGAAGCTAAAGCTGGCATCCAGCACCTCGAGGTAGAGCAGGCTAGCGAACGCCGCCCAGCCGACCTTGACCTTTACCGACTTGGCATCATCCTCATGAAAGAATGAGCCGAACAATTCCAGCCCGATGTGCAGTATAATTCCCAGTACCGACGAGATCAGTACCAGCGCCCGATGCGGCGGCTCAACCGTAAAGTACAGCACCGCCGCCACGCTGAGCATCAAACACACCTTGAAATTCTCAAACCGCCCAGCCTTAGCCATCCACGGCTCGACATGCCGCATCCAATGCACGCGCTTGTTATAATCAATGAAATAACTGAGGCCAATCATAATCAGAAACGCGCCGCCAAAGGCATCAATCATCGGCGAGGCTTCGTGCAAAATATGGCCGTATTCCGCCGGCTTATTCAGCGCCAGATCAACCACTTCCATAAAGCCATGGCCGCTCGCCACCATCACAATGATAATCGGCAGCACGAACCGCACCACAAACACCGCTACGAAAATCCCAACCGTCAAGAATACCTTCTGCCAAACCTGGCTCATGCCAGCCAGCACCTTGCTATTAATCACCGCATTATCAAAGCTAAAGGTCACCTCCAGCACTACCAGAATCGCGAACAACCACAAGCCGCTCGCGCCGAAATGTCCGAAAATCAACCCGCCCAAAGCCAATGTCAACAGCGCCGAAAACCAAAAAATCCGAAATGGGTGATGCGAATGCCAGAGATGTTTCATAATGATTTAGTATAGCACAAAGCGCGTGCGGTATAATTTATATATGACAAAAAGCAAAAAGCCCGATAATCGACTCGCTAGTTTCATATCCAACAACATAGAGCTTCTCGGCTGGATTGCCGCCGGTTCGCTAGTTGTTATTTTTCACAATTTTAGCCTCCATCTCAGTGTATGGCTAGCTAGCGGCGAGGCTGGCAAGTGGCTATCTCAAGCGGCATTATCGCTGCAAGATTTCCTCACGCTCACGCTGAGCGTCATCGTTGAAGCAGTCCCGTTTCTTATCTTAGGGACTATCATTTCCGCTCTAATCCGCTGCTTCTTACCGCCGGAAAAGCTGGTCAAAATCTTACCGAAAAACGCATTACTCCGCCGGCTTGTCTTATCAATAGCGGGGTTAGCGCTGCCAGTTTGCGAATGCGGCAACGTGCCGGTCGCCCGCAGCTTGCTAGCCCGCGGCCTAAAGCCCGCCGATGTCGTCAGTTTTCTGTTCGCCGCGCCAATCCTCAATCCAATCACCATCATCGCCACTATCACCGCCTTCAGTTTCGAGCCGCGTATGGTTTGGTGGCGAGTTATTTTCGCGCTTGTCATCGTTCAGATAACCGCTTTCATCGTCAGCTTTTTCAAGGAAGATTCCATCATAAATCCAGAGTTCAAAAGCTACTGCCGCTCGCACAAACACAATTCAAATCTACCAGAACTATTCAGTTCCTCGCGCAACGAATTTTGGCAATTATTCACCATGCTAGCCGTCGGCGCCAGCATCGCCGCCGCTACTCAAGTTTTCGTCCCGCGCTTTATTATAAACGCCGTCGGCAGCGACATTGTCTTATCGGTTGCCGCCATGATTGGCCTCAGTTTTATCGTTTCAATCTGTTCCAGTATCGACGCCTTCTTTGCGCTGGCGTACGCGCGCAGCTTCACGACCGGCTCAATTTTATCTTTCTTATTAGCCGGCCCGATGGTTGACATCAAGCTGATTATGCTCATGAAAACAACTTTTCGCTGGCGTTTCATCGTGGCAATTGTGCTGATAATTTTCGCGTTATCGTTTGCGGCGGGGATAGGGGTGAATCTATATGCGCGTTAATTTATTAAAATCAATCGGCGGAATTATCGTGTGCGGTTATATATTATTATTAGCTTGCCGCGACCAGCTCGGTTTTTACATTCACCCGCGATATCACATATTTGCCAGCATTATCAGCATTATCGGAATCGTACTTTTGCTTATTGATACAATGTTGCAATTAAAGCTTAAAGTCTCTGTTAAACCTACTAAACTCAGCTTAAAAAGCGTCAAGCCAGCGTCCTATTTGGCGATAATTATACTACTAGCTGGTTACTTACTGCCGCCAAAGCCGTTGTCGCCCAGCAGCCTCGCTCAGAGAGAAAGCCCAGCAATTATTGAGCCGGAAAGTCGCTGCGAAATTCCTAAGCCCAGGGAAGGCAGCTCTATTGTTTCGGTCAATCGCTGGAAAACCGCCATAAATTCCTGCAAGCAAACTTCATATTTTAACAACACCGATATCTCTATAACCGGCTTCGTCTCAAACGGCTTGCTAAAAAACTACGGCTACAATTATTTCTATATCGCGCGCTACGTCATCAGCTGCTGCGCCGTCGACAGCGTCCCGATGAAAATTCTTGTTGAGAAAAACTTTTTTATTGATTATCCAGATGGAACTTGGTTGACCGTCAAAGGGAAGTTATCGCAAAAAGTCGTCAACGGCCAAGCTGAATACGTCATCACTGATGCGCACGCCGCTAAAATCGACCAGCCAAAATATCCTTATGAACTGCTTGGCGTGTAATTTTGCCACTTTTTAATCGCGCCATCTTTCTGGTAATATTCATGCGAGCGCCAACTGGACAAGAAAGATTCATCTTGTTCAATTTCACCAAGTAGCGGAAAAATCTCACTGAGCAGCATTTCGTCGGGATATTGTTCGCTGTCTGTCAGGGGACATTGCCCGTTACTGCACAAATGTGCATTAAGAAATATAAAGCGCTTAGTACAAATATAGCCAGGCTTTGAACAGTGCAAGCGAAAATCGTGCATAGTTCGAATCGGCTGCGCCTCGTCCTGATAGGCCTCAAATTTGTACATCACCCAAACTAGTGGCGTATCAAACGTCATGTCATCAGACAGTTGCTGCTGACTATGCTGTAAGTCGTCCAACTCTATTCGTATCTGTTCAACATCGCCATTCTTCAATTTCGCCAATGCCAAACGGCGCTCCGCAGCAGTAATCTTTGTTGTCAAAGTCTTATACTCATCATACATATCAAGCAGCTTATCAACCGCCGCTCTCGCACTATTCGTACCTTCCATCATCCCAACTCCTTCATAATTACTGCGCGCGTAATCTCACGCGCCCGCTCGCCAATGACAACCAGCTTTAACGACTCGTCAGCAGCACCGCGCGTAACCCGTACTTGCTGCGGCGTTGCCTCGATGTGAAATATCTTGCCACCGTCAGCGACCGCACCTTTCATACGCCGCAAAGCGTATTTATCTCGCAAACTAGCCCAGATCTTATCAATATTCTCAGCGCTAATAGCCAAGCCAGACACATCAATCACGCTATAATTTAAGACATTCTCAGCCGCGTTTTCCGCGGGCTCGTGCAGCAGCAAATAATCCAAAATACGCGACTCACCGCCTAGTCGTGCCAAGTCAAACTTACCGTGATCCATCATCACAACCTTCGTCAGCCCTTGTTGCAACAATGTTTCAATTAGCTGTTGGCGGTCATTTTCAGCCAGTAAATCCAGCTTGCTGATCAATACCATATCCGCCGCCCGAGCTTCCGTCAGCAACGCTTTCGCTAAACCATCAGCCTTGACTTCAGCCCCATCTACAACATACAACGACTGTTTCAAATCATACTGCTTAAATACATCACTAGCCAGCAATTTCTCGACCACCCGCAGAGTGTTAGCGACGCCAGTCGATTCAATAATCACTGGCGCTCGTCCGCTTATTGCAAAATTGTGCAAAATATCAATCAAGTCTTCGCCGCTACTGCAGCAGATACACTCGCCAGCAATTGTCGCCACTTCATCGACGCGTTGCGCCAATGTGCAGCTGTCAACACTTTCCGACGCAAACTCATTCTCAATCACTTGCGCGCCGGCAAACTCTGGCTGCTGCACCAAAAAATCCACTAGCGTCGTTTTACCAGCACCCAACGCGCCGTTCACCAAATATAATGCAATCTTATCATTCATAATTAGCCTTTCTTATACACATATACTGAGTTAATGATATCGTCGTCAGGATTATACTCGACCAGCAGCTGCACGCGCTGCAAACTATTCGGGTCAAACGCTGGGTATAACAATGTTTTCGCGCCATGAGCACCGCGCACGATGATCCGCCCGCCAGGCTGGAGAGCTGGCAAAATATTATCAATAATTTGCTGTTTGACTTCAACCGAATCACCCGCCAGCCCAGCCACATAAATCACGTCGTAAGCACTATCCGGCAAAGCTACCGCCGCTCCGTCCGCCAACAAACACTCGCCAACCGGCCAAGCAATCGCCCGTGCCAGCTCGCGCGACTGCGTCAAAGCAGCCGGCGCCACATCCACCAAATCAACTGCCGCGCCTGTCTGATGCCACAAACACCAAGCCGTCAGAGGCAGGGGACCGCTGCCAATCATCGCCGCGCGGCTACTGTCAGTCAAGGACAAGCCCGACCCGCCCAACAAGCCAACTTCACGCCGCACTAGCTCGCGGTAATTGTCAATATACCAAAACTTTTCCAACTCTTGCTGCGGACGGGCCGAGCCGGCAATTCGCCGCGACCAATACATTTCCATTTCTGATTCCGACAGGGAACAACGCCGCTGCACTTCGCGGCACACTTCATCATTGCACCAATTTGGTAACGCTGTCGCCTGCACAGCTGCCGCCACCAAGCCAGAAAAAGCCGCATTGACGTCTGGCGATGGTGCAAAATCGTGCAAATTCATCACTGTTTTAATTGCCATATCCATAGCTTTTCATAATGCCAAACCCTCCGAATTATTGCAAATTTGTTGCAATAAGTTGTATACTTGCAATATCATGACCCTCGACGATCTATTCAAACAGCACAACCTGCGCCTAACCAAACCACGGCAACAAGTCTTCGACGCACTGCAAAAATCAGACGTTCCGCTGACTATTAGCAATATTGCAAAAAAATGCAAAAACATCGACCGGGCCAGCGTCTACCGTACGCTCGTCATTTTTGATCAGCTACATATCGTCAGTGTTGTAGCTATTGGCTGGAAAAATTACTACGAACTCGCTGAACCGTTCATTCCGCATCATCACCATTTATATTGCATCCGCTGCCAAAACGCCGCGCCAATTCAAACGCCGGAACTTGAGCAACTTATTCGCTATCTTGGCAATAAATACGATTTCAAAGTTACCGAGCATCACTTTGAATTGGAAGGCTTGTGCAAAAATTGCCGGCAAGCATTACACGAACAAGCCTCGCGCCAGCAAGACCAAAGCCAAAACCGCCAAGAATCTAATCAAAAAGCCAAGGATTGAAACATCTCCTCGGCTTTTATAAACCTGCAATCAAACCAGAACTCAAATAGCTTCAAATAAGCCCGAACAAGATTACTCTTCAATTTTCGCCGCCAAAGCCTCGCGCTCGCGCACCAGCTGGCGGTATTGCTTCATAGCGCTCATCATGGCATTGCGCTGCTTACTATCGAGGTCAAAAATCGCCAACAACACCGCGTCAATCTCCTTCAATGCTTGCTGCACATCCGACAAATTAGCCAATCCCGGCACGGAATCCAAATATCCAGCCCTAATCGCTTCGGTTTTTTTCTGATATAAATCTAGCCGCTTCGCCGGACTCGACGCTGACTTTTTACCAAGGCGCGCCAATGCTTTTTCATATTCCTGACGTGCCGCCAGCACCGTCACCAAATCAATTTTCAGACCAAACAACCGCGCCGGCAATCCGCCGTTAAGCTGCTCAATGGCCGCCATCTCGCCGTCAATCGCTGCCAGCCGCCGCCGAGATTCTTTCTCTAAACGCCGCGTCTGCCGCCGTACCCGCCGCGTCTGCCGCCGGCGCGCCAGCCAGCTCTTGTTCGCATCGACAACCGCCACGCCGCTCGCTTTAGCTGCCTCCCGATATAGTTCGTACGCGACATAACGCTCAATTTGCTCGTTACAAACGTCCATCGGCTGATTAACAAACGACAACGCCAATTCATACATTTTCCGTTCGCCCTTAGAATAACGCATATTTACGAAAGTCTGCCGTTCCTGCGCCAGCCGCTGCCGAACCGCCGAATCTAGCACCTCCAAGCGCTGCGCTTCGTTTTCCGCCAGCAGCGCCGACTTAAACGCTTCAGCTAGCTGCGAATCATGCGGAGCGTTCTGAATCGTCTCCAACCGCGGCAAAAGTTCGCTGCGCCACTGCATGAAAAACTCCAGCGACATCGGCACCGTTCTGTCTAGCCGGCGCGCCATTTTACGAAACTGGCGCGGACAAGCCGCAAACGCTGCCTCGGCCTCAGCACGAAACCTTAGCGGACGGTTTTCAGTCTTTTTTATTAGCGCCGCAAACCGCGTCGTAAACAATCTCTCAACCTCGCTCATAATGAATTCTCACCTTTCTGAATGAATAATCAAATAATTTTTGCCACGCTCGTCCAGCCTTATCAAACCGGCGAACTTCGCCGTTAACCGAAGCAACTTTTACTAATGCCGGGCTATACGGCACTTGCAAGCTATACCATTTCACATCTTTTTTATTCCAAGAATACAGCGACGGGAAAGCCTGCTTAAATAACTTGACGCCATTGCGGTAAAAATAATTCAAATCGCCGTCCGGCAGATAAAACTTGCCGATGGTAATACCCATATTTTTCGACATAGTAACGACATCCGCCAGCGTCTGCTGACCGCCATCCGGCGCAACGAACAGCGCATAAACATCGCCGGAACTGCGGAACAAAATCGCGTACGAGCCATCGCCAGTCTCTATATCATCAAACAAAATTTCGTCAATCGGCAAATTGACCCGAAACACCCGCGGAATCAACTCATTGCACTGATCTCGCCGCAATTTATCGTACTGAACATCATTGGCTGTCATACATCTGACTATACTATTTTTAAGACAAAAAGTCAATATTATGCCAAAGCTTTTTCCTCCGCACTACCGCGAATCGCCGGATAAATCTCCCGTAAATCCCATAAAAATCCAATCAAAAAAGCACCAGGTAAGGGTGGGCATCACCTGGTGCTTTGTCGCCCTTCAACCCACCCGAGCTCTCGTTTCAGCGAAGCGTCGCGGCTAAAACTCCAAAAGCCCGCGCCTGATTATCATCAACACCATCCAGTGCTCGCCTTAACTGAGTCGCCTTAAAAAAGGGCAGTTAAAGGGGTTAGTATGCGCGTAACGTTGAATCGCAAAAAGTGGAGGGTAAGAATACTTAATGCCATTGCGCGCAACCTAACATATAGTTAGAATAGGGGGTATAAGGTGCTTTTGATTAGCGCTTTAAGCTAACCAATCGCTCCTGATTATAGCAAGCATTTGACAACATGTCAATACTTTTTATCACAAAAGTCATGGAAATCAATAGAATCCGTCCAGATGAGCATATTTTTACCCAGAGGTTGGCAAGTATTGCTAATCCGCCGAAAAGCTTGTGTTTCATGGGAACATTGCCGACGAACGGTGCACCCGTCGTGGCAATCGTCGGTTCGCGCAAACCCTCGGCGTACGGCCGGGAAGTGACCGAGCAGCTGGCGGGCGACCTGACAAAAGCCGGCTGCATCATCGTTAGCGGCTTAGCGCTCGGCATCGACGGCATCGCCCAAAGGGCCGCCCTGGAGGCTGGCGGCACAGTCATCGGCGTCATCCCCAATGAACTGCCCGACATCTCGCCGCAAACCAATTACAAATTAGCCATGAACATCATCGAAAACGGCGGCGCTATTCTATCCGAGTGGAAAAAAGGCGACGGTAAAATCGTCAATCGCTGGAGCTTTTTGGAGCGCAACCGCTTGGTCTCCGGCTTGGCTGACGCCGTCATCATCACCGAGGCCGCCGAACGCAGTGGCACACTGAACACCGCCGCCCACGCCTTATCCCAAGGCCGCGACGTCTTTGCTGTACCGGGCAACATCACCAGCCCGCTATCTGCTGGCTGCAACGCGCTGCTCAAACAAGGCGCCTATCCCGCCACCGAAGCCAAAGATATCCTGCAAATAATCGCGCCGGAACAATTGAAAAAAACAGACCAAAGCCAATTACCGCTCGGCAGCTCGCCGGAAGAAACGATCATCATCAACCTGATAGCCAGCGGCGTCCGCAGCGGTGACCAATTACAGCAACAATCAGGACTGTCGGCGTCAAACTTTTCAACGGCGCTAACTATGCTAGAAATCAACGGCGTAATCAAGCCGCTCGGGGCGAATAATTGGATGCTTAAATAATGCCGGTAGCGCCAGATGCCAAAGAAACCAGTCAGCGCTCCGGCCGGTGATTATGCCCGATCAAACCGTCCATGCTTGCTACTGCATGCTTTTTAGTACTATCCTTTTTTCTATGGAACAAGTACCGAAAAAACCAGAAAGTTTGCCAAATGACACAGCAGACAGCGATAGAAAACCGCTTTTTAACCGCAAAGGCATTCCGCCAACAACGGTCAGCATTGCCGGTACTATCGGATCAATTGTCGGCATAAGAAATATTGATAAAAGCTGGGGCGCTACTATGCTGGCTGTCAGTTCGTTTGGCGACCTTTTGGACGGAAAAATGGCACGCGGCGAAATTGATATTGAAAAAATTATCAGGAAATTTACAGGAAAGAATGAAGACTCTTCAGATAACCTAGACTCAGAAAACAAAGAAACCGGCGAAACCATACTCGGCACGCTTGCTGATCATATCGGCGACAAAATTAAGATGGCTGCCATTCTATACGAGCTACACCGAAGAGGCGCTGTGCCAAATCTTGTACTGGGCGGTATTGCCGTGTCTAACGCGTTTAATGCGGGGATGACCGCCATTAATACGGTCCGCCATCCTGGAGAATCTCGCCCATTAAAGGCTGGCAAAATAAGCATGGCGTGCCAAGTCGTGTCAGTCGTGTCTTACGCCATTGGAGACTTTTTAGAAGCCCGCGGAAAAACTACTACCGGAAAACTTCTGCGCAAACTTGGCACTGCCGCGTTCACCGCTGGCGTACCGTTTATGATAGAAGCCGGCATAGAATACACTGAAGAAGCTTTCAAAGAATAGTCTCGCTAATCGTTTGACTTTCTGTCCACTAATTGATATATATATCGGATTTTCAAAGAGTGAAGGTCTGATGTTATCAAATAGTTACGCGGAAAATTAGCGAAAGGGAGAACTAAATATGAATTATGAAGATTTAAGACGCCGACACCAAGAAGAATGGGAGCAGCAACAAGAAAAATGGAAACGCGCACAACGTTGGCAAGTTCAGTTTAGAAGCTTGGGGATGTTCCCAGAATTCTTTGTACAAGGTCCTCCGGAGCAAAGAATGACAGAGCTATCGTTTGATACTAGCAAGCTCGAGACCGGAAGAACCGAACCGCCCGATGATCAAATAAGAATCCGCGACGGCTTCCTAGTTGAAGGTCGTGTCGGTGAAATTGATAGCAGCGAGAAAGAACGCTTAAGAAGTATCGGTAGGATAGTTGCGAAATCTCTTAGGGTCGCCGGATATGATTCTGAAACAGACGGTTTTATGTTTCTTGCACAACAAGGAGAGCTTCTTGATGATCTGTCAGTTGTATACAGGGAAGTTAAAGAAATCTTAAACCATAACCATGACGTTTCCGATGACGAGCAATCACAAGTGCAATAACTACTGCGCCGCCAAAAACTTTTGGCGGTTGTGGTTACACGGCGATTTGTTATAATATAAAACTATGAAAAATCTCGTCATCGTCGAGTCGCCAGCTAAAGCGAAAACCATTGAGAAATATTTGGGCAAGGATTTTCATGTCTTATCAAGCGTGGGACATATCCGCTCAATTGTCAAAAAAACCAAGGACGGCACGCCGCCAATTGACGTGGCGAATGATTTTTTTGCTGTCTACGAAGTTGACCCTGAGAAGAAGAAAGTCATCACCGAACTCAAGAAAAACGTCAAGGCCGTCGGTAAAGACAACGTCTGGCTGGCGACCGATGAAGACCGCGAAGGGGAGGCTATCGCCTGGCATCTCTGCAAAGTGTTGGATTTGCCGATTGAGACGACTAAACGCATCGTCTTTCATGAAATCACCAAGGATGCCATTACCAATGCCATCCAGAACCCGCGCACTGTCGACATGAACTTGGTGCAGGCACAGCAAGCGAGGCAAATCCTTGACCGGCTGGTTGGTTTTGAGATCAGCCCCGTGGTCTGGCAAAAAGTACCGGGCGGCAAGTCAGCCGGCCGCGTCCAGAGCCCAGCGGTGCGACTGCTGGTCGAACGCGAACGAGAAATTATGAAATTTGCCGGCAGTTCACAGTTCAAGGTGACCGCCATATTCATCCACGACAATCAAGAATTCAAGGCTGAGCTCAACCAAAGATTTGATTCCGAGAAGGCCGCTCACGAGTTCTTGAATAGTCTCAAACCGGCCACATTCACCGTCAGCGACATCTCAAAGACGCCCGGCACCCGCAACCCAGCCGCGCCGTTTACGACATCAACCCTGCAGCAGGAGGCCAACGCCAAGCTTGGCTTTAGCTCCAAGGCCACCATGGCCTCGGCACAGCGGCTGTACCAAGACGGTAAAATCACCTATATGCGTACTGACTCGGTCAATTTGAGCGGGCAGGCTATCGCTAGTGCGACTGATTTCATCAAGCGGTTGTACGGCCCGGATTATTCGACTGTGCGCAAATTCAAAACCAAATCCGCCTCCGCCCAAGAAGCTCACGAAGCCATCCGCCCGACCGATATCACCCGCGAAACCGTCACCTCCAACGAGTATGACCAAAAACTCTACGACCTCATTCGCCGCCGCACTCTGGCATCCCAAATGTCGGCAGCGAAATTGGAGAAGACCACGGTGGTAATTGCTATCGGCGGCGCTCGGGCATCTCATAAAACAATCCGGGACCCACATGAAGTTGCCCAGATTTTTTCTGAGACGCCACTCGCGCCAGAGAAAGCCGCAACAAGCGTAGCGTCTTCAAAAAATGCTGTGACCGCAGACGCGACACCTCTGCTACCAGAGGCTGTGAAACGTTCGCGAACAGCGGACGTTTCAGCCGAACGCTCACGAGCCATCTCCAGTGAAGATGCGAGTGAAGAGTGTACTCTGGTGGCGGATGGTGGAGCGGCTGCGGAGTTGTATTTTGAAGCCAAAGGCGAAGTCATCACCTTTGACGGCTTCTTGCGCGTCTACGGCGGCGGCAAAGATGAAATCTTGCCAAAATTGCAGACCGGCGACACACTTGAAACCCACGACATCACCGCCCGCCAAACCTTCGCCCGGCCACCGGCCCGCTACACCGAAGGCTCACTGGTCAAGAAGCTTGAAGACCTCGGCATTGGCCGGCCAAGCACCTACGCCACTATCATCGACACCGTGCAAACCCGCGGCTACGTCGAAAAAGGCGACAGCGAAGGCCAACCGCGCGACGTCATCGTCCTCAGCTACAACGGTGAGGAAGTCAACCGCGACGTCGTCCAAGAAAAAACCGGCTCTACCCGCGGCAAGCTCATCCCAACGCCAAGCGGGGAACTGATCGCCGACTTTTTGACCGACCATTTCACGCAAATCGTTGACTATGATTTTACCGCCAATGTCGAAACTGAATTTGATAAAATCGCCGCCGCTAACCTGGCTAAAAGCGCCATGCTGCACGGATTTTACACGCCGTTTCACAAATTGATTGAACAGTCAGGCGGCATCGACCGCAGTAAAGTCGGTGCCAACCGCGAAGTCGGCATTGATCCAAAATCTGGTAAACCCATCCTGGCGCGCTTTGGCCGCTTTGGCCCCATGCTGCAACTGGGCACCACTGATGACGAGGACAAGCCACGCTTTGCGCCGCTGCCAAAAGGCGCGAAAATCGAAACCGTCACCTTAGAGCAAGCACTAGAAATGTTCAAATTGCCGCGCGTCGTCGGTCAAACCGAAGACGGGCAAGACATCAAAGCCAATATCGGCCGCTTTGGTCCGTATATCCAAGTCGGCAAGCTCTTCGTCTCCATCAAACCTGAAGATCCGCACCACATCACGCTAGAAACAGCTCGCGAACTCTACGCCGCCAAACTCCAGGCCGAAGCCGAGAAAAATATCGCTGACTTTGGCGACGGCGTCAAAGTCCTTAACGGTCGCTTTGGCCCGTACATCACCGATGGCACGAAAAACGCCAAAGTCCCTAAAGACACCGACCCGAAAACCATTACGCACGAGCAAGCCCTAAAGATCCTAAAAGCCGCACCAGCAAAGAACACGCGGCGTCCAGGACGGCGCAGCAGTACATCTGCTCGGCGTAAAAAATAGCCTAAAAGAACAGCTTTAATCGCCGCGCCACATTTCGCTTATACTGTATATAGATAATTACATAATCAGAAAAAATAAAAAGTCTCACATCATCCATTGCAAAAAACGTAAAATACATGCTATAATTTGACCAGACAATTATAGCAATTAGTCCTTGACATTGATTAATTGTCATTGTATAATCAAAAACATAATTCAATCAATAATTAACCTGTGGTGAGGCAGAGAGGACGTTTCTATAGTATGAACGAAACAACAAAAACCGAACAAGAATCTGTACTAAGTTCTGTCATCAAAGATATTCTTTCCAATGTAAGCCAAGAGCGTGAAAAAGAAATTATTTCGCGGCGCTTCGGTTTGTATGACCGCAAGGAGACGCTGGAACAGATTGGCGATATGCTGGGAATTACCCGCGAGCGCGTCCGCCAGCTAGAGAAGGCGATTCTGGTGCGCCTGCGCCTGAGTATCACCGACGGCAATATACCGTCGGTCGTTGATATAGAGAAGGAATTGACATCTCATTTGTCAGAGATGGGGCGGATAGCGCGCGTGCAAGATTTAGCGTCGCATTTTTTGGGCCGGCAAGCTACGCCGATTGAAAAAGCCCACACGGCATTTATTTCCGAGCTAGCGCAAAACATCACTATTATCAATGAAAACGACGACTATTACCAATCGGCAGCCATTAGCTCGCTAGGCGACGAAAAAACTATCAAAACGAAAATCGAAGAAATCGTCAAGTTTATTAAAAAACACGGCCAGCCGATTACTGCCGAAGAAATGCATAAAAAGCTAAGCTACGAACATCCATCGAACATTGCCGCGCTGGCAAGCACCAGTAAAAAACTGGCTCAATTAAAGGGAAATTGGGGACTAATCAAGTGGCCGACAGTCAACCCGAAAAACATCCGCGATAAAATCTTCGTTATACTGGAAGACAACGGCAAGCCGATGCACTTCTCAGACATCTCCAAGGCTATAAAAGATAGCGATTTTAAGCGCAAGAATGTCACCACGCAGGCAATCCACAACGAACTTATCAAAGACAGCCGCTTTATTCTTATCGGCCGCGGCATTTACGCATTGGGTAGCTGGGGCTATAGCCGCGGTACGGTTTCCGACATCATTGCCGACATCTTAAGAGAAGCTGGCGAGCCGCTGCACCGCGACGAAATTGTCCGGCGCGTTCTGGACAAACGGCGCGTTAAAGAAACCACTATCTTACTCAATCTGCAATCCAAACCGCAGTTCAAACGCACCGCTAAAGCCACATACATTTTGGACGAAAAAGCTTAAGTTGCAAACTCCTGTAAGAGGTGAGATAATTTAACTAGCATGCAAATTATTTCATGGACTATTGAGATGCTGCTGCAATGGTATGTGTGGATGCCAATTGTTGCCGTACTGTCTTTCTTAACTTGGCGCAATTACCAGCGCGCTGATGAGTTTGAGCCGGCCGAAAGCGTCCTGCTGATTCTGGAAATCCCTAAAGCCAACGATAAAAAAGAACTAGCCGCCGAGCAGCTATTCGCCAGCCTGCACGGCATTTTGCGCGATAAAAAAGAATTGCGACTATCTGGCGGGCAGCAAGAGCATATTAGCTTTGAGATCGCCTCGGTTAACGGACAGATCCGCTTTTATGTTTGGACGCCAAGGACATTGCAAAGTTTCGTCGAGGGGCAAATTTACTCGCAATACCCAACTGTCCAGATTCATCAAGCCGATGAGGATTATACCGAGCACGAACGCAGCCACGAAATTGCCTATTCTGCCGAGCTAACCATGACCGCTTCCGAATTTTTACCGATTCGCACCTTTCAAAGCTTTGAAGTCGATCCGTTGGCAGGTATTACCGGCACGCTGGCAAAATTGGAAACAACCGGCGAAGAATTATGGATTCAAGTTTTAACGCGGCCAATTACCGATGATTGGCAGCATGCCGCAGATAGATATATTGATAATTTGAAAAATGGGCGCATACTATCATTGCCAGGTTTCGGCGATGGTATGCAGTGGCTTGTCAGCCTGATTGGCGCATTATGGCAGCCGCCAGAGCCTGGAGAAAACGGCGCAAAAACTGTAGAATTATCCGAGCGCGATAAAACCCGCATCGCCGAGGCCGAGAAAAAATCGCAGAAATTAGGCTACGAAGTAAAAATCCGCTTAGCGTATCTAGGTGAAAGCCAAACCAACGCCAAGCTCCGCATGCAGGCGCTGGTCGGCACCTTCAAACAATTTAACTCAACCAACTTGAACGGATTTAAAGCTACGAAATCAGCATTCGGCAAAGAATTCTTAAATAAATATCGGCGGCGGGCATTTTACGGCGAAGGATTTGTCCTAAACATCGAGGAACTGGCCTCTGTCTTTCACTTACCGCACACCAATGTCGAGACGCCGAACATCGTCTGGGCCAGCGCCAAAACCGCTGAACCGCCATCCAAGCTGCCCGTCCTGACCGGCAGCGACGCCAATGACGACCAAATTTCCGCCTTTGGTGTCACCAATTTCCGCGGCATCAACCACCAGTTCGGCATGCTGCGCTACGACCGTTCGCGCCATGTCTACATCATCGGCCAGACGGGGGCAGGCAAGTCGGGGTTGCTAGAGTTATTCGCGCTCAGCGACATTTTTCACAACCAAGGCTACGCCATCATCGACCCGCACGGCGACTTCGCCATCAACAACATGAAATTCATCCCCGGCTCACGGCTAAACGACGTCGTCTATTTCAACCCAGCCGACACCGCCTATCCGCTCGGCTTCAACCCGTTGGAAGTCACCAACCCGAACCAAAAAACCAACATTTCATCAGAGGTCATCGGCGTCCTGAAGCGCATGTTTGGCGAGAGTTGGGGGCCGCGACTGGAATACATCTTGCGCTACACCATCCTGGCACTGCTCGACCGGCCAGAGACAACCATGCTCGACATCACCCGCATGCTGACTGATAAAAACTTCCGCAAAGAAACGCTGGGCTATTGCCGCGACACCGTGGTCTTGCAGTTCTGGAATGTTGAATTCGCTAGCTGGAACGACAAGTTCGTCGCCGAGGCGGTCGCGCCAGTCCTCAACAAAGTTGGCGCCTTTACCGCCAACCCAATCATCCGCAACATCATTGGCCAACCCAAATCCACCTTTAACATCCGCCAAATCATGGACGAAGGCAGAATTCTTATCGTTAATTTGTCCAAGGGCCTCATCGGCGAAGACAACGCCGCCATCCTCGGCTCATTCCTAGTCACCAAGATTCAGCTGGCTGCCATGAGCCGCTCGGACATCCCAGACATCCGCGACCGCCGTCCATTCTATCTTTACGTCGACGAGTTTCAGAACTTTGCCACCGACTCATTTGCCACCATCCTGTCCGAAGCCCGCAAGTACGGTCTCAATCTGACCGTCGCCAACCAGTACATCTCGCAGATGAACGAAACCGTGCGCGACGCGG
>ERZ773076.65-NODE-65-length-59133-cov-9.154440_pt1 | contig 59133 bp, 60 predicted proteins | sample MGYA00580613_ERZ773076 | MGnify/ENA primary metagenome ERZ773076 (study PRJEB29015, sample SAMEA2738005) | human oral metagenome | biome: human oral; feature: human-associated habitat; material: dental | place: China | collected 2057 ...
AGGCATGAGATACTAACCATACAGCAATCCACATCTTGATGATGTATTTGAAAAAGTCAAAGGTGTCCGTATCGTGCATATTGTTCTTTTGCATGACCATATTGATGAGCTCAATACAAAGGACTGCCGTTATGATTAGTCCTGCAATGGGAATAATGACGGAGTCGTTAATACTCTTGATAAAGTTAAATACTTCTCCGTTCCATCCCATAGGAGTTTTTCCTACATCTGCTGCCACTTTCCCAACCTGATTGTTGATGTCAAGAAACATGGACTCTAAGTTTGCTTGGATACCGCCCAGTAGAAGCTCCTTGAAAAATTCTTCTATCTTGTCGAATATCCCAAACATTTCATCGCTCCTTTTCTTCCTACTTTAGTACATTGGCAAGAAGCGGAATGAGTTTTAAGCCGATAAGGACGATACCGCCTCCCGCCATCAATTGCTTCACGCCTTGGCTCTTTGCGCCGGGGTTGTCGTTCCCGTAACCTTCCATCAGGTTGATCACGCCCCACGCACCGAGTCCTGCTCCTACCGCCATTACCAATACTTTCAGTACATCTACTGCCTGTGTAAAAAATTCCATTTTATTCTTCCTCCTTGTTTTCTTTCTTTTCAATTTTGTTGTATGACTTTACTAAAAAGTTTTTGTAAGTCTTACCGTCTTTTTCACGCTCTTTGAAATATCCAAAGATATGAATGAGATCGCCTTTTACAAAGTCTTTCGCTGTTTCCACCTTTTCACCGTAAGCGGCACAGTTGATATATTCCTTGCCTTTCCCGTACTTCTTTACAAGTGCAAAATTAACGACTTCTACCGTTTCTCCGTCTTTTTCAAAACTTGAGAAAATAGGCTCTGCAACCAAGTTGGCATTGATGTTCATCATTTCCTGCTTCATATTTTTAATTTCTCCTTTTCTTTTCAATAAAAAAAGCGACTGAAAGTTTTATTTTCCAATCGCTGATGCTTTTGCTATTTAGTTTTTCCTTAGTGGGACTTCTTATCCTTATCATATTTCCTCCTGATTTTGAGTAATAAAAAAGCAGCAAATCTATTTTTTAGACTTACTGCATTCTTGTAATAACCGTATCTCTATTCAGTTTTGCTTTTCCTTTTCGCTTCATGTAGCTTTCAATATCAAACAAATTCTTCTTGTCATAGTCCTCCAAGAGCTTATAGTTCTTGTGTTTTGTAATGTCGAATTTATCCGATAGAAAAGGGCGGACGCCTCTAAGCTGAAAGATACATTTACCGCCGTCCATAACGGTTATTTCATCTTGGCTCATCAGCTCTTTACCGGTCTTTTGATAATTCAGCCCAAAACTCTTTTGATTCGATCTTGTTTCCGATGTGTTATATAGGTCGATGGTTTCTTTTCCCAGTGTTTCCGAAAGTTCTTTTAATGTTGTTTTCTCTTTTCCACCAAGAAACAAGGTACTATCACAGTTACCTACAATCGTGTCGGCATTATCTTTGTAGATTGCCTTTAACTGAGATTGTGCCTGCAATATAATACTTGCTGAAATCTCTCGGCTTCGGATTGTGGCAATCAGCTTTTCAAACTTTGGAATTAAGCCGATATTTGCAAACTCATCAAGTAGGCATCTTACATGAACTGGCAATCTTCCACCATATACATCATCGGCTTTATCACATAAAAGATTAAATAGCTGTGAGTACATAATTGATACCACAAAGTTAAAGGTATCATCGGTATCGGAGATAATAACAAAGAGGGCAGTCTTTCTATCTCCGAGTGTATCAAGCTCCAGTTCATCTTCTTTCATCAAGTCCCTAAGTTCCTGAATATCAAAGGGAGCAAGCCTTGCACCACAGCTAATCAATATACTTTTCGCTGTTTTTCCGGCAGCAAGTTTATATTTTCGGTATTGCTTCACTGCAAAGTGTGTAGGCTCTTTCTTTTCCAATGCTTCAAAGAGTCTGTCTATCGGATTCATGTATGTTTCGTCATCTTCTCTGACCTCAGACGCATCGATCATATCAAGGAGAGTTGCAAAGTTCTTTTCTTCTCTTGGAGCTTCATAGAAAATGTATCCGATAAGTGCTGTATAGTAAAGTTTCTCGGCTTTCACCCAAAAATCTTCACCTGCTTTTTCTCCCTCGCCCTTGGTGTTTGCAATGATTGTCTGTACCAATTTGAGTATGTCTTTTTCACTTCTAAGATAAGCAAAGGGATTGTATTTCATACTCTTTTTGAAGTTAATGGTGTTTAAGATTTTTATCTCATAGCCATTATCTTCAAGCATCTTGCCACACTCAAGAACTATCGTTCCTTTCGGATCGGTTACACAATAGCTGCTGTGCATTTGCATAAGGTTTGGTTTTACAAAAAATCTAGTCTTGCCACTTCCTGATCCGCCTATGACAAGTACATTCTTATTTCTTGCATACTTTGGATTCGACGGTCTGCCGTTCATGGTTAATCGTTCTGTTTGTGTTAGCAAGATATTGTTTTGAAACTTTTCATCCATGTACGGCTCGATGTCTTTTTTATTTCCCCATCTTGCCGAGCCGTACTCTTTCCCTTGTCTAAACTTTTTCGCATTTTTACCTTTGGTATAGATAATGAATTTAATTATAGCAGCAACTCCTATTCCTGTCAGTATATCCACCAAATAAATACTTGGGAGAAAACTCATTGTATTAAGCTCTAATATCCCCTGAAATATCCTGTCAATCACATCTCCACCGGTATAACTTCTCACATGATAGGAGAAGATGTTGCCAATATAGAAAAATGCAAGATAGGGAATGTTTTGTTTTACAAACTTTGCCTTATCTTGCACCTTAAATATGCCTTTGATGTCCTTTAATATTTTATCTATCACGAGTCTTTTCACCTCCAATAAAAAGTAATAAGTAGCTCCTGCCTTTCGGTGTTACAAAGGTCTGTATTCCGACCGCTTCGCTCCCTTCTTTGCACCATTCCTTTACTTCAAAATATCCTTTGTTGTTCTTGGCATAGGGTAGAAGTCTATTTTTCTTATCCCAACAAATAAGGTTCTGATCTATCAAAAACTGAATAAATACCTTTTGTGGGATATGAAGCTCTTTTGCTGTATTTCTGAAATTAGTAAGCATATGGTTATTCACCAGTTCATCAAAATACTTGGCTTTCGGCTCTAAATCTTCTATGATTTTTTCTTTTTCAGCAATCAGGTGATTGGCAAGGAGTACCGCATTTGCCAATATTTCTTCATTACTCATTTTTTTTGATTTTTGATATATCCGCCATTCTTACGAATACTCGGCAATACCTCTGTGGTTACCCATCTTTTAAAGTCCTTTGCCTGTGGTAACTTGGAAGATAGGATAAGAGAGTAAAGACCGGACTCGTTGATTATCGTAAATGACTGTCTACCACCAAGGGTGTCGTGTTTCACGACTCCCTTATCTTCTTCCGCAATGTGTCTTACCAAAGCATCTCTCGTGTTTGAATAGCCCAGTTTTTCGGCTACTTCTTTTCCGATAAAGAAAAACTCACCGTCTTTTTCCATTACAGTGAGTTTCCCGAATTCCATATTTTCAAATGTTATCAAACTGCTCATAAGCTCTGCTCCTTTTGTTTATTCGTAACTTTATCCTTAGAAACAGTATTTTTTGCCATCTCCTTAAACTTCTCAATATTTTTGTGAATGGACTCTTTCCTCTCAGCCTTTCTTTCTGATGTTGCAAGAGCATTTTTAAAGGCTTTCTCCATCATTTTCATATCTTTGGCTTGGAAAAATACGGAGTATTTGCCTGTTTCCTTATCTTTCATCACTGAAAACTTAACACCATATTTGTTAAGCTCTTTTTTCAGTTCCTTAAGCTCCGCTTCTTCTACCGGTATTTCTTCAAGCTGTCCTTTTTTCGCCATATCTTTGAGCTTGACTTCATTTCCGTTTACTTTAACGAGTTTTTCAAGCCCTCCCAGTTTCTCTGCTTCTTTTATCAGTTTTTTCAACAGATTTAAAAGAAGTTTTCCGGTTACTTTGGCAGCCTTAATCTCAAGGCTTAGTGTCTTTCTTGCAATTTCTTCGTTAATCACATTCAATATCCTCCTCTCATATCATAGCTTACAAGGGCAGAGTAATGTGCATCTATCCCACTTGGTGCATTATATGCTGCTGTTAGGACAAATGCTCTGATATTCCTAATCTTGTATTCATTTTCCTTAATAACATCTGACAGATACTCCAAATGCTCTGATTTAAGTTTTCTAAATCTTTCTTTTACTATATGTGCCGGAAGCTTCGTTTGATTGATTGTAACAAGCTCTCTATCATCAAGTATCATAATATCTGCCAGTATCTTTAATATCTCATCAAAGTCTTTAACTATAAATTTATTGCCCAACTCAAGATGTTCATAATAGCCTGTCTGTGTTCTTAACTCATCTAAGCAGTTCTGATATATATTTTTGTTTTCTATTTCCGCCTCTCCGTCCATCCTTTTTCTTGGTTCTGAATACTCGGCATCTATGACGGAATGATGGGTGGAATTATATGATGAAATATCTGTAGTAATCTTTGATGAATTATTTGTAGTATTCTCTGGTAATGGTTGGGGCATATTGCCATTTTGCATTGGCAGATTTTGCTCTGTTGCATTGGTGCAATCTGCACTTGTGCATTGGTGGATTTTGCACTTTTCCATTGGTGCATTTTGCCCTAATGCATTAGGCACAGCTTTTTCTAAGGCTTGTAATTCTTCTTTTTTCTTTTTGTTCTCAATTTCAATATAAAGTTCCTCCAGCTTTTCGGTATTTATGCTGTACCATTTTGTTTTATCTCTTGGATCTTTATTGTAGTTTCCTACGAGTAGAAAACCTGCCTTTTCCAACTTCGCAAAGGTTCTTTTTACAGTATCGAAACTCATATAGTCAAAATCTTTTTCCTGCCATGCTCTTATTGAGTTATATGTCCAATATCTTCCGTCACAGAAGTTATTGCCGGATTTCTTATTTATTTCTATCCAATAGTTTATTTGCTGTAAGATAAGAGCTTCATTTAAACCTATCTCTCTTGCCAATGTCTTATTTGCAACGATAGGTTGTTCATCAAATAAATACATACTCATCTAAAAGCTCTCCTTTCCATGATATTTTTTCACTAAAAAAGACGATAGTTTTTATCTATCGCCCTTGGTAACCATTTTTATGAAATTTTTTATATTGATTTTATGGCTTCATTGATTCCTTGTATAAAAGCTATAATTACAGTTCCTATCATCGGTATTCCGTAAGGACTTAGTAGAAATCCTATAATGAGTGCTTCTATTGCTGCTCTTGTGTTGTGTAGCATAAAGAATGAGCCTATGGCAACAAATACACACATCAGCATAAGCAAATATAGGATTGCTGTTCCTACGCTAAGCAAGAATGTTAAAAATGCAGTAAGAATACTTAACAGCAAGCTGATTGGAAATAAAATTATTTTTATTATCCATCTCATTTATTCTCCACCGCCTTTGCTAATGGAATAACTGACATAATGGTTTGAAATATTCTTTTACATATCATAAAAGCCTCCTTTTCGATATTTTGTTTGATTTTAAAAATAGGGATACAGTGCTGAAAGCTCCTATTTATCAAGCTTTTTCCTCTGTATCCCTATTATATCTCAAGCCCATCATTCTCAAAAAATAAACTTCCAGATTCTCACCGTTTCCATGTCCAAGATGATTCTCTATCTTCAAGCGTTAGGGGCTGCTCTTTCACGATTGAGCATTATGCGATAGAGCAAGTTGTATTCATAGCAATCTTCCCTATAGATTTGTTTCTCAGCTCAATTTAATCAACAAATTGTCTACCCTGAACCCTTTTTAATTCAACAGTTCAAACTCATTTTACAATCTGCCTTTTCTGGAAAATGAATTATGTTTATAGAAGTTCTTTTTCAATATCTCAGCAGTTAACGCATACAGAAACGAAACACCGAGTAGAGCCAACAACGCTTTAGCAGGTGGAGCAATCAATCCCAGATATGAATTTATCGGGCTGTATACGATAGCAAGCAGAACTGCGGCTATACATACTATGGCGATCAACAATTTATTGCTCGGCTTACTGGATAAAACCGGTCTCGCCGTTCTAACTATGAGCATTACCACCATAGCGGAAATAATGGACTCCAACATCCAGCCCGTCTGAAACAATGCTTCGTCAGCCTTGAAAATAAAAAGCAATAACGCAAAAGTTATGTAGTCGAATACCGAAGAAGTAATTCCGAATAAGATCATAAACTTCTTTATAAACTTCGTATCCCATTTAACGGGTCTCTTTAGCCAGTCTTCATCAACTGAATCCGAAGCAATTTGGAGTGACGGAAAATCCGTCAGCAAATTTGTCAAGAGGATTTGCTTGGGCAATAAAGGTAAAAAATTCAGAAATAAGCTTGCCCCTGCCATTGAAAACATATTGCCGAAGTTTGCGCTCGTAGCCACAAATATGTATTTTAAAGTGTTAATAAAAGTCTTTCTGCCTTCGTTTATGCCTGATATCAACACCTTTAAACTATTTTGTAACAGCACTATGGAAGCTGCATCTTTCGCTGTATCAGCAGCAGTGTTTACAGATATCCCGACATCCGCCTGCTTTATGGCAGGAGAATCATTTATACCATCTCCCATATATCCCACTATTTCACCGGCCTGCTTGTATGCCATAATTATTTTTTCTTTTTGATTAGGGCTTATTTCTGCAAAAATATCCACATCTAAAACTTTCTTGTTAAGCTGGCTCGGAGAATATGAGTCCAATCCTTCTCCCAATAAAACTCTTTCGGGATCAAGTCCTATTTGACTGCCTATATTTTTAGCTATGAGACGGTTATCTCCTGTAATCATTTTTAGAGAAACTCCCAATCTGTTCATCTCAGCAACAACATCTTTTATATCATCTTTCAATGGGTCTATAAATAGTAATAGCCCCACAAAGACCATATCTTCAGCTTTTTGTTTTTGAATATCTGTCTCATCTTCTATGGACTTATAGGCAAGTCCTAAAACTCTATAGCCCTTACTTGAATACTTCTCAAATAAATCCAGTATCCGCGTCTTAATCTCTTCGACGTTTCCACCGGTCTTATCCGCTCTTTCATAGGTTTTGCATGCATTAAGGACGCTTGTTAATGCCCCCTTTGTAACCATTATGTTTCTGCCCAAAAAGTCCGGCTCGGTTCTTACCAGAACGCTCAAAAGCTTACCTTCAAAAGAGTACGGTATCTCAAATAATTTTTCATAATTGGAAAAATCATCTGTATTCGCTTCTAAAATAGCCTGATCAATAGGATTTGCATATCCTTCCTGGAAATATGAATTTATCGCTGCCAACTTGCTTGCAGTATCCGAGATTTCACCGTCACAATCCAAAGCTGAATCCAGCTTCACCTTTCCTTGAGTTATAGTTCCCGTTTTGTCAGAACACATTACAGTCATCGAACCGAAGTTTTCAATAGCATTCAATTTTTTTACTATGACGCCTTGCTCCGACATTCTCTTAGCACCCTGTGATAAATTTACGCTTATAATCGCCGGTAGCATTTGAGGGGTTAAACCTACTGAAAGAGCCAGAGCGAACATAAAAGATTCTAAAAACGGTTTATTTAAAATTATGTTAAACAGGAATATGAGACCGATCAATAAAGTTGTAACATGGAGTATTAAATTGCCGAAATCTTTTATGCCTTTTTCAAAATCCGTGTCAGAGTCCTTTTCATTTAAAGATGCGGTAATTTTTCCAAACTCCGAATCTTTAGCCAGGTTCACTATTACCGCTTTTCCCGACCCGCCTATAACATGGGTTCCCATCCAAAGTGAATTCTTCCTATTGGAAAGCCCTGTATCGGCTGATAGTTTTTCCGGAGTTTTTTCAATGGGGAAGGTTTCACCGGTCAAACTCGATTCGTCCATGGAAAGGGAATTCTCTTCTATAAGCAGACAATCTGCGGGGATCATGTCTCCCGTTTTGACGTTTATGATATCTCCTACTGTCAGCATCGCATTATCTATTTCCTTAAACTTTCCGTCTCTTAAAACCGATGATTTTACACTCACCGAAGATAGGAGTTTTTTTACTGCATTATCAGCCTTGCTTTCATGACTGTAACTCAAAAGTGCAGAGATCATAATAATGACTAAAATGATAATGCCGTCAGAATAATCCTTCAAAAATATGGACAGGAGTGCCGCAAAAATCAATATCATGATTATAGGATTTTTAAATTGATTTATGAACATCTCCAGCTTTGAAGACGATTTCTTTTCTTCAAAAATATTCTGTCCATATTCATCCATTCTTTCTTCTGCTTCCCTGCTTGATAATCCATCTTTATCGGTATTCAATTGTTTTAATATATCATCTACCTCGTAAGACCAGAATTCTTTCATAATCTCCTCCTCGCTATATTTAAAGTATATTGCTAAAATGGACATATTACAATAGGCTTTTACAAACAACCCTTATAAAATCCGTCGGCGTCGACATGAATGATATAATCTGCATCAGATCAATGTCCAAGATGTGCGATGGTTCTGTGTAAGCATATACCAAAAGTTTGAATTTTCAAGCTTCAGAAGAAAGTATCCCTCCTATGCTCATATCCGTTTGAAAGTTATGTTTTCCCCTTATCTAAATCCTCGGATAAGAGCAAAGATATTTTTATATTTTTTGATATTGATTTGATAAAATCAAAGTGCTAAAATTACAAAGTAAGCTAGTATCGTCTAACTTGCTTGATGTATGTATATTTTACTAAGGTTAATCACGATTAGGGAGGAGAGATAATGAGTTATATCAAGAAAAAAGGCATTGCAATAGCATTGTCGCTGGTCTTGAGTATTGTATTTTGCGGAATTAACACCGTTTCTGCCGCCAGCAGAACACAGGAGGTATATAAGCCTTACGATGTTACGGTGAAGTCCGGAAGCAGTGCATACGGATTTACCGACGGCGATAAGTGGAGCGCGGTGTATGAGAAGATTACGGGAAGCGCCGGAACCAAACAACAGAATATATGGTATTCGGCAGACAGTTCACATTATTACTCAGTTGAAACGACCAAGGCGTATAAGTCCGGTGTCGGATATGTCTATACGTTCAAGGCAAACGGGAAGGTTCTGTATGAAGGCGAAAACGGCAAGATGGATGCAGCTACGATTGCTAAGCTGTATGACGGTAAATTGACAAAAACCATCTATAGCGGAAAGGAAACCGTCAACGGCAAGACTTTTGACGGACCTGTAGAGGTTGAAGCAGGTGCAAATATTTCTTTTGAAAATTGCAAGTTCAATGCAGGATTGGAGACTTTCGGCGTTTCAAATGTTTCAAATGGTACTTTTACGGATTGTACCGCAGTTAATAAAGGAAATGGCTTAACATACATATCAGATACATATTTCGGGCACGTTGCAAGCTCATCCGGCCTTTACGGACAGACATCATCTGTGGTAGGAGTCAAGGTAAAGAGCAACCGCGTTTCTGATGCTGTAAAGGGCAAATCATATAGCGAATCGCTGAATTTCCCTGATTTCCCTTACACTTACTATCCAAGCACATTTGAACAGAAGGTCACAAAGCAGATGCATTACGATAAAATCAACATCGTAGGCGCTCTTCCTGACGGGCTATCTGCAGAAGATGCAAAGTATGATAAAAATGCACACAATACAGTTGTCAACATCAAAGGAATTCCGTCAAAAGCAGGTGCTAACCAGAGATTCAGCGTTCATTTTCAGGAAGGCATATCCAAGCTTGACATCACAGTGCCAATGTTGATAAATGTCAACACATACAACTTGGAGTATAAGGTGATAGGCGACTCTCCTGCAGGGTTCACTACTCCGGATAGAGTAACCGGATTGGGACATGATGATGTTGTTACTCTAAATGAGCCTCCGAAGAAAGTCGTTGCACAAAAGAATGGAGAAAACGGTGTATGGGAATTTATCGGATGGTCTACAGATAAGGACAATATCGATTCCAGCATAGTAACATCTGTAAAGATGACAAAAGATACGGTAGTGTACGGCAAGTGGAAGTTCACACCTATGAATAAACTATACGTGACCAAAAAGTGGGAAGGAAAGAAGCAGGACGAAGCGCATTTCATAGTTGAGAAAACGGTTAACGGCAAGGCTTCAATAATAAATCGAAAAGACGGTAACGGTAATTACATACCGCATAAGGTGGTTACCGGCAAGACAGAGGTCATCGAAGTTGAAAACGAAAATGATGCAAGCTATAGAATTATCGAAACTGACAGTACCGGTAAAATGGTGAAAAATAATGAAATTACTATCAATGGTACCAAATATGCCGTAAGTTACAAAATGGAAAACGGCGATAAGTTTGAGATGCTAAATAAAGAGGTTGTCGATCAAGGCGGTGCTCTACCGGGCAAGCAGACACCGGATAAAAAAGTACCGGACAAAAAAGCATCGAAAAAGCAATTACCTAAAACAGGAGATGACAGTGCTATTTGGCAATATATGCTGTTCTTGGGCAGTGCTTCTGCAATTATTTGCTGCATTGTCAGAAGGCGAAAAATAGACTAAACTTAATAGAATACAAATGAGGGAACCGATATTCTATCGACCGGTTTCCTCTGTACAGTAAAACTGACCCCTAAAAGTTAGCTTTCCGGTATAACTTTTGGGGGTCAGTTCATTTCTCATTTCTATGCAGAATCTATAATTATATATTCTTCTTTTTCAAGCGTTAATATATAAAAGTATATGTGTGTAGAAATCTACCCCTACTATTAGTTGTACAATTCAGTGTGATAAGTGAAAATGAGTATCGCTTATAAGCATTGAGTTTTCAATAAAAAATCAACTTGTAAAACTCAATTTCACAAGTTAATTTTAACATTCAGCTTTTCTAAAATTATTCTTCATATCTTCTCTGCCGACATCTCCATACATTTCCCGAAGATCAGTCATTATAAAATCAATTGTTTCATCAAATCATCTCCATAATTGCTTGACAGTAACTATTGTTTTTTCTCTAAGCCTGCTCATTACACATACTTCCTTATTTAAAATACCCCTAAGTTGCTCAAACATTATCTGTAAAATACTAACAATTCTCAAATTTTGCCCAATCATCAACCGATTCAATAACCGGTATCCAACTGTCTATTTCAAATGTCTCCTGCACATAAGGATCGGAATACCCGTCAACTATCATTATGCCGCTACACCTGACATGAGCCATGCTGTCCTTTATTTCAAGCACTTCTACCTCATATGAAACCATCGGCTCAAATTCGTAAATATAAAACGTATCTTCTCTGTCAACACATTCTTCTACTGTCGCTACCTTGAATTTTTCTCCCACTAATTCCTCTACTGAATTTTTATCTGTATCTATCGGATTGATGCAAATTACAGGCGATACTGTTTCGTCGCCAAAATCTTCCTCTGAAAAGCCAATATCCACTGACCATGACACAGGATCATCTTCGTCAAAGAACATCAGGCAACTCCGTCTGTTTGATAAATTGTCCTCAAATGAGTATTTTCCCCCTATTTTAAGCACTTTCTGCCTCCTATTACTGTTTTTCAATGATATAATTATTTGCCTTTCGTAAAATCATTTTCCTTTTGCAGTTTTTAAAATTCTCTTATGTGAAAGTCTCTGTTTTCCAATTTATTTAAATTAACAAAGATTGTTACAGCCATTTTTTGTTGCCCCTGCAGTCAATTCTGCCAATTCCAAATCTGACAAAGCAGAATTCGTATATAGTTTTTTCAACAAATTGTTGTCGAATTCCATAGAGTAGTATTCTATAACGAATTCTCGAAATCTTTCATACGTATCAAAAGCATATCCCAATAACCAGCGACCTCTGTCATTTCCATCCTTTTGATTTTGATGGACTTCCCCATCATACCAGAGAAAGAAGGTTGTTTTCTCCCTTTCGCTCGCTGAAAAAAGATTCATCCATTTCTCGTCAATCCCTTCGTACATCCCGTCTATAATACTCTGATTCCATTCGTCAGCAGCAAATTGATTCAGACTGTTTTCGTGGGCAAAGCCTTTTACCAATACAATCGTTTCCGTAAAGACCACTGATAACGAATCCCCTGCTCCATTATCAACAACATAATTGAGATTTGAATCAATCTCCTTCTTTTGTACCAATCTCAAGCCCTCTTCCGACGAGCCGGTCAAAGCATTATCTAAAACATATAACGCTTCCAATCTTGTGCGCATATTATGCCAGTCCATATTCTTCATTCTTCCTCCCACACATTCCTTTGTTGTATCGTCTTTGGGAAAATAACGTATGGGTAAATTGTATTTCCTGCAATTTTAACGTTAAACTCTTCCACATGCTGTGGAGTTGCTTTCTGTTTTCTTTATAATTATAAACAAAGGTTACAGGCTAAACAAGAGATATCTCCACTATTTCGACATGGAGCCACTCTATACCTCTTCCCAGCATCCTTTCTGTACGTCATATTTTGCAAACTCACCGGTATCCGTGAATTCAGATGCTGTCATTTCCACTTCAAAAATACAATCAAAGTCGTCTGAAGTTGAAAAATATAATGCACTGTCTGTCAGGAATGCTTCTCCAAAATCAGGATGTTCAAATATTTTCCCGTCACCGTTATTACCTACCGGTTTATACTGATATTTCAACAAACGGTTTTCCAATGCCGTTCGCTGCTTTGGTGTGAATTTTTCCAGATTTTCATCTTTTTCGAAGAAATCGGGTTGCGCTGACTGTCGTTCTTTCTGTTTTGTACCAACAGTGAACAAAGAAATTGTGTAACTCATTTACGATTTTCTCTCCTTGAAAATAGTTTATTTTTAGATTTTTTAACTCGTCTCAGTTCCGGCTCAGATAACTTCCCACAATCCGTAGAAATCATAAGTTCTAAATTCCGGTTTTAGATATTATCAAAACGCAAAATCTACAATCAGTAGAAATTATAAGGTCTAAATTCCTATAATAACAGTGGGGGGTAATATGAAATCTACAATTCTTAGAAGTATAACTTATTCCATCGTTTCTTATTTCAACTAGTCTCTGATGATTATAGCATTTTTATCGTCATTTTTAAATCGCGAAAGCTTGAAATGGACAATTTTATGTTCTCTTTGAAAAAAGCAGTGTAAAGTTTTATGAAAAAGGTATATCCGTTGAGATTCCACCATGTATAAAATAAGCACAGAAAAAGCACATTGCTGAAAGATTTTAGAATCTTAAAGCTATGTGCTTTGCTTTTACACAATTCGACAATTTAGATAAACTATGAGTTGTTTATTCAAGTATTTTTAGAATCTATATCCCTCTAGCGATAATTACTTTTAACACACTTTTGTTTGAAGTTTCTTGTTTTATCTGTATTAATTTGTTTTTTCCTAATCTTTTATCTGCAGCCTTTAAAATATCCGTTAGTCTCCATTTATCATCTTCAAAAGTTTTACCAAACAATTCATTAACTGGGGTATCAATATACTCTCGAATCACGCAAGAGATATCTTGAATCTCTGTATAGTATGGATACAAATCTTCCACAGGCAAATCCCTGTTCAATAACCAACTTGAAGTACCCGTTGGACGTAGTTCTCGACTGCCTTCCCTTGGTATTAAATTACTCAAAAAGTCTTTTGGATAGTCAAATATTATTTCTTTGTTCAAAACAATCCAATATCTAGGAAGTGAAGTAGTTCCACGCTGACTCTTCATTCGATATGCATTGCAATGTATCTGAAAATCAAGATTTGGATCTACCAATAAGTATAATTGTTTTTGAAGTTTACTCCACGGTTTCATTTTTTATCCCTCTACAAATTCTACCTTGTCACCTTCTATTTTCATAAAAGCCTCCCACCAAAACGATGGAAGGCTTCATAGATAATTATATTAAATTAAACTCTCCTCTTCAAGGATGCTATTTAGAGATCGATTTTGTCCTAGTTCACATCTCGCAGCAGTTCAGTGACTCAACCTTCGTGCCACTGCATTCGCTTTCGTCTACTGTTCCTTGCGAAGTGGCTATCTATGGCTCATCCTTCGCAGAGCTCGGCTTCGCCGTGTAGCCATATTATTCGAACTCGACATGTCCATCTCTATTTTCTGAAACATTCAGGAATTTTGGAATAAACTTCTTTTGAGTAATCGAGCTGAGCTTGCTTTATATACGCATCCATTTCTTCAGAAAGTTTAACTCCACTATCTGATACAAAACCTTTACCATTTGCTCTGTCATTCATCTTAACCAGCAAATTGGCAAAAGCCTCATTACAACCGTCATCACAGTATTCAGGACCTCCAAATTCATCGTAGTAATAATCAGGTGCGGAAAGCCAATAAATCATTTGAGCTGTTTCAATAGCACAATTAGGATTGTTTACAATGTGCTCCAGCAAAAAAGTTCCGTCGTCATAATTATGGTTTTCTGCCATGAAATGCAACTCTTCGGACGATGAGATTTTCTGAATCTCAGCCATAATTTCACTGGCATAATTATCAAATCCTATTTTTCTTTGTTTCGAAAATTCTTTATACACAATCCCTTCTTCATCTTGCTCAATCTCTTCTGCAAATTCCTCTTCTGACATGTCAAGACAGTCGTCATTTCCGGCAACGCTAGCTTTGAATACCAAGTCTTCTAAAATCTGTTTCCTCTCATCTGTAATCATAATAATCTCCTCCTTAAATTGTAATTTGTCCATACATCAACTAAATTGCTTCTCGCAACGAAGTAAGCTCTGTATCATAGTTAAAACTAAATTTTCCGGTTTTACTTCAAATCCGTCAACTGTAATGCTATTGTTGAAGTATTCAACCAATTTATCGTGATCAAGAAACTTATTGACACTAAGATACTGTTCAATCTCATTAAGTCAAAAAGCACTTTGTTTTAGGGATAAATCTTCAAAACCATTTGCGTAATGAATGCTTTTCATAGTCTGTTTTAGCTTTGTTTTCGGGTATTTTTCTTTGAGCATATCCCTTAACAAAATCACAAGACTATCAAATGTCTGACTATCTAAATCACCTATTCTCACACTGCCAATAATATTTTCATTGCGTAGATATTCAATTAGTTCAATCAAAGATTGTTTCAAATCAATTATAACATTTTCACTCATTAAAATCATTCCCTACTTGTATATAAAATTCCGACTTACTAATCACTATTTTCGCAAAAGGCTCCCGCCAAAACGATGGAAGGGGTTTTAATAGTTTATTTGTGAAAACATGTTTGTTGCTGTTGTGTCACTAAAGCTCATCTTTTTCTACGATCCAATATACCCAAAACCATTTAAAATGAAGTTTTTTTTAATTAGGTGTGGGTAAGTCCGTTTTATTTAAGTTTATTTTAGGATTTTTTAGCTCGTCCCAGTTCGTACCACTTATGTAATTATTTCTTTTTATCTTTAGGAAGATAATCCTCAATATCATTTACAAAGAAAGCCAAAATATCCCCTTTTTCTAATCCACTCTTTTTTTGTCCCATGTCTTTTCTAATTTCAAAAATAATCTCTTCAAGCATAAAAAGATTCTTTGTATTATCATTCTGCTCTTGGCTTATTTTGCGAAAAGCAAGCCACTTTCTAATTACCTTGTTTGAACCCCATAGTGTTAATTTTTTAGAAAAACTAAATATATTATCTAACATTTCCTCATCATTAATATTCTCTTTTGCCTTCCCCTTCTCCTGTATTTTGTACACCATTTCAATAAACTCTGAATACGGTTCTTCTTTTTTCTCATATAGATATCTCTTCGTATTTTGGCGGTACTCTACTATTTTAGATACTATTGAACTAATCACAACGCCCAAAATTGATACACTGCCAGTTATCAATGCTACAATAACAACCGCATATCATCAACATACTCTGTATGTGTTCTCTCTAATACGTGGCTTTTTATCTCTTTTATACAATTCAAAGAATTCCCTAAATTTCATTTCAACTGTTCTGGCTTGTTGTGATAGAAACTCTTTTTCCCAATTCAAAGTTCCCTTCTTTGTTGAAAATCCTCGTTTTTTCCTATATAGCTTTTCCCCTTTCCAATTCACATAACTGAACTTGCAGTACCAAGTGCCGTTTTTATTTTCATCTCTATATGCACCCTCTTTTACACCTCTTTCCTAACTTCATTTCCATAACAATACTTTTCCGTGAAATACTGTCGATTCACTTTACCTCTTTGTACTCGATAGCCGAGCTTTGTCAGTTCTTGATTCATTTCGTTTATCAACCGATATGGAATCGTTCTGCTGACTTTTAAAAAATCTTGAACTTCTTTTGCTGTCATAAATACCTTTTGCATTTTTATTCCTCCTTTCAATTCATAGTTTTTGCAAGGTTCTGCATCCATGTCTTGAGATAGAACTATCGTCGATTTAAATGTCTTGTGTTCTGACAGTTCGTATCTGAACTGTATATCCTCATTATAATAGTTCATTTTTGTTTTATCAAGGCCTATTATAATTTTTGTTATTCTGTGCATGCTATTATTACGGGATTATATCCTGTTATGTACAGAACACTTCTGTTGTGCTGAAGTTCAATCTGTGATAAAATGTAATAGAAAATTTTTAAGAGAGGAGTCTTAAAATGATTTCTGGTAAAAAATTAAAGCAAATTCGCTTATTTAGAAAACTAACACAAAAAGAGCTTGCTATCATGTCCGGACTGACTGATGCTGCAATTCGTAATTATGAATTGGGAAATAGATCACCGAACATTGAACAATTAAGAAAAATAGCAGATGCACTTAACTGTGATATTTCTGCTTTAATCGACCATGATCCAAATTCTATTTTCGAAATCATGCATATTATCTTTGATTATGAAAAAGAAATTAAGTTCCGTCCCCTTGCAGGAAATGGTGAACCTACTGCACTTCTATCTCATAGTCCACATTTTGATGATTTTTTAATTGAATGGGACGAAATGAGAAAGAAACATTATAACGGGGAAATTACGGACGAGGAATTTGAAGATTGGAAGTTATCTTTTCCAAAGAAGTCAAGGTTTTTAAAGAAATATAGATAAAATAATAATCATATGCATAGCATAGAACTTTTATAGACTTATGACTCAAAAAAATTTTCCATGTGATAAATAGGAGTGGTCAAATTATAATTTGTAGAAGAGGATACTATATGGGCGAAAAAAATGTATTAGATCCACACCGTATGTTTGAACAGGCTTGTGCTTTTTCTGATTGTGCAAGGTGTTGTGAAATAGAACCTAATAACATTATTGAATATAGGTTTAAATCTCATACTGTATCAGGCATTGTCAATTCCGCTTTTGCCTGTGAGGTATTTATTAAAACACTATTAGTTATTCGTGGTGTATCTGTTAAGGAAATGAGAGATAAAAAAGTGGGTGGTGGTCACGATTTAAAAAAATTATGGCAATTATTCAAAGAAAAAGATTATGATACTGCATTATTAGTCGGGAAAAAAATGCAAGAAATATTTAATTCAGATAATAAAAGTATGTTTGATGAATTATTAGATAGTATTTCTAACGCTTTCGAGTATTGGCGTTATATATACGAAAAAGACAATGATACTATTAATATCAATTTTCTAAAATTTTTTAGACTATTACTAAGAGAAGAATGTTGCAAGCAATTATATAACAAAACTTGGAAAGAATATGTAGAATAAGTTTTATTGATAATCATTAAATACTCATTTATATAAATAGCATCCGCCTGGAATACCCACTTCCAAATATATGCAAAAAGACCGTAACGACTACGCTACGGTCTCATTTTTTGTATTTTCTTGTAAAGCCACTTTGAGCTATTATTAGATTTATTCTTTTTGAAATCTTTACCCAATTTTGTCCCGGTTGCTCATTATAACAGGCTATAAGCCTTGATTTAAACCGTTTTTGAGAAAATCTACTCTATTCAAACTCGATATGTCCATTGATATTGTTTTGTATAAATGGCATAAAATCAGGGATTTTATTATCAAATTTAGCCTTATTATCCGTTTTATTTCTGTTTCTCCGATTTTTTGCAAGCATATTGCAAGCACAAAACTTTTCTAAGCATTATCTAATTCTATTATTTTTTTAAAATCAGATTCTGCATTTTTGATTTCACTATTTATTTGTATCACTATATCATTTGCCACTTCATTAAATAAATCGTTGTTTGAATCATCCAGCTCAAATTCTATAAGTTTTTTTCTCTTAATTACTTCTTGAAAGATTAAATTAAATAAATTTTCAATATCTTGCGTATTGCTGTCAGTTATATTAACTGAGCTATTTTCTAAATCTGGTATTAAAAATTTAACGGTTTCATTATTTTCACTTCTATCTACTTTGAATTTCATTATTATTGATTCCATATGTTTCTCCTTATATTGAACATGTGTTCACTTCCTTCTAAATGTTTAATCGCTTCATCTTCCCACGATATTATATTGTCAGTATTTTTAATTGATACCAGTTCATTTGCATACATATTACCAGCAAAATATATTTCCGCTTCTGAATCTCCTACATAGTTGCAATATATTGTTTGGGTTGGTAATGTATTAATTGCAATATTGGCATTATGTGTAGATAAAACCACCGTTTTCCCTATATCTCTTAAATATTTTAATTTAGGAATTATATATTCCGATATATATTTATTTCCAAGTCCTCGTTCTATTTCATCAAACAAGTAACAATCAAAAGCTAGATTTTCAATCAATCCACTAATTGATAGAATTGATTTTTCACCTTCAGAAGGTTCATATATAGTATCGTCTTCTCTAATAACCATGCAAGATTTCTTTACACAATCACTAAAATATTCTGCACCGCACTTTTGTAACTCATCAATCGAAAATAATTTATTCATTTCCAACAAATCTTTAACAGAAAAATTTGCTATTTTTTCTATTACGCCTCGATTAACAGAAATCTTATTTCTATCAAATGGAGAACCTTTAACATATTTTTCATTTTTATCCATTACTTTCACTTCCACTTTGGAATAAATCTGCCCCTTATCTGGTAATTCTCCAATTTTAATTTTTTTAGATGATTTAATATTCTCTAAACTCTCATTAATATTTTTGATTTTTTCAAAAATAGCTCGTCTCTCAGAAACCATTTTTGAAAATCCAATATTATTTGGTTTAGATTTTTTTCCTGTTTTTTTATCTATTATTTCTTTAATATTCTCAATAATTATACCTGTTTTAGAAACAGAAAATATTCCTTTAGCTTTCTCTATTGTATCTTCATAAATTTCTTGTTTAAGCTTATATAATTCATCAGATAAATTTTCTTTATGCTCGTTTTCATCATTTCTATACTCTGTATTTATATTATTGACTTTATTAATATAATTAATATTTTCCCTATGTTTTGTAGAAACATCTTGAATAGTTTGAGATATATTTTTATTATACAAACATTCTGTTTTTCTTATTTTCTTTGCATTTTTTGATACATTTTGATTTTCATAGTACTTCAAATATTTACCAATAAAATTAGTGTAAGTACTCGCTTTATAATTTAATACAGAGTCTAAATCATTAATTATACAATCTTTTAAAACGCTATCTATTTCAACTTCATCTTCATTATTTTTCAATATTTCATCATAGACTTTTTGATAATCTTTTCCTTCGTGAATAAAAATCTTTTTCCCATTTTCACCTAATTTAGGAAAAATATGATTCTTCATTAACATAGTCTTTCCTGAACCCTTGCCACCAAAAATTACATTAACATCCTGATATATATCCAACTTGTTGTTATAATCCAAATCTATTTCCATTTTTTCGCAATGATTCAATACGGATTTTATAAACACATTAGATGATGTTGCTAACTCATAAAATTTACCGAAGCTATCAATTGCAAATTTCATTTCTGGTAATCTTTTTGCATCTTCCGAATATTTTCCCCAATCTTTTACATCGCTTCCTATTAAAGATATCTCATTATGCGCATTGATTATACCCATGGTTTTTAGTTTTGGTTCTAGAATAACTGTGTACCCAACTAAATCTTTTTTCAAAAGATTTTTTTCTTCAATACTTATTGATCTATCTTTATCTTTATCTAAAAAGTGAGGAATAATTAAAATTTTATCTGTATTAAATTTCTTAATATTGAGTATTAAGTCATTATATTCCAGTTTATAATCATCATAATTTCTATTGTCATCTTTAGAAAAAATGTCTTTAAAATCAATTGCACACTCTGGACTGCACACTAAAATAATATGCCTTATTTTGTTTTCATCAAATCTAACATCTAACTCTATGCCCGGAAAAATAATAAAATTTATTGGTTTACTTGAAATCGCATTATATTCATTGATATCAAATTTATTATGATTCGTAATCGCACATAATCCAACGTTATTTTCTTGAATTTTTTCTATGAATTTTTCTGCATCTATTACTCTCGACGCTCCATCACCTTTTTTACATTTTTGTGTATGTAAATGTAGATCTATTTTTTTCATTTTTGCCCTTCTCACAACCCTGTGTGATTCATATATTAATTTTGAAAGTTCATATTTTTTATGCCTTATACTCTCCCGTAGCCTCTTTTATCATCCCATCATGCCAATCTACCGTCTCTAATGGCATTTCATGGTATTTGTCAAAGACTTCATACAGATACTTATACTTAACTTTATTCTCAACTATTTTCTTAAGAGAATCTGTATCCATTGAAATAATCTTCATCCCTGTAATTGTTTCATTATCTCTTTTATAAGGAATGATTTTTCTATACCTAAAGTCATTAACTACATTATCATCCAGATAAGTGCTAACGAATAAGCTGTAATCGAATGGATTATTAAACCTAATTCTGTAATCTCCTAAATGTCTTGAAACAGGCTCCATTTCCATTCTTCTTTGATTATTTCCATCTGCAAGAGTTGCTTCAAGTAATAGCGAATGTTTAGGATAAAAAGTGCATGCTTCATATTCATATATAATGTCTGCATAACCTCCGGCTGCATGTGTCTTAGGCAATAAATTAGCTTCTAATGATAACTTCATGAAGTCCAAAATATTTCCTTGTCTTTCGCTCACTTTGTACCATATAATTCCCAAAACATATTCAAAAATAGTTGGTATTGCAGCCTCATCTGTAACAAGTTCTTCAATCCTTTTATCATCACGTTTCTCAAAACAATTTAGTAACTCTATAAGCACAGAATCATTAAATTTCTTATCAATCAAAGTGTTAAATCTTCTGTATCGTTCATCATTTACATAAGTTGCAGCTTGTTCCGAACTCTTAATTGTAATTCCTAAATCTTTACTTAAAGCTGCATATACTTTGCTAATATCTAACTTGAATGCTTCTGATATAGTTTCAAGTGAGGCATCAGCTCTGAGATTATTATCTCTACTAAAAGTTTCTGTATACAGAACATCAATAATTTCTTTAAAATAATACTTTGGAATCATATCCAACTTAATCATACGATCTTCAAAAATTAGAGTATCTGTAATATTAAAATATCTTCTATTTAAATCAAAATAATCAGATAAAGTTGCCATTGCCTTAAAAATATGTAAGTATTTGAAAAATACCTCTTTTAATTCTTTTTCATTTGCACAGTTTAAAAATGGGCATAGTTTATTAATTGAAGACTTCCCATTTTTTCTTACAACACCAATATTGGTTGTTTTAAATAGTAAACTTCTCCACAATGTTCCAGGTTTTTGATTTATATTCTTTGCAGAATTTAATAGTGATTCATAAATGTTTTCGCCATCAAGAAATACCTTCTTTAAATTCTCATATAATTTATAGTACGGCTTGTCATAGCTTCTGCTTTTACGATTCATTCCCACTAAACATATTAAATTTTCATCAACATAAGAGGTTATAAATTCTTCTTGTGCAAGTTTATAGTTATCCATTTGCATAAGCCTCTTATAAATTATTTCTTCCGGCAAAATTTTACCTTCTCGATATAATTTAATATCCGGTATAATTTGTTTTGCACTTTCGTCATCTCTAATTAGCGGAACAAAATAAGTAAACTCATCATAACTTAAAAACTCAAGTTCCGTCAGGCACTTTACAACCGCAATAAACGGTCTAACGATACTACCACTTACATCTATACTTGTTTTAAGAAGCTGTTTTAGATAGATAAAGCTATCTCTATTAATATTAAACACATTATTGGTTTCAAAATCCCCACTACTTGTTATTTTAAGGAGTTCTCTTCCTGCATCCGTAATCAATCTATCTTCTGTGATTAGACCAATATCAACCAATCCTGATGTTTTTTCTCTGGCATCTTTGTCTTTTCTTTTTGCTTCTCCTGTTAGGAAAGCTCTATCTTTCATAAAATCATAATATTTTTCTTGCAATTCATTGTTCCAGTTCCAACTTGATTCCTTTATGACCTCATTATAAAACTCATCAAGAAGCAACAACTGTGCCTCGATTTTTAAATTTAGTTTTGCAGTTCTAAAACTTGTAGTTCCTATAACCCAACAAAAACTTTGATATGGAATACTTTTATTTACCATTTACTCATTCCTCCAATCAACTGGATAATTAGTAATCAAAACTTCTTCAGATATACTATTCTTATTTTTTCTGTGATAACTGCTATTCGAATAACTTTTATTCAGACGATTGCATGAATACCCCTTACTTTCAATCCAATTATATAAAATATCATTTCTTTTATTTTTACTTTCCAAAACATTAGACAAAGCAAAACTAAAACCTTTTTCATTGGCTTCGTCCAAAAATTCAAGTAAAGCTTTTTCTTCTATTTCAGTCCACATTCCATTTTCATTATATGTTGCATTTGTAATCAAATAAGGTGGATCACAATAAATAAAAGTCTCCTTAGAAAAATCATCTAAAGAAATTTCTCTAAAATCCCTTTTCATAAACTGGACATCTTTACTTTTTAGTTCTTCAGAAAATAACACAAGTTTACTTCTCATTTTGGAATTAAAATCTCTCTTCCCTACCGGAAGATTAAACAACCCTTTTCGATTAAACCGAATTTGATTATTAAAAGAATAAACTATCAATACATATAGCATTGAGTAATCTGCCTCTCCGGCAAGAACTTTAGCATTAAAATCATCTCTTAATTTGAGAAATCTTCCTTTATTGTATTCGGCTAAGCCTCTACTACTATCACAATCATAATAAGAGTACCCATATAATGATGTATTGGATAAATTATATGCCTCAATAATATTGTCTATTTGTTTTAATAAAGCATCAGTATCAGTGTCTTTTATAAATTCAATTAAATCTATCAATTTTTCATTTGAATCATTAAAAATAACCTTTGATGAATAGGAATTTATTCCAACATTTCCTCCTCCTGCAAATAAATCAAGAAATACTTCCTTTTCATCAAACAATGGTTGTATCTGCTTCAATAACTTAAATTTCCCGCCGGTATAATTAAAAGGGCACGAAATATGCATTTTCTTTTTTTCTTTCTCAAAGACTTCACACAAAAACAGTCTTTCTTTATTATCCTTTATATCAGATTTTCCTGTAGAAAAGCTCTTATAGTCTGATTCAAAGATAGTAACCTTTCCCTTTTTGATAAGAATTCTCATAATATCTTCATCCGATATTTTTGCATTCGACCTATCATTCCCCTTATCAGACATATTGTTATATGAAAGTAAGATATACTTTGTATCAGCTTTTTCTATAAGCTCTTCAAATGCTTTTGTAGCTGTAATCATGCAATAATCACTTTTAATAGAAGACCTATCCATTTTCCTTGCAACTCCATACACTTCAGGCTTTTCCCATCTTGCCACATTTTCAAGTAAATGGTATGCATCACAATATTGTCTTGAATTATATGGAGGATCTAAATACAGCAAATCTCCTTTAATATTTTTAATCAGCTCATTTGCATCTAAGTTATAACAAGCATTGTTGGAATTTATATTCTCCTCAGGTAATAAAACATTCAACGTTAATGACTTTTCAAATTCTACATTTCTTCTATATGCATCATAGTGTCCAACTGTATTTGCAATCTTATCCATTGCATATAGAAGTGATGTAATCAAAATCGCATATTCCTTAAAATTTATTTCTTTGTTTTTATACTTTGCTTCTATATCTTCTCTTATATATCCTATCTTGCTACAATCATCAGCAGAAAAGAATGTATCTGCGAAATTTTCTCGCATGTAGTTATTTTTTTTTGTTTTTATTTGATTATAGTCATATATAAGTTCAATTATTTTTTTGTCTGAGTATTTTTCGTATCCAAACCATGCATAGTTAGAAATATAATTACTATACAATAAATCATTTGTAATAAGCATTTTATCCTTGAAAGTATTTGCAACTGCTCCAGTTCCACTAAATATGTCAATAACAATATTTACACCTTTACAATTTTCATCAACTGTTTTTCTTATAAAATCAGAAAGAGAATATTTGTTTCCTAAATATCGTCTATTGTTTATGAATGACTGCTTTAATCCTAACTTAGATATTAAAAAATCTGTGTCATCCTTATCCTGTAAACCATCTATATGCAAAAATCTTTTTATAATTTCAACTGTATTTTCATCCCAAAAGTATCTTCCTGTATCACTTCTCGGGATTAAAATATTTTCTTTATCTATTAATTTATATAAATATGACTTAGAAATGTCTAATTCTTTTATTACATCAGTAACATTAAGACTTGTCATCTTTGTTCCTCCTTGCCACATTTTAATCTATTCAGTAGACATTATAGCATATTTAAGCCATTTTTTCTATATTTTTATTGAAAAATCAGATGCTAATTGCATCAAAAATCACCCTATCCCAAGTTGAATGTGGAATTTTTGAAATTATGGCATAGTTCTTACTCCTCGCTACGCATCCAACATGTAAACACTTCTGTCAACTACGTTCAATCAACTTACTTTTTTGCTTAAATATCCTACTTCGACTACACTTAATTGGTCACTCAAAACTTATCTTTTTCAAGTTGATTCCTTATGTGCTCCACAATTCGGCTCGTATTTTTACCCACTATATCTACATAATATTCCTTGTACTAAACCGTCTTATTTTTATATTTATATTTTAATTCTCCGAATTGGTCATATATTAGCGTACTGCTTTTCCCTTCTAATTGTCCCACAAAACTATAAACTAAAATTTTAGATGGTAGTTCAACCAGTATATGTATATGGTCAAGGCATGTTTCTGCTCCTGGTCAAATCCGGAATTTTCTTATTTAAATTTTAAATGTCCTCATTTTCTTTCTTCGTAGTTTTTATAATATTACTACTTAAATTATCAATAGATTGTTTTATTTCTTCTAATACAAAATTCTGCTTCTTTACTATTTCCAACATATCTTCGTAATCTGAACTAACTGAAAATATGGTCATATAATTTCCCAAATCTATAGAAAAATCTTCCTCATATTCTTTACCATTTGCAAAATAAGTAATTTTACCATCAGCTGGAACTTTGCAATTTTTTTTCAAATACTCACAAGTTCCAAAATGCAAATCATAACTTTGATGTGCTCCTATTATACATTTTTTGCCTGCTTGTTTTATTAACATTTCTTTCATTGATATTTCAAGACTATCTATAAAATCTGAAGATAATTCTATGCTCACATTTTTAGCTACAACATTCCCGTTATTAATAAATCGCAATCCATAAAAAGCACGTTTTACAAAAATAAACTCCACTTCAACATAAGGTCTATTGTTTTCTTCAAATTGTTTTTGCATTTCTATGAGCTGTTCTTTTGAAACCCTAGCAGACTTAAAATTAGCCCAGCATATAAAAATTGTAGCAATTACATATACTAATGTTATAAACACCATTGCCCAATCAGATGTCATTTTATCTCCTCACAAACATTCATTTAATAGCATAAAATCACCCAAAGCACTATCCTTCAGGTGATCCCTTTATAAAATCTGCAAGCATTTTGCAAGCACAACGCTCACAAAACGGCTATTTATAAGGCTTTACAGCCTATTTCTAACTATTCAAACTCAATAGTTCCCGGTGGTTTGCCTGTGCAGTCATACAGCACGCGGTTTACATGGTCCACCTCGTTGACGATTCTGCGAGTGGCTAGTTCTAGGACTTCCCAAGGGAGCTGTGCTGCTTCCGCTGTCATGAAGTCCGAGGTTAAAACTGCCCTCAAGGCGATAGCATAATCGTATGTTCTAAAGTCTCCCATTACTCCTACCGACCTCATGTTTGTGAGGGCTGCAAAGTACTGTCCTATATCTCTTGAGATGCCCGCTTTTTCAACTTCTTCGCGGTAGATTGCATCGGCTTCCTGGACGATTTTAACTTTCTCTGGTGTAACTTCTCCGATGATTCTAACAGCCAATCCCGGTCCCGGGAACGGTTGTCTGAACACCAAGTATTCAGGAATTCCAAGTTCCAGCCCGGATTTTCTGACCTCATCTTTGAAAAGATCTCTGAGCGGCTCGATGATTTCCTTGAAGTCCACGTGATCCGGCAAGCCACCTACGTTGTGGTGGCTCTTAATCGTAGCGCTGTGTCCCGAACCGCTTTCTACGATGTCGGGATAAATGGTTCCCTGCACGAGGAAGTCGACGGCTCCGATTTTCTTTGCCTCTTCTTCAAAGACTCTGATGAAAAGCTCGCCGATGATTTTTCTCTTTTTCTCAGGTTCGGAGACTCCCTTTAGAGCTTCGTAAAATCTCTCTTGGGCATTCACTCTGATGAAATTCAAATCGTATTTACCGGCTTCTCCGAAGACCGCTTCAACTTGATCTCCCTCGTCTTTTCTCAGCAGACCGTGGTCGACGAAAACACAGGTCAATTGTCTACCCACAGCTTTGCTGAGCATAACTGCAGCTACCGATGAATCGACACCGCCTGACAGGGCGCACAAAACCTTTCCATCGCCTACCTTTGCCTTGATTTCTTTGATGGATTCTTCCACAAAGGAGTCCATCCTCCAATCTCCGCTACACTTGCAAACATCTTTTACAAACTTTTTGAAAACTTTCATTCCTTCCACGGAATGCATTACTTCCGGATGGAACTGAGTTGCGTAAAAGCCCCTTTCCGTATCTTCCATAGCCGCAACCGGACACACGGGAGTGCCGGCAATTTTTTTAAATCCTCTTGGGATCTGTGCTATATAATCCGTATGGCTCATCCACATTATGGTCTTGGCGGAAACTTCGCCCATTAAAAACGAATTTTTATCCACGTCTATTTCAGTTTTTCCGTACTCGCTGACCGGTGCCGTTTCAACCTTTCCACCCAGAGAGTGGGCCATCAGCTGGGCTCCGTAGCATATTCCCAAGATTGGGATGTTCAGTTGGAACAGCTTTTCATCGTAAGCGAGCGCTGATTCTCCATAGACGCTGTTTGGTCCCCCTGTAAAGATTATTCCCTTCGGATTCATCTCTTCAATTTCCTTCACGGTAAACGTATGGGGTTTTATCTCCGCATAAACATTCAGCTCTCTGACTCTTCTCGCAATGAGTTGAGCATACTGACCCCCAAAATCCATTACCAAAATTTTTTCATGTTTCATCATGGTAAGTTTCCTCTATTTGTAATTTATTTCAATATTTTCTATTCGAATGTTCAATGCGCCCGATATCTGTCCACAGGCGAACGGGCAATGTTGCATATGGTTAAGCCGAACTTCAACATTCAATCCGCCAAACTCAGAGCAGACTTTTACAGCAAAGCTCGTAATCCGTCGCATTTCAACATTCGCTCCTCTAAATTCAGATTTCAAACGAGCTTATCTGTTTGAACCGCTGCCCGTAGTTTCCTTGGTTATCACGTCGTGAGCTCCGCCTTCTACTATGGAAGTCGCTGAAACTAAAGTCATCTTGGCATTCTTCTGCAGCTCAGGAATTGTCAGTATTCCGCAGTTGCACATGGTAGACTTCACTTTTTGCAGAGATTGTCTAACGTTATCAGACAGCTTTCCCGCATATGGAACGTAGGAATCGACACCTTCTTCAAAGCTCAACTTCTTATCTCCGCCCATATCGTATCTCTGCCAGTTTCTGGCACGGGCTGAACCCTCGCCCCAGTACTCTTTAACATAGCTTCCGTTCAGGTTAACTCTCTGTCCGGGAGCTTCATCAAATCTCGCAAAGTACCTTCCCAGCATTATGAAGTCCGCACCCATGGCGAGAGCCAAGGTCATATGGTAATCGTAAACGATTCCGCCGTCGGAGCAAATAGGAATGTATATGCCGGTCTCTTCAAAGTACTTATTTCTAGCCTTCGCTACATCTTGAACCGCCGAAGCCTGACCTCTGCCTATGCCCTTTTGCTCTCTGGTTATGCAGATAGAACCTCCACCGATACCGATTTTTATGAAGTCCGCACCGGCTTCTGCAAGATACCTGAATCCATCGCCATCGACTACGTTTCCCGCACCTATTTTGACGGTATCGCCGTATTTTTCTCTGACGAATTTCAAAGTGTCCGTCTGCCACTCGGAAAATCCTTCCGAAGAATCTATGCAGATAACATCGACGCCGGCTTCCACCAGGGCAGGAATCCTCTCTTCGTAGTCCCTCGTGTTTATCCCCGCACCGACAATATATCTTTTGTGATGATCTAAAAGCTCATTCGGATTCGCCTTGTGACTGTCGTAATCCTTCCTGAACACGAAATGGGTTAACCTCTGATTTTTATCCACTATCGGCAAGGCATTTAACTTGTTATCCCACAGAATATCGTTCGCCTCGCTGAGAGTAACCCCAGATTCCGCATATACCAACTTCTCAAAAGGAGTCATAAATTCTTCAATTTTTGTATCTGGGCTCATCCTGCTGACTCTGTAATCTCTGGAAGTTACCAATCCAATCAGCTTTCCATCAGCTGTCCCGTCCTCTGTTACGGCTGTTGTGCTGTGACCGGTTCTCTCCTTGAGTTCAAGTAAGTCTTTCAAAGTCTGATCCGGTCTTATGTTGGCATCGGAAGTTACAAACCCGGCTTTTGTATCTTTGGCTCTTTTTATCATTTCCACTTGGCTTTCAATTGGCTGCGAACCGAAAATAAACGATATGCCGCCTTCCTTTGCCAGTGCCACTGCCATTTTATCATCTGAAACCGCCTGCATAACTGCTGAAACCAAAGGAATGTTCATTGAAAGTGCAGGTTCTTCTCCCCTTTTAAACTTTACGAGAGGTGTTCTCAGTGATACGTTCTCCACTCTGCACTCCTTAGAAGAGTAACCCGGAATCAGTAGGTACTCATTAAAAGTTCTCGACGGTTCATTGAAATACTGTGCCATAATTCCTCCTTAATATATTCTGTGATAGCTTTTCAATCTTCTCACACTCTAAAATTTCACACCCGAAAATTTTGATAGATATCCTTATGAATTCAACGTGAATTACAACATAAAATTATGATGAAATTCTCTTAAAATTCTCTAATCTTTTGAATTTATATTATATACCAGTTACTTTTGTTTTTCAATACATTACAGTTGGAGACACGGGAAAGTTTTTCACTTTTCGCGTGAGATTTTTCAGACTGAACTTCAGCTGCTTTCATGCTGTCTTCACGTAGATGCTTTTCTTTGAAAATTGTACCAAGTCTGTTCTTAAAACATCCCATTTTTTTCGGAATGCTTCTCTCCTGGAAGCGATACATTTTTTATCTCATATCGACTTCTCTCGTTCGGTGAATCCTATACGCTCCTCTTTGCTACAGCGCTTTTTTTATCAAAATTCTCATCTTTATCGAAGCACTGCTCTTTATCAAATCCCTGCCCTCTGTTGAAGAACTGCTCGTTTTCAAAAATGTTCTTCTCCATATAGATGCTTTTCTTTGATTGAAACGCTCTCTTTCTCTTATTTTATACATTGATGCTCCTATAATTCACGCTCTCGTAAAATCGCAATTAAACAATATAAAAAAGGTTGAATAACTGAACTCCTATGGATACTCTCTTTACTACGCCTTAATTTTCAACTTTTCGAATATTTCTTCTATTTTCTGCTCACTGCATTTTCTATAGCATCGCTTTATTACGATATTGCCTCTGACCAATTTTGAATTTTGTGTTCTGCCTTTTAATTTCATCAAATCATCCATTTCTCTTTCAAGGTTCAATTCTCTTTCATATACATCGATATGTCCCATGTAATCGCAATTTAACCTCCATGAAAAAAAGTGCTTTTCCACTCCCGCTATTCTGGCTATTTTTACGCTGTTAACCCCCTTGTGAAACCTGTCCGTATACGTTTTCAAATAGTATAACTCTCCGTCTATATACCATAAAAATTGCTTTCCGTTAAGCCACATGATTTTATCCTGAGAGCACTTTGCCAGCCGGTTGCCGATGAACACCATCAATATGAGACCTGCGGCAGCGAGAAAAAATAAATACATAAATTGAAACTTCAATATGTTCCACACGATGATCAATACTAAAGACACCGATGCCACTGTAAGCCACATCGGCAATGCTCGAACCAAAAACACGACAACTTCAATCAATAATACCCTTAAAATGCTATACCCTGTTATTCTTCCGGCTATATTTCTCACTTTCACCAACCTCTTCTCTATAAAATCACATCTGCTATCACATTTTTTCAATGCTGCTTATTATCTCGTCGGCATTTGCAGGTGGTAGGTGAAGTGTCAACTTATCATTTTGCCTTATAGTCGTATCTCCCTTTGGCAGCATCAACTTGCCGCCGCGATCAATCTGCACGATTATGCTTCCTTCCAACCATTTCAGCTCCCTGATCTTCTTGCCTACAACCGGACTTCCGGCTTCCACGACAGTGACTATTTCAACTTCCACTGCCTGCTCTTTGCTGTCGTCCTCCTTGTCCAAAACTCTGTCCAACAGATATTCATATACCGGTTTTGTTCCAAGCAGGTTCGCCGTAAAATACGATACGAGACAGGTCACAGCCAAGGGGAGAAATCCGTTTAAACTCCTGGTCATTTCAAAGATTAAAACCACTGATGTCAGGGGATTTCTAACTACGGCTGTCAAGTAACCGGACATGGATATTATAACGTACAAACCAAGATTGTTTCCACCTAAAACCGTTCCGAACAGACATCCCAAAATTGCCCCCTGGACCAAAATCGGCAGAAAAATTCCTCCGGGCACTCCTGACGTAAACGACACCAGTGAAAATCCCATCTTGATAAAAAACAATATCGCCAATCCATATATAGCATATTTACTGTACAGCAGCATTTCCACAAGATTATGCCCGCTGCCCAGAACCTGTGGATATACGAAAAACATGATTCCTGATGCCGCATACGCTACGAAGGGTCTTATTTTGACGGATACGTTGAACTTCTTATAAAGATCGAACATACCTTTCATCACTTTGTTGTAGACTGTTCCGAACAGTCCCAGTACAATGCCCAGCAACACTATGTAAGGATATGTGGAGATGGAAACTCTCTCTATTTCAGGAAATGAGAACACGGGTTTGAATCCGAAGATCAACTGACTTATTATATCAGCTACTACAGCCGCACTAAAGCACGATATTATCAATTTTTTAGAGACGTTTTTATGAATTTCTTCCATGGAAAACAGAACTCCTGCCAAAGGGGCATGAAATGCCACTGACAACCCTGCACTGGCTCCGCTGGTCATAAGGTAGTTCTCCCTTATCTTTGTTCTCTTGAAAAGCCTCGCTACAAGTTTGCCGCTCATGGCTCCCAATTGAATTGACGGACCTTCACGGCCTAAAGACAAGCCTCCCAGAGCCGATACCGTTCCTCCTGTCAATTTTAAAATCAGAATTCTTATAGGATTGGTTTTTATTCTGCCGGTTACTTCTGCGGCAACCTGAGGAATTCCGCTACCTCCCACATACTTATCCTTTGAAATTATCCGACTGGACATGAGCCCCAACACTGTCAACAATATGATCAATCCAAATATATATAAATAGCTTTCTTCGGTTTTCCTCACAAAAAAATCAGTCGTCTTTCCACTGTAATCTATGAGAATTCTGTACACGACTCCGACAAATCCCGCTAATATTCCCACTATGACACCGTCTATCAAAAGCGTGGATTCCATCTTCTTGTCTTTCGTTTTTATCGTCTGTTCTTTCACTACTTTCATTTTATCCAAACAACCTCTTTTTCACGGATTTAAAGACATCACCTATTTACAGTTGAATTCATGTTCGCCTACGTTTGTTTCATTGGTTCATCTGCTGTAAATGCTGTTTTCCATGAAATTGCACCGTGTTCCTATTCAATGGAAAACCTTTCTCTATTTCAATGGAAAATCTTTCTCTATTCATTATACATTATTTACAGATTTCGTGAAGTTCATTTTCACCGGATTTATCAAATTATTGCGTGCCTTTAGCACATTGATGCTTTGAGTATTGAATTTAACTGCATTTCTCATTCCGATTAAAAGTCCGAAGTGCCGTGTTTTGAGATATCTGCATTTCTCACACGTACACAAATCCCCCTTATGCCGAACTTGTTCGGCATAAGGGGGACGGAGCTAAATTGTTACAATTTTCGAAAAATTTAATTCCATATTCAGCACATTGAATTTCTTTTTTCTTTCAGCTGGCTATTTATCCGATTTCTTTCTCCTAACAGCCAAAGCCAATCCAATCGCAGAAAGCATAGCCGCTATGAGTCCTATCAAATTTTTACTGTCGCCGGTCTTTGGCTTTGTATCATTCTTTTTCTTTGTTTCTTTCTGTTTGTCTTTAGCCATATTTCCTTTATCTCCTGACTTATCCTTTGATATATTTCCATCCGGAGTCTTGCCGTCCTTATCCTTTTCTTTAGGTTGCTTAATCTCCGGTTTATTAGGATTAGGTTTATTAGGGTTTGGTTTATTAGGGTCAACTTTACCTATCAACGATATCACAAATGGAGAAAACGAGTCCGTTTCCACCGTTACAGTTCCGTCTTTGACTTTCTTGTCAAAAGTCTCCACGCTACCGTCTTTTTTAAAGTGCGTTATCTTAACATCTCTGTCATCTATATCTTTGCCTACATTGAATGTCAAATTCACCTTGCCCTTTGACGTCCCGTTCTCTATGGCTATATCATAGCTTCCCACAGTCTTTTCAACATTTGCAAGTTTTGCCAATTCCTTTTTCTGTTCATCCGTCAACTTATCCGTGATATCTTTTTTAACTGCCAGCTTGCTGTCTTCAGTGAACATTCCCTTCGCAGATATGTCTCCCTCTTTAAGAGTCTTTTCGAAGTACGTGCCTGCGGGACTCAAAGAATCCATCACATCCTGAAGCTCCTTCATGTACGCAGCCATCGTGTGCTTTGTCATATCCGTCTTATAAAAATTTTGATTTGCTTTCTTTATTGCCTCTTTAAGTCTCGCAAAAGATTCCTTGGTATATTTTTCAGGATGTTTTTCCATCTCTTCCGCTTTGCCTATAAGGGCTGCGAATTTATCCTTATTTAAAGACAAGTCGAGATTTTTTGAATTCAACAGATCTCTTGTTGCTTTATCCACGGTCTCTTGCGTAGCATCGGGATCTTCCAGAACCTTTAGAGCTTTATTATATTTTTTCAGATATTCAGCTGCTCCTACCGGTTTGTAGACACCAGCATTTACATCGTCAAAAGTTTCCTTTTCTCCGTCTATGGCTGCCTTTAACTTGGTCTTATCAGCCTTGGTTCCCACTTCTCCTTCCGGTCTCTTGGAAGTCAAGTCCAACACGAGCAACACAGGCATTTCCTGAATATCAGGTCCCACCATTTTAGCAGCTATTTTGAGATCTATTCTGCCTTCACCCTGCTTGCTTCTGGTAATCCTGAACAGCTTGTTGTATTCTCCCGTTCCCGGCAGTTCCTGGGCCTTTATCTCCTTGCCGTTTTCAATGTGTTTCAAGTATTCCACCTGAGATGTAATTCCCTGAAAACCTCCCTTTTTAAATCCTATCGTATAGATGGCTTTTCCATCTTTCTCTTCCAATGTTATCAGAGGATTCATAAATCCGTTAGCCATTGATGTGGTATCCGGATCTCCCGCCTGAGCCAGCTTCCCCCTTATATTGAACATCTTACCCTGAGACGCTTTCTTCTCTGCATTCTTTATAGCCTTTTCCAATTTTTCTTCTAATTTTTTCAATGCCTCTTTGTTTTTAGCTCCGATGTCCAAAACGTTGTTCGCCTCGCCGAGAATCTGCTTCAAATAGGCAATTGAAAGAGCTGAATACTCAGCTTCATGTGCGACTATATCCTCAGCCTCTTTCACCAGTTTTTTTAATTTCGTATAGTCCAGAGGTTTCTTTCTCAAATAAGTCGCCGCATCGTCTAAATCGTTCAAAGCGGTCTTGATTTCACTGTCGCCGGGATTGTTTTTCATGAGAACTCTTTCCGCTTTTTCGTACGCTTCTATGAATTCTTTCATTGAACTTTCATCGTATTCGCTGTCATCCCTCTGTGCGTATATGTTAAGTTTTGACAGAAATAATTTTGCGAGTGCAGTCTTATTTTTTTGAGCCTTGATTTCGTCCTTCTTTTCCAATTCTCCGATGAGCTTCAAAATCGCATCGTGAACCTCCCCTGGAGTTTCATCACTTGCTCCCATGATAACCTTCGGCGCCGGTCTCGGCATTTTCTTTATTTCATCAAACGTAAGACCGACATACTTTTTCAATCCGTCTTCGGCTTTAAATTCTTCCCAGATATTTCCCAAATATCCCGGTGCATTTTGTGTCTTATCCTGAATGTAATAACAAACATTTCCGTACTTGTAAATTTTCACGGACATTTTGTATGTTGCAATTCCGTGTTTTATCGTAATGTCATGGGAAGTCACCTTGTCGTTGTCAACAGCATACCCCTTATCCGTCGCAGATGATACAGCATCGACAGGTCTACCATCTCCATTGGCAAATGCCATTCCGAAACTGGATAAAACCATCACGAAAGCCGTTATCAAACTCAGAATTCCTTTGAATTTCAATTTCATTTTTCCCTCCGTAAACAATTAAATTTCAATTGCTGTTCAGCAATTTTCATCGCTATTTCTCACAGATATTATCTTCCACATAGCTCAAAGTAAAATGTGTGTCCTTGCGATTACACATATTCTAATCGAACCTTTATGACGGAAAATAAATCCTTTATCTCGGCTAGTTATTCTATGCTAACTCAATTAATTGTATCAGAGTGGACGGCTTTTATCAAGGGGGATTTTAGCTGCATATGTTTTATTCTTGTTTTATTTTATCTTTAGTTGGATTTTTGCCAAAACAATGATATATTATCTATAACAGATTGCAAGGAGGTATATGTTGCTGGATCAGATCGCAGATTTGCTATCACATACATTTTTAGACATAATAGTTCTGACAATTTGGGCATTTGCAAATATTTACGCTTTGGTCATGTTGTGTTTCAAGTTCAAAAAAATCTTGCAGATTGCATACTTTATCAGAACCGGTATTAAAAACAGGTGGAAGTTCCTTCCGAAACCTAAAGAATAGCAGGTTTAAACGAGCTGATTTAAACCTGCCTTGTCTATGTGAGATATATGAGAAAGATCTCTGAATTTTATCTTGAACTGCTTTTTCCTATCCGCACTTCTTTCTGAGACATGCTTCTCACCGTCAAACCTATCCCCTCAAAGCTTCAAACTCCTTATTTTCATTGAAAATTTTTTCCGCATACCAACACACCGGTACTATTTTAACTTTTTTCTCTTTAGCAAAATCTATGGCAGCTATGACCAATTTCCTAGCTATTCCCATCCCCTTAAACTTTTCCGACACTTGCGTATGATCGATTAGCAACTTTTCATCCGAAATCCATTCATATGTCAATTCCCCCATTTTTACTCCATCTTCAAAAGCCTCTATAACTCCTCTTTGCCCATCATCTTTTCTCGTTATCTTCATATTCCGATCCTCCATATTTTTACTATATCACTATAGCTGATTTATCTCAATATGCTATTTTATGCACTTCACATAACCGCATCTCAACTTGCTTTCCACGGCTTTTTGCTCGTTTCGGCTATGGAAGCATCTCCGTTACAATTTCCTTGATAGTGTGAAATAATTGAGGAATTTTTAAAGGAAGTAAAATCAAGCAACCGGCACTTTGTAGATTGCGTCAAGCGAAAACTCCACAACAACTTGACACTATCCAATCTCCTTCTAAGTCTTGACAAACATTTTATTTTTATTTATAATCATCAGTAATTGAATATCTATCTTCAGGGCAGGATGAAATTTCCTACCGGTGGTACAGCCCACGAGCCGCAAGGCATGATTTGGTGAAATTCCAAAGCCGACAGTTACAGTCTGGATGAGAGAAGATAAAAGCATATCTATGCGCTTTGTATGCTCTGAAATAATTTCATTATTTCAGTTTTTTTTATTTCGACACCGCATCCGGTGAACTTTAATCGCAGTACGCTTTACCTAACATGTCTTGGAGAATTTCATTCAAGGCATGTATTTTTTTACTCGATATCATCAATATCAGGAGGTGCAATTTGAACGATTTGGAGTACATGAAATTGGCTGTAACCTTGGCTCGCAGAGGTTCAGGAAGGGTCAATCCCAATCCTATGGTCGGTGCGGTCATCGTCAAGGACGGCAAAATTATAGGACAGGGATATCACGAAAAGTTCGGCACAGCTCACGCCGAGATAAATGCTCTGGCGAGCTGCACAACTTCACCAAAAGGTGCAACGATATATGTTACATTGGAGCCGTGTTGTCATTACGGGAAAACTCCTCCCTGCACGGAAGCGATCATACGAAGCGGTATTTCCAGAGTGGTCATAGGTACACCGGATGTAAACCCCTTGGTTTCCGGCAAGGGTGCCTCTCTATTACAGCAGCATGGCATTCAGGTCGATACAGGTATATTAAAACACGAATGCAACCAACTGATTAAGATATTTAAAAAATTCATAATCGATAAACGACCTTTCGTATTGATGAAATACGCCATGACTGTAGATGGCAAAATAGCGACTCACACCGGTGCTTCAAAGTGGATCAGTTGCGAGGAGTCGAGATTGAAAGTCCATGAACTGCGAAATGAATTTTCAGCTATTATGGTGGGAATCGGAACGGTGCTGAAGGACGATCCCATGCTGAATTGTCGCATGGAAAACGGCAAGGACCCTATTCGTATCATCTGCGATACACATTTGAAATTGCCGTTGACATCCAACATTGCTAAAACTGCCCGCTCCATAGAAACATTCATCGCCACTTGTCAAACGGATGATGCAAAAATGCTTCCCTATAAAAATCTCGGATGCAAATTCATCACAGTGGATAAAAAAGATGAATTCATCGACCTGAATCAGCTGATGTTAAAATTGGGCGAAATGGACATAGACAGCGTTTTATTGGAAGGCGGCGGCAGGCTCAACTGGAGTGCTTTAAATCAAAGGATCGTTCAGGAAACGGCAGTGTTCATCGCCCCGAAGATATTTGGCGGCAAGGCTCTAACGCCTATATCCGGTGTTGGCGTCTCCAAACCGGGTGATGCCGTTAAGTTGAATCCCTACTCTTTTTCTAAAGTAGGAAGCGATTTCTTAATTGAGAGCGAGGTGATATATTCATGTTCACGGGAATCATAGAAGAAGTAGGTAAAATTAAAAATATTCAAGGTGGTACCAATTATAAATTGACCATCGGAGCTTCAAAAATTTTGGAGGACATTCATTTAGGAGACAGTATCGCAGTCAACGGAATATGTCTCACCGCAATAAAGTGGGACAATGGCTCATTCACCGTGGATGTAATGAGAGAAACTCTCGAGAGAACTTCTCTGCACAGATTACGTGCAGGCAGTTTCGTTAATTTAGAACGCGCATTGGCCGCCAACGGCAGATTCGGGGGACATATCGTGTCAGGTCACATAGACGGTACCGGTGAAATCATAAATATCCGCCGTGATGCCAACGCTGTGTGGTACAAAATTAAGACTTCGGAAAAAATTATGGAATTTATCATCGAGAAAGGCTCTATCGCCATTGATGGAATCAGCCTGACGGTAGCGAAAGTAGACAGGAGTGCATTCTATGTATCCGTCATACCTCATACACTGGAAAACACAATTTTATTGAGTAAGAAACCCGGAGATATTGTCAATCTCGAAAACGATATTGTCGGTAAATACATCAAATCATTCACGGATAAAAATTCCAATTCACCCTTGTGTGAAAGTTTTCTGAAAAGCAATGGTTTCTAAATATTTTTGAGCGGGAAAGGAATGGTAAAACTATGAAATATCAAAGTGTAAAAGATGCCATCAAGGCATTGCGAGAAGGCAAGTTGATCCTTGTTATGGACGATAAGGATAGAGAAAATGAAGGAGACTTGATTTGCTCGGCAGAACATGCCACAACTGAAAACGTAAATTTTATGGCAACACATGCTAAAGGGCTCATATGCATCCCCATGAGCGGTGAAATTGCAAAAAAATTGAAACTGCAACCTATGGTTTTGGAAAATACGGATAACCACGAAACCGCATTCACGGTGTCAATCGACTATAAGACCACGACTACGGGAATCTCAGCCGCTGAAAGGGCATTGACTGCTCGAATGTGCATAGATTACAACGTTAAACCGGAAGATTTTCGCAGACCCGGGCATATGTTTCCCCTGGTTGCAAAAGACGGTGGCGTTTTAGTCAGAAACGGGCATACTGAAGCTACCGTGGATCTGATGAGATTATCCGGTTTTGATGAATGCGGTCTCTGCTGTGAAGTTATGAAAGATGACGGCAGCATGATGAGAACTTCGGACCTGTTGGATTTTGCAAAAAAACACGACCTACCGTTTATAACAATTAAGGAATTGCAGGAATATCGTAAAGTTTTCGACAGCTTGGTCGATTGTGTTTCAATTTCAAAAATGCCGACAAAATACGGTGATTTTACGGCGCATTGCTACGTGAACAGGCTTAACGGCGAACACCATATAGCCCTTGTCATGGGAGACATTTCCAATGGAGAAGATGTACTGTGCCGAGTTCACTCCGAATGTCTGACAGGAGACGTTTTCGGTTCCATGCGATGCGATTGCGGACAACAACTCGATAGAGCTATGGAAATGATCTCTCAAAACGGCAGCGGTATATTGCTGTACATGAGACAGGAAGGCAGAGGCATCGGACTGGTGAACAAGTTGAAAGCCTACCATCTCCAAGATAACGGAATGGATACTCTGGATGCCAATTTAGCATTGGGCTTTGACGGCGACATGAGAGAATATTACATAGGAGCTCAAATACTCAGGGATTTAGGTGTTAAATCCTTGGAGTTGCTGACGAACAATCCCGATAAAGTCTATCAGCTGGAAGACTACAACATGATCATTTCAAAGAGATTACCTATTGAAATTGAAGCTAATTCTCACGATCGTTTCTACTTGGAAACCAAGAAAAACAGAATGGGACACATTTTAAACTTAAAGGAGGCAAAATAAATGAAAATCTATGAAGGAAAATTAGTATCAAATGGTATGAAAATCGGTATTGTGGCTGCCAGGTTCAACGAATTCATCACCTCTAAATTGCTATCCGGAGCCATAGACGGGTTGCTCCGTGAAAATGTCAAAGAAGATGATGTTGAAATCGCCTGGGTTCCCGGTGCTTTCGAGATTCCGTTGACAGCAGCTATTATGGCTAAGAGTCAAAAATACGATGCGATCATATGTCTTGGCGCTATCATTCGCGGAAGCACAGATCACTATAATTACGTTTGCAGTGAAGTTTCCAAGGGGATAGCTCAAGTGAGCTTGGAGAACAAGATTCCTGTTATTTTCGGGGTTCTCACAACGGATACCATCGAGCAAGCCATCGAAAGAGCCGGTACAAAAGCCGGAAACAAAGGATATGAATGTGCTCATACCGCCATTGAAATGGTCAATCTGTTAAAGAATATCGATATGTAAATTAGAACAAAGCGGAGATATACAACTAGTTCATTGTATATCTCCATTTAATTATGCACTTTATTATAACGGTAAATCTTTTCTCTTAAACCTCATAATTCCTACGACATATAGCACTAATGCCGATATTCCCATCGCTGTAAATTTTATTCCATACCCCTTTCCGTCCAGTATGGCTTCGCTGTCAAATAATGTATTTGCCGTCACGTATTTTAAGTATGATAAATTTTCTGAAAGCAACACCAGAATGTGGGTTATAAAGAAAAATAAAGGCAATCCCGCTCCAATCATGAGAGAGTGTCTGGATGTATTAAATACGCATGAAGCAAAAAAACATATTCCGCTAATCAAGAGATGATAAAGCAACATTCCGACGTTGAGCATTATGAATTTTTTAATTTCCAGAGCATCCGGTTGAAATATTCTCGATGATATTATTCCCACAGATGCTATTACGCTGAACATGAATGTCAGTGAAATAATAAAATACAATCCGCCGGTTCCGCTGACCTGATTCCTTGTCATAGGAGTAGCCAGAAGCCCTGCCATTCCACCTTTATCAACTTTTTCCGCAATGAGTCTGTTTCCTACAGCTATTGAATAAGCCATAGGAAAAATTATAGCATTTCCCGCGTAAAATGAGTTTGCTATGAAGTTCACCAGAGTTATTTTTCCCGTCATCTTTCCCATAGTCGAACCTTTGAGATTCTTCAAACTCTCCACAGTCTCGGGTGTGAATACATAAATCATCATCGCCATAAACACGCTGAGAGCAGCTGTGAAAATTATAAGCAATTTAATATTGGATTTAATAACCTGCCTGAAATACACACCGTTAAACATTCTTGTCACCTCCATAAAACTGCATGAAATAATCTTCCAAAGTCTGCTTGATTTCCTTCATAAACTTCACATCGCACCTTGCTAAGCATCTCAACAAATCGTTGGTCTGCAAGTCGTTTATGGACACGACTACCTGATTATTATCACGAACTTTCACACTATCCGGGAATACTTCTCTAATTTTGTCTACATTTGCAGCAGCGTTGAACTCTATTTTAAAAATTTTCGTTTTAGCATGTTTAAGCTCATCTACTTCAACTTCTTTTATGAGTCTTCCCGCCTTGATCATTCCTACTCTATCGCAGATTTTTTCCACTTCTTCAAAGATATGTGAAGATAAAATTATGGTTCTCCCTGCCTGCTTCTCTTTCTCTACCAGGTTGATGAATTTATTTTGCATTAGAGGATCAAGTCCGCTGGTCGGTTCATCCAGCAGTATTACTTCCGGCTTGTGCATAAATGCCGCAACTATGCCTATCTTTTGCTTCATACCTTTGGACATCCTCTTTATTTTGGACCCGGGATCAATTTCAAAATATTCCAAAAGCTCCTCTGCATATGAGAAGTCCTTCTGACCTCTCAATCTGCCTATGAACTTCAAATAGCTGCTCCCTTTCATATCGTCCAAGAACGCTATTTCCCCCGGCAGATAACCGACTTTTTCCTGAATTTTTTTCTGCTCCCTCCAGCAATCCATTCCGAGAATTCTTATATCTCCCTTATCCGCCTTGGAAAATCCCATCAAATGTCTCATAGTAGTCGATTTGCCGGCTCCGTTAGGACCTAAATATCCATAAATTTCTCCTTTTTCAACCTGCAATGACACGTCAAACACTCCTCTACCCTTGCCGTAATCTTTGGTCAAATTTTCTATACTTATTATTCCCATAGTCAGCCCTCTCGCATTTTTTACAAACTGAATTTTCTTTTCCAAAATCTGTTGTAATATATCCTATCATTTTTGTAATATCAAAACAACTGGCAACACGCTCATGAGTAAATACAGGCGAAATCCGATTTTGTCTTTTGAATATTTTCTCATCGGTGTTATACTATAGTGGAACATGAAAAAATATAATTAGAGGGTTATTTAATGTTTATAAAAGTCAAGGATAAATCTCACATAAGAAATTCTATTTTCATACGTTCATCACAGATGTCGGATTCGATTTTTCTGGGAATCGTCCTGGCTCTCGCCGGCGGTTTCATGGATGCTTATTCGTATATTTCCAGAGGACAGGTCTTCTCTAACGGACAGACCGGTAACCTTTTATTATTCGGTGTCAATTTAGCTTCGGGCAACTTTTACGTCAGCTTTCATTACATCGTTCCGGTAATCGCTTTCGCTTCGGGCATCGCCCTTTCGGAAGTAATCCACATAGTAGCATACAAGAGAAATGAAAAGTTTCTTTCAGATACCTCGAAAGATTCCGACAATGTTTGCAACAAAAGCGTTGAAACATCCGGCAGGAGGTCTTCCAGACTGATGCCGTCTTTTTCCATGCTGAGTTTTCACTGGAGACAAGTGTCCATTTTGATAGAAGCTGTGATAATAATTTTGGTCGCCTTCGTTCCCGTTGGGGAGAACCAGTTGGCAAATTCTCTCACATCTCTCGCCTGTGGAATTCAGGTGGAATCGTTTAGGCGAATTCACAACAGGAACATAGCCACAGCCATGTGCGTTGGGAATATGCGAACTGCTGTCGAAAGCCTCTGCTCGTACTATTACCACAGGGAGCCGTCGGTCAAGAAGACGTTTTTAATATACAGCTCTGCCATTTTCTTTTTCATAGTCGGTGCCATACTTGGAAACTTTTGCATCAATCTGTTTTCCGAGAGAGCAATGTTGGTCTGTGGTATGCTGTTGCTGATCGGCTTCCTTATTATGTTCATAGATTTAGAGAAAGCCGAGTAAATAAAAAAGCTCAGTTGTGCTGCGTGTGTCCATTTTCAATAACTGGGATTTTTCAACTTTATTCGGTTGAACTTCCCTGTATCCATTTGATATAATAGCTTCGTGCGTTTTAAAGCGTCGTGACTTATCACGATTTAAAGTTAGGAGTATTCATGAAAAAATATTTGAATAGAGTATTTATAGAAGGGCTTACAGGAATGGCTCACGGGCTTTTCTCCACCCTCATCGTAGGTACAATTCTGGTGCAGCTTGCAAAACTGATTCCAAATCCCTATGGAAGCTACGTAGCCGTCATCGGTCAAATCGCTATGGCACTGACAGGTGCCGGAATAGGTATAGGTCTGGCGGGGAAATTAGGTGCATCCACCTTCGTAACTCTGGGAAGTGCCGTCTCAGGTCTCGTAGCTGCTCATGCTCAGTCGATTATAGCAGGCACGTTCTCAGTTGGTAAAGGAGTTTTGTTCATAGGTCCCGGCGAACCTCTAGGAGCTTTCGTCGCTTCTCTGGTAGCCGTGGAGTTCGGAATATTTATTTCCGGCAGAACTAAGTTGGACCTGCTTTTGACTCCCGCACTATCAATGTTGGTGGGTAGTTTCACCGGCTTTTTAATAGGCCCGCCTATCAGCAAATTATTGCTGTTAATCGGCAACGCCATAGAATATGGAACTTCATATCAACCTTTCATCATGGGAATAATAGTTTCCGTCATAATGGGAATGGTTCTGACTTTGCCTATCAGTTCCGCGGCTTTAGGCATAGTTCTGGGATTGTCCGGAATAGCCGCAGGTGCTGCTACTGTGGGATGTTGTTGCCAAATGGTAGGATTTGCTGTTGCCAGCTTTAGAGACAACGGTGTCAGCGGATTGATTACTCAGGGCATTGGAACTTCCATGGTTCAAGTTCCTAATATCCTGCGAAAGCCTATAATCTGGCTTCCTCCTATATTTGCCAGTGCCATTTTAGGTCCTGTTTCCACCATAGCGTTAAAGATGACCAATTTGCCTGCCGGTTCAGGCATGGGAACTTCCGGACTGGTCGGACAGATAATGACATTTAAATCCATGGCAGGTTCCATTTCAACTTCCACCATCTGGCTTTACGTCGCAATTTTACATTTCATCGCTCCTGCAGTTCTGACCTTAATTTTCTCCGAAGCATTTTACAGATTGGGTTGGATAAAACGTGGAGACATGAAGATTTAACTAAATGATATTTATACAAACAAAAAAAACTATCCATATACAGATTGAAATATGGATAGTTTTTTATTCGCTCTATTCTAACTGCCATGCTGATTTTAATTTCTAATTTTCTCAGCACTATTCGGGCACTATGGCAAAGCATCTTGCCGGCGAACCTACGCCCCCTTTTATCTTAGGAAATGTCGTAAAAATGATCCCGCCGACCGGAGGGAGTTTGTCCAAATTTTTCATCACTTCAATTTGAAATCTGTCAACACCCAGTATGTATTGCTCCGCCGGATACGGATACATATCTTCTCTCGTTGTAATATAGCTCGGGTCGGTATCTGCCGGTTCATGGCCTATGGCACCGATATTTCTTTTCTCAACTAACCACTTTATCGCATCTACAGACCAGCCAGGATAGTGTGGAACTCCTCGATCATCCTTATTTTCCAGATCCTTTTTATGACACCAATCTGTTCTGAATGCAACAAACGCCCCTTCGGGAATCTTGCCATATACGTCTTCCCATTGTTTTATATGAGCAATTTCCAGAGTGAACTCCGGATTTTCAGCAGCTTCCTCGGATTTGTCGATTACCACCAACGGAAAGACCAGCTCTTTACAGTCTATTGCCTCTAATGCCCTTGCGTTTTGATGAAAATGCACAGGTGCATCCACATGTGTTCCATACTGACTTGCAACGGTGTACTGGAAGCATCTCATCGGAGCCTTTTTGTCTTCATCTGTATCATCGGTATAGTCGAATAAAACCTCCGACTCAAAAGGCTTGAATCCATACCAGTGTGGAGTCTCAGGACTCAGCTCGTGAGTCAAATCCACCCATCGATAGTTTTTTTGTAAATCCTTTAATATTTCCCACAACTTCAAACTTGCCATGATTCCACCTCCTCAAGAAAGCTCACATCCTGTATCACCGGACAAGCAATGCAGTCGACGGATATTTTATCGTTCTACAACTGTGTTCCATTATCCGATAAAACAAAACTCTAACTACTGTTCTTTAACCTAATAATATCACAGCCTACCATTCTTTACAATGGTTTAAATCCTTCTTTACAATTTATATCTTTATATTTCATGTCGCCGTTTGCTCTGGAAAATTCGCCGTGGCAAATTTCTCTCCAGCCTATTGAGAAATGTCGTAAAATGTGATATATTATTTAGGCTGAACAATATTTGGAGGATTGACCGAGTGGCTAAGGAGCTCCCCTGGAAAGGGAGTAAGGCGTAACAGCCCCGTGGGTTCGAGTCCCATGTCCTCCGCCATATTAAAGAGAGTGGACTACACTTAAGTCCACTCTTTTTGCTTATATATTTAAAATTTATCGTCCGACTGCCAACCTGCATGTCTTGAGGTTTCCCCATATATCAAACTGACTGAACCGATGACAGCACTACTTGATTCATTTCTTCCACATCGATAACCCTGCGATGCAGAATCTCTTTTTCTTCTAAATTTTTCAGTTCCTTCGGGACTTTGCATCCTGTCTTTTCGAATACCAGTTTGATATTCTCAAAACCGTTTTCCGATGGCTGGATTCCAATTGCAGTTGCCACGCTGTCCGCAAATTTATACGGGCTTGCCGTGGAAACTAATACCGTCTTGTTTTTATCTCCTGTAGCCGCTTTATATTTTTCATATACCGCATACGCCACTGCCGTGTGAGTGTCCAGCACGTAGCCGTACTTTTCATAAACTTCTCTTATAGTAGCCAGCGTTTCCTTTTGGGTGGCAAAATCACCATAGAAATCCCTCAACTCTTCTCGCATCTTGTCGTTTATGACATATTTTTTATCCTTCTCAAGATCCGTCATCAACTTTCCGACTTCCGAAACATCGCCTCCGCTGATATGGTACAGCAATCTCTCAAGATTGCTTGAAATCAAAATATCCATGGAAGGTGAATTGGTCAAGGTGAACTCTCGCCGGATGTTGTATTCTCCCGTTCTTATAAAGTCCGTCAAAACCTTGTTCTCGTTGGAAGCACATATGAACTTATCATATGGAATACCCACAGCCTTGGCATAATATGCCGCCAAGATATTTCCGAAATTTCCAGTCGGAACCACTGCATTTATCTTTTCTCCAGCTTTTATTTCTCCCCTTTCCAACATCTTTACATAAGCGTAGACATAGTATGCAACTTGAGGAATCAGCCTTCCTATGTTGATAGAGTTGGCACTGGAAAGTTTTATCCCCTGTCCCGCCAGCTTCGCTTCAATTTCTCTATTGTTAAAAATAGATTTTACTCCGCTTTGGGCATTGTCAAAATTCCCGTTTATAGCAAAAACGTGAACGTTATTTCCTTCCTGGGTAGTCATCTGTCTTTCCTGAACTTTGGATACTCCCGCATTGGGATAAAATACTATGATCTCCGTTCCCGGCACATCGGCAAATCCTTCTAGAGCAGCCTTGCCTGTATCTCCCGAAGTAGCCGTCAATATACAGATCTTGCTTTTTTCATTTTCTTTTTTCATGGAAGTCGTGAGCAGATACGGCAGTATAGACAGTGCCATATCCTTGAATGCAGCCGTCTTTCCGTGGAACAGTTCAAGTATATCCACGTCTCCCACATTTTTTATAGGTGCAATTTCAGAATCCTCAAACTTTTCATCGTATGCATTTTCAACACAGTAAGCGATTTCCTCATCGGAGAAATCATCGAAAAACAACTTCAATACAACTTTTGCAATCTCCTGATACGATTTCCCTTTCAACTGATCCGGATTCAATGAAATTTTTGGAATATCCACAGGTACAAACAGCCCTTTATCCCCCGCCAGACCTTGAATTATCGCCTGTGCGGATTTTTTTTCAATTCCTTCACCCCTCGTGCTTATATATCTCATATTCGATTCCTCCTTGCGTTTCATACATACGATTATACCAAATTATCCCTATTATTCCAATACAGAACTTCAACCGATCGGCTTATATCAATACTTTTAAGGCATTAAGTTGACTCATTGTACAAATAAAAAAGCTGCTGCGATCAATATCTCCGTTCCTCATATATGGTTTCCTCTATCACGATATATATATTTCCTTTTTCATAACATCATCTTCTAAAACTTCGGCTATTTCCTCGTTATACTTAAAACGATTCTATCAAATTGATCATATTAAATAAAGACTGTTCTTAATAAAGGCTGTTCTTATTTGGCTGACTACTATATAATTAGAACTATAACGTTTATATTATAAATTGAGCATAGCTCACCGGTGAACGGATGAACGGATATACACCGAAATACGTGGCTGTTATAGTTGCTCATCACGATGATGATAAGTTGATACATAATGTGAAAAGAGAGAATTTGTAGTTGTAACTATTTTAATGAGAGGAGTTCGAAATGAACAAAGGTAAGGTATCTCTGTTAGCTCTAATAGCTCTGATTTTGGGAGTTATCTATGCAGCATATGTAAATTACTATTTTTTCGTAGCCACGCCAACTGAGCAAGACGCTGCTGAGGCTATTAGTGAAATTATAGCAGGCGCTTTAGTATTACCACACATCGTAGTTACTTGTACAGCAGTGCTTATGAATGCTCTGGGTTTCTTTATGTATCATCGAGGGTTCATTCTCACCGGAGCGATATTATATATAGTCGCAATTGCCTTAATGCCGATCTACTTTATGTTTACATTATTGCAGGGAACTTTGCTATTCATAGCATTTGCGAAAATGAAAAAGAAAGAATAAATGAATATAAATAGATTCAAAAGTTTGAAAAAAAACGTCTTAATTCAACAGAGAAATCATCAGAAGCTGTTGCACATTTTATTCGTATTCTAAATCGGCTTGCATAATTTTGCCGTTTATTGTACCCTATAACCATAGAAATAGTAATAGGACTTTATTGAGATAAAATTGTTTAAATGGAGATTATATTATGGATTACAGGAGAATTGACAACACTATCATAGGAAGAATTGATACAGGAGATTCCTTGGCAAAAGCCATCGAAGAAATCGCAAAGAAGGAAAACGTTAAAACGGCATTCATCACAGGAGTCGGTGCTGCAAAACATCTCGATATCGGATGTTATCAGTTCAGTAAACAGGTTTACGTTCCATACAGCCTTGATGGCGATTTTGAAATCACCTCTCTGATTGGAAATATAACGACAAAAGACGGGGAGTTCTACCTGCATTTACATATCACAGCTGCCGATGATGACTGCAAAATGTATGGCGGACATTTTAACGATGCTATTATAAGCGGTACTTGCGAACTCAACATTCAAGTTCTGGACTGTGTTGTCGACAGAAAGCTGGACACATCCACGGGCGTCAATATTTTTGATTTTAAATAGATTTGGGAGATATATATGAGCTATTCGTCTAATAAAAGCACTTCTAAGGATGCTAAGATCTCTGACCATTCCAACTTGACTTCCCAAAAGGGTTCAGGGCAAATATGTGAAAACAGCTGTCCTGTAGATTTCATGACTTCGATTTATCCAAATGACAAGCTGCAAAAAGACAAGAAACATTCTTCCGTGTTAATAGTATCGGCATATATCGATTTTTCGGAAGACAAGAACAACGATTTATATTATCTTAAGAAGCGGATATCTAAAATCGATCCGGATTACATAATTTGCACTGATAGCGGATATGAAATCGCCAAGGAACTGGAGTTAACTCCGAACCTGGTCGTAGGCGACTTCGATTCGTCAACCGGTTTCTCCGTCAACAGCATACCGGATGACATCGAAATGATTCCGGTACCCGTTGAGAAGGATTTCACAGATATGGAAATGGCTTTGGATTTGGCTGTCAAGTTATCGCCTGACCACGTCAATATCATCGGCGGTCTGGGCGGCAGACTGGATCACACCGTTGCAAACATGCAAAACATCGCTCATTTTTCCAGCGACAGCCTGATTATAAACATTTTTGACAGCAAAAATTTTATGACGGCTCAACACCCCGGTACCAGATCATATTCGAGCGTTTTCGGTCATCATTTCTCGGCTTTTGCACTTACGGAAAAGGTCACCGGTCTCACTTATTCCGGAGCTTACTATCCGCTGAATAACGATACTCTGTACAACACACTTCCCCTAGGAGTTAGCAATTCTTTTATCGAAAATGAAATAACCGTAACCATCGACACGGGTATTTTAATTGTGATAATTTCAAAGTGTAAGTAGTTGACCCCTATTATTTAATGTGTTATATTAGATGTAAGTTAATTAGTTGCTAGGGGAGCATTATGCTGAGAATTGGCTGCGACCATTACCCTCAAAACCTGATTCAGTTAACGCTGACGTAGGAAAGCATTTTATAGGAAATTTACTCCCTTAGTCTGAAGGGAGTTTTTTATGGGAAATTTACAAGCGTTTTTTACATCGACCAAGGGACAGCTTCTCATAGTGTTGGTTATTTTAATTCTATTTGGCATCATTTTATTTTTCGGCAAGAATAAGAAAATGGATGCAAAAGTTCTATCGATTTCAGCTCTTTTAGTCGCTCTGTCCACGGCGTTGAGCTATGTAGTTTTGTTCAAAGCCCCTTACGGTGGCTCGGTTACTTTGTTTTCAATTCTGCCGATAGTGTTGGCTGGATATTTTTTCAACGTTCGCATCGGACTTATTGTAGGCATGGCTGTAGGATTTTTAAACCTTTTGCTCAATCCTTATATAGTTCATCCGATTCAATTGCTTTTGGACTACCCACTCGCTTTCGGTGCATTGGGCTTGGGTGGAATACTCAAGAAAAGGGGAGAGTATTCCATCATCGGCGTGCTTTGGATAAGCATTCTGGCAAGGTATTTCTGCGCATTTTTGTCAGGAGTGGTATTCTTCGGTGCCTATGCTCCGAAAGGGTTTAATCCGGTAACCTGGTCTCTGGTATACAATGCCTCATACCTGTCTGTTGAAGGAATAATGACGACAGTTCTGCTGTTTGTTCCAATTATTCGCCATACCTTGGCAAGATTAAAGGATAGCATATAAAAAAATTATTCATAATAACATACACGTTACACCTCTCGATGAAGAACGCCTCAAAAGTTGAATATGAATCAACTTTTGAGGCGTTCTTTCTATTCCAATACTTCTTTAATTACTGCATATCTTCGCGTAAATCCCTTTTTGGGAAACGATTATCTCACCTGATTTCCGTCTTGTGCATCTGATGAAACGAACTCCAAAGTTTCCTTGCCGTCCTTCACATGATCAGCGAATAGTATCATTCCTTTCGATTCCAAACCTCTGAGCTTTCTAGGTGCCAGGTTCGCTACCACTGTAACCTTTTTCCCAACCGTATCTTCCGGTTTGTAGTAATCCGCAATGCCCGATATGATCTGTCTCACTTCATTTCCAATCTTGACCTGGAAGACCAATAACTTATCGGCTTTCGGGTGTTTTTCCGCCTTTAAAACGGTTCCCACTCTGAGATCTATTTTTTCAAAGTCGCCGAATTCTATGGTTTCTTTTATCGGTGGGAACTTTTCATCCTCTTTCACCAGCTCCGCTTTGGCCTGTGCCATTTTAGCATTTTTAATGGCTTCCATCTCCTCCAGTTCCTTTTCTATATCCAATCTAGGGAAGATAGGTTCGCCTTTTTGAACCTTCTCTCCACCTAGGATATGAAATCTTTCCGCATCTGCCCAAGAGGCATCTCTATCGACTCCCAACTGTTTTTTAATTTCATCAGCTGTGGTGTGCATGAACGGGTGTATCAGCTCAGCAATTACTCTCAGCGATTCGGCTAAGTTGTGTAACACTGCATCTAATCTGCCTTTTTGACTTTGGTCTTTTGCAATTACCCATGGCGTAGTTTCATCGATGTATTTGTTGGCTCTCTTGACTAACACCCAAATCTCTTCCAGTGCCACGTTAAATTTGAAATTATCCATTTCTTCTTCAACTCTTTTAGCTCTGCTCTGTGCAATCTCAATCAACTCCTTATCGACAATTTCATCCTTTCCGGCTTTCGGAACCACTCCATTGCAGTACTTATCAATCATTGAAACCGTTCTGCTGAGCAGGTTGCCAAGATCGTTTGCCAAATCGTAATTCAATCTCTTCAGCATAACTTCACTGGTATAGTTTCCATCCTGTCCAAATGTATACTCTCTCAACAGGAAGTACTTCAATGCGTCCACGCCGTATCTCTCTATTAACTGAACCGGATCTACCACATTACCCTTGGATTTGCTCATCTTGCCACCGTCTATCAGCAACCATCCGTGTCCCAGGACATGCTCCGGCAGCGGAAGTCCAAGAGACATTAGAATCGCAGGCCATATAATGGTGTGGAATCTCACGATTTCCTTTCCTACCAAATGATAATCGGCAGGCCAGAATTTATCGTAAAGCCCTCTGTCATCAGGGTATCCCAGCGCTGTTATGTAGTTTGTCAGAGCATCTAACCAAACGTAAATTACGTGTTTATCATCGATGGGAACCGGAATCCCCCAATCGAAAGATGACCTGGAAATGGACAGGTCTTCCAAGCCTCGTTCAATGAAAGCAATCATTTCGTTAGTTCTGGCTTCCGGCTGTAAAAATTTCTTATGGGGATCTTTCAAAAGTTCCAAAAGCCTGTCCTGATACTTGCTCAATTTAAAGAAATACGCTTCTTCTTTTTCCTTGGAAACCGGTCTGCCGCAATCCGGACAATGTCCATCTTCATCTAGCTGATTGTCCGTCCAGAAAGACTCGCAAGGAGTACAGTACCAACCTTCATATTCCCCCTTGTAAATATCTCCTTTTTCATAAAGCTCCATGAATATTTTCTGAACTTTTTCCGTATGTCTCTTCTCTGTGGTTCTGATAAAATCATCGTAGGATATTTCCATAGTTTCCCAGAGTTTTTTAATCCCTTCCACCACTTCATCCACGTACTGCTGGGGACTTATACCCTTTTCGTTCGCTATGGTCTGTATTTTCTGACCGTGTTCATCTGTTCCGGTTAAAAACCTCACGTCATATCCCGTAGCTCTCTTAAATCTCGCCATAGCATCCGCCATAACTGTACAGTAAGTATGACCTATGTGCAAATTGGCACTGGGATAGTATATAGGAGTTGTTATATAGAAATTTTCTTTTTTATCACTCATTTGCCACCTCCAAGACATTTCCGTTCATATTTTATCTGATTTTGCATTTAATTATATCACATATCGTTGCATTTCTCTACACTGGCGCAGTAAAATGCCCTTTTTACAGGTGAAATGGAACTGCACACGGCAGATCAAGCAATTCGCATTATCTTGACTTACGTCTACAGCTAGAAATATTACACATATCAACTGATTGCTTTTCCCCGTGCATCTCTCTTCTTCCCATAGGTTCCACTAAAAAAAGCGTAAGTTATACGCCTTTTTCAGTCCAATATCGATAATTAGAATTTAACTTTACCTATGAGTTTTCCCAAGGCCTCAGTTTCTCCATTGTTTAGAGTGATTCCTCTCGACATATGTTGGTGCTCTTCGTCCCAGTCTCTAATGTCCAATTTGGTCGCTCCATTGTTCCACGCTACAAGATTGACTTCTTTTTTCCATCCACCGGTTCCTTCTGATAGAACTCCTATATGCTTCTCGATATTGAAAGTTATTTCGGTATTTCCTCGCTCTTTGAAAGCCACTCGCTACCTCCTTTCCTTGTATATTTTGTTATTATAAGGGGATGAGAATATGATATTATCGACGGTCAAAAAGGTCAATACATATTGTAATTTCAACGGTTCATTTCCCTTCATATTACAATTTTTGTACGTCATATTGCATTTTTCGTTCACGTCTGCTTTTTCGACAAGAGAAACTTTTCGTTTTTTACAGTAAATGTTTTCCCTCTTCAAAAGTTTTTTAATATAGTGCTTGCATAGCGAGTGGTTTCCCATTCTCTATACCTTGCATGCTCGATAAGTTAGAGCATAATTAAAAACATCTAATATGAAACTCTCTTCTTCATATTAGATGTCATCAACTGTTATCTCCAACTATGTGGGAAGTTAAAATCCAATTTCCTTCAGAACTTCCACCACTCTTTTGCATTGTTTTTCATTTATAGATGCGATGGATATTCTTATTCCCTTGGCTAAAGGTACTGCAAATATCCCGTATTCGGTCAACAACTCGCTCACCTTTACCGAATCATCACACTCTACACAGATGAAAAAACCCGATACGAACGGTACTGTTTTTAAATTCGATATCTTGGCTGCTTCTTCAAATGCCCTGCCTCTTGCCAGAAGCATATTTCTGAAATCAGCTCTCTCCTCTTCAACTTTTTTCAAAGCCTCATCGCTGTTGTATATATTTGCAATTAACTGTTGTCCGCTTCTAACGCAGTTAGACCATGTGTTTCTTGAAGAAAATTCGAAAACTCTTCTGAATTCCTCTGCTACCGCTTCTTCCTGTGCCATGCACATTACCGCACCCGTTCTCAGTCCATACAGGGTAAACGTCTTGGAAGCGCTGTATCCTATGAGAGATAATACGTTGTCATCAAACTGTTTCAGTATGGGAATGAAGTTTCTGACTTTGTCGGGTTCACCGGCGAAATCTATATACGCAACATCTATAAACAGTATAATTCTGTTCTCTTTATACTTCTCATCGTTTAGAATTTCAATCAATCTCTGCCATTCTGTCAGACTTATTTCATATCCCGTAGGATTGTGTGCCGGTGTATTGAGCATGATTACAACATTCTCCTGCTCTTTGCACAATCTGGAAAACTGCTCTTCAAAGTCTGCGAAGTTAAAACTGCCTTCATCGTTGAACAACCGGTATGTTACCAGGCTTCTACCCTGTTCTTCACATATGGTCTTGTACGGTGCCCAATGCCAATCGGAAGTCAAAACCTTATCTCCGATTTTCGTATAATTTGCCACGGTGTTTCTGATTCCTCCCGTACCGCCGGGAGTTGCTACCACTTCTGTGAAAAGCTCCACAGGATTGTTTCCGTGAACCGCTTTTACAATGGCATCCTTGAATTCCGGAATTCCACCAATAGGTGCATATTCCGCAAAATCCTTATCTCTCAACTTGTTCATCTCATCTATTACGGAAGTTATGACAGCCAGTTCTCCTTCATCATCGAGCAAAGCTCCTATGGTTCCGTTGATTACCCTATCTCTTCCATGCTTTTTTATCATTTCCTTGGCTCTCGCATTAAGCTCGAATATTTTGTCTCTCTTCGGTATCGTTCTTCCGTTTTCAAGTGCAAATATCATCTGTTCACCCCCTAGTGATCTTTACGTGGTTTATATTCTTTCCCCTGTTTCTGAATTTTTCCTCATACTCGGTCATCACATTGCCTTCGGCGTATTCCGAACCGTGCAAATTTCTCGTGACTTCCTCTCCCAAGATTTTCATATTTTCACTTTTTCGCAAATCATCTATCTCTTCGAGAGTAAATTCAAACAGATTGTCGTTGTCTGTTTTCATCCGTACAAATCCGTCCTCCTTCAACACTTCAAAGTATTTCTTCAAAAAATTTCTATGGGTCAGCCTCCTTTTGGCATGCCTAGCCTTGTGCCAAGGATCGCTGAAATTCAAATATATTCCGTCCAGTTCACCCTTTTCGAACAACTGAGTCACATCCTTCATATGGAAATTTAAAAATGCCACATTATCCACTTCCTCTTTCAGAGCCTTTTCCACTGCGAGAACCCATACGCTGGGCTGAACTTCCACAGCTATAAAGTTGCAGTGGGGATTTTCCTTACCCATCTGAGTTATGAATTGACCTTTTCCACTGCCGATTTCAAGGAAAATCGGTTTTCCGCCTCTGCCTTTCTTTGCAAAGTACGCATCCCACTTTCCGCGAAAAGCCTCAGGCTCTGAAATGCTATGGTCTTTCAGATTCTCTATTCTCTCTTCCAGATTTTTTATCCTTCTCTGTCTCAATTTATTCTCCTAAAACTAGCTGAAAATTCTAACGACAATTCCGCTGCACAAAAATAACACTATCGCCACGGCGGCGATTCCATCTCTCTTTTCATATTCCATTTCCTTCATTCTCGTTCTATTTTCTCCGCCTCTATAGCATCTGGCTTCCATAGCCATAGCCATATCCTGGGCTATTCTAAATGCGCTGATGAACAAAGGAACTAAAATAGGTATCATCTGTTTCGCTCTGTGCAGTATATTTCCGGTTTCAAAATCCGCACCTCTCGCCTGTTGTGCTTTCATTATCTTGTCGGTTTCTTCCAGCAGAGTCGGTATGAATCTCAACGCTATTGTAGTCATCATGGCGATTTCATGAGCCGGAAATCCAATTTTTTTAAATGGAGACAGCAACCTCTCGATACCGTCTGTCAAATTTATCGGTTTAGTTGCCAAAGTCAACATTGAAGAGCCAAGTATGAGCAGTATCAGCCTTATTGCCATTATCATGGCTTCTCGGAGTCCCTCTTTGGTTATCTCAAAAATCCAAAACTTGACCAAAACTTCTCCTCGTATCATGAACATATTGAGTATAAAGGTGAATATAATTATAAAAAATATAGGTTTCAACCCTTTCACTATAAATTTAAACGGGACCTTCGAAGTTCTGACGACTCCGAACAGACACAGTGCAGCGAAAGCAAACCCCAAAAATGTGTTAAATATGAACAGCGTTATTATGTAAATCAGAGTTCCTATCATCTTGACTCTGGGATCCAGCCTGTGAATTATCGACTCAGCTTGATAATACTGTCCTAAAGTTATATCTCTAATCATTTCACATCTCCTTTTATAAGATTGAAAATGATCTCTTCTGCCTCGTCTATTGAAAAAACACCATTTCCCACAGCATCTGCATCTTCTTCATCCTTTGATGCTCCCGGGCGAAAACCCTCTCTCTCTTTTCTTTTTCCGTGTAAATCCAACAAAAGCTGCGTTATATCGGGCAAGTCCAGTCCGATGCTCTTTAACTTATCGCTTTCCGCAAAAACGTTTTTTGGAGTATCCATCATCAAACACTTCCCGTCGTCCATAACAACCACTTTATCGCATATATCCGCTATGTCATTCATGTTATGAGATATGAAAATGGTGATATTCCCCTCGCTTTTGTGAATGTTCTTTATCATCTTCAAAATATCTTGATGAGTTTGCGGATCCAGTCCCGCCGTCGGTTCATCCAGTATGAGAACTTTCGGCTTCATGGCGATAACACCTGCAATGGCAACCCTTCTCTTTTGCCCTCCGGATAAGTCGAAGGGGCTTTTCTGCGAAAATTCACTGTAATTCAGTCCGACCAGCTCCATGGACTCCTCAACTCGTCGCTGAATTTCACTTTCGTCTAATCCTAAATTTTTCGGTCCGAAGGCTATATCCTTCTCTACAGTTTCTTCAAACAGCTGATATTCCGGGTATTGAAAGACCAATCCCACTTTCTTTCTGACATCTATCATGGAAATTTTGCTATCTGTGAGATTTACTCCGTCTACAAAAATTTCTCCGCTGGAGGGTTTTAACAAGCCGTTTAAGTGCTGCACTAATGTCGATTTTCCCGAGCCTGTGTGGCCTATAATGCCCACCAGTTCATTGTCATCGATATTAAGCGATACATCATCTAGAGCTATTGATTCTTCCGGCAAGCCTTTCCTGTATATATGATTTATATTTTTTACATGTATTGACATAAAAATTTTACCATACTTTCTCTATCTATAACTTCTTTCGGGATTTCAATTCCTCTCTTTTCAAGTCTATATCTCAGTTTCACTTCCAGTGGTACATCCAAACTCAACTCTCTGAGCTTATCGACTTCCTGAAAAATTTCCACCGGGCTACCGTCGGCTGCGATTTTTCCTCTATCCATTATTATAATTCTATCTGCTTGCGCCGCTTCTTCCATGAAGTGAGTTATGAGAATGACTGTTATCCCCTCGCTGTTCAGCTCTTTGATTATTCTCATCACTTCTTTTCGACCCTTCGGATCGAGCATGGCAGTAGGCTCGTCAAATACGATGCATTTCGGCTTCATAGCCACAACTCCGGCTATTGCAATTCTCTGTTTTTGTCCTCCGGATAGCATGTGTGGTGGCTTTTTCTTAAAGTTGGACATGTTGACCGCAGCAAGAGCATAATCAACTCTCTGTCTTATGACCCTCGGTTCTATCCCTAAATTCTCGGGTCCGAAAGCTACGTCATCTTCTACCACGCTGGAAACGATTTGATTATCCGGGTTTTGAAACACCATTCCGACTCTCTGTCTGATTTCCCATACATTTTTTTCATCTAAAGTGTTGAATTCCTCTACGATAACTTCACCGAAGTTGGGTAAAAGCAAAGCGTTTATGTTTTTCGCCAACGTCGATTTCCCCGAACCGTTCCTGCCTATTATAGCTGTAAAACTTCCTTCCGCTATGTTGAGTGAAACATCATCGATCACTCTATTTTGCATCGAAATTTTCTCTCTTTCGCCCTCTATTTCACGAGAGGTATCCGTTTCATTGCCACCTGCCTTATCGGAAGATTTCTTCATCTCCTCGTTTCTATTCACAGTTTTCGAATCTTTTCTATCTTCCGTATTTTCATTATGTTTATATGAAAACACCAAGTCTTTGATCTGAATTATATCCTTCATGTTTCTTCCTTTATTTTAAAGAGAATTTTATTTTCATCACATTTCTTCTATATCTATCTGTCCTGTAAGCTCGCTATTATTTTTATCGACTTTTCTACCTACCGGCTTTGCAAAGCCTATTGCGCTCTTATTCAAGTTGCCCGGCAATCTGGTTTTTACACCCATTTTACCCATTGATATCGCAATCAAATCGCCAATTTGCGATTTTGCCTTTTCAGCACCGATCACCATGCTTATGACATCTTTTTCATCATTTGCCATGGCAGCTATCTTAGGCATGTGGCATCCCAGATAATGCATCCGCATAAACAGCATTTCAATTTCTTTTGCGCTTCCCGTATAGATTAAATCGTGTTTGCTTAAAATCGTTTTCGTTCCGTAGTGATTTGCCAATCTGATGTACATCTTGGCATTGGCATCACTGCAACAGCTGGATAATTCCAAGTCTAAATACTCAGGCCTCACTTCCTTTATGACTGTTCTAACCACCTCGTTGTATTCAGTGATTGAACTTTTACCCAATCCGCCTTCAAACCTGGTGCGATAGGTGAAAAGGATCGGTTTTTTACTGAGTTCCTTCAGCTTACTCCAGCCTTTCATCAACCCGTCGTAATCCATATCATCCAGGAAAGTGTCGGCTCTCAGCTCGTACATATCCACCTTTGTATTATCGTTATAACTTTCAACTATTTCGTAAACCTCTCTAAAATCCTCTGCCATTATGGGCAAGCACTTCCTCATAGTTTCAACTCCAATATTCATATTAATTTTCAATGAATTCTCTTCTCCAAGCCATTTTACTTACCGCTTTTTCGGGCTATCTTTCTAGCCCAATAAACGAACGGTGTGTCCAAAAGGCTCGTAACGACATAGATTAAATACCCTGAAATCACTATGCTCAAAAGTGTCTTTGAGTCATAAGTTCCCCAAAACGCACCTATGTTGAATATTACCGTATTTATCAGTTGCGAGATGAGAGTAGATCCGTTGTTTCTGAGCCATAGGAACCTGTCGTGCTTTCCAAATCTCCTATCTGTAAACGCCCACCATTTATGATACAACCAAACATCCAATTTCTGCGAAACGGCATACACCAAGAAGCTCACTATCATAAGTCTCGGCGTGTTGGAAAATATAGCTTTTATATGCTCCATTGCACTGTCGTTTTGCGAAGGTGTATACATCAACCAAATCTGCGATAGGACTATGAAACTGATAGATGTTAAAATCCCTATATTAACCGCTCTGTTAGCTTCTCTTTTTCCGTAGATTTCACTGACTATATCGGTGATGAGAAATGAAGATGCGAACATCACGTTTCCGAGGGTCTGCTCCATTCCAAATGCCCTTATCAAAATCAGTACCTCTATGTTGGCACATATGGTCGCAATGACCGTCCAGCTGTATAGCCCCTGCAGTTTAAACGCCTTAAAAAACACCAAAGTTCCCCCGTAAATTACAATTACGGAAGCTATCAACAACAACTCATTATTCATTTTTTCCTCCTTAGTTTTGTTTATAGACAGGATGGTTTCGAACTGTCTTTTGCTTAACGTTTTAATTATATAAGAAAATAGATCTTATATCAAGGATTATATTGCCATCTCCGATTTTCCAGTGATTTCAATTTTTCCTCAAGAAAAAACTGACGGTTTCCCGTCAGTTTAAAATACGCTTATTTATTTTTTCTTCTTCTGTTTGCAAATCCTGCAAATCCCGCTCCCGATACCA
>ERZ773076.69-NODE-69-length-57943-cov-5.326700_pt1 | contig 57943 bp, 50 predicted proteins | sample MGYA00580613_ERZ773076 | MGnify/ENA primary metagenome ERZ773076 (study PRJEB29015, sample SAMEA2738005) | human oral metagenome | biome: human oral; feature: human-associated habitat; material: dental | place: China | collected 2057 ...
GTGGGGGCGTCCGGAACGCCCGGGGCCCGCCTGGCCTCGAACTCGCGGCGCAGCACCGGAACCACCTCGGTGCCCAGCAGCTCCACCTGCTCCAGGACGGTCTTGAGCGGCAGTCCCGCGTGATCCATGAGGAACAGCTGGCGCTGGTAGTCACCAACATAGTCACGGAACCCGAGGGTGCGTTCGATGACCTGCTCAGGGCTGCCGACGGTCAGCGGGGTCTGGGCCATGAAGTCCTCCAGCGACGGACCACCCCCGTAGACGGGGGCGTTGTCGAAATAGGGCCGGAACTCGTTGACGGCGTCCTGCGAGTTGCGACGCATGAACACCTGCCCGCCGAGCCCGACGATCGCCTGCTCCGGGGTGCCGTGTCCGTAGTGGGCGAAACGCCGCCGGTACAGCTCCACCATGCGCTTGGTGTGGGAGGGACCCCAGAAGATGTGGTTGCTGAAGAACCCGTCGCCGTAGTAGGCGGCCTGCTCCGCGATCTCGGGGCTGCGGATGGAGCCATGCCACACGAACGGCGGCATCCCGTCGAGGGGCCGCGGGGTGGCGGTGAAGGCGTGCAGTGGGGTGCGGAAGCGGCCCTCCCAGGTCACGACCTCCTCGTCCCACAGGCGGCGCAGCAGCGCGTAGTTCTCGATGCTGAGATCGATGCCGTCCCGGATGTCCTTGCCGAACCACGGGTAGACCGGTCCGGTGTTGCCGCGTCCCAGCATCAGGTCCATGCGGCCATCGGTGAGGTGCTGCAACGTCCCGTAGTCCTCCGCGAGGCGGACTGGATCGGTGGTGGTGATCAGGGTGGTGGCGGTGGACAGGATGATGTTCTTCGTCTGCGCGCCGATCCACGCCAGGGTGGTGGTGGGCGAGCTGGCGACGAAGGGCGGGTTGTGGTGTTGCCCGACGGCAAATACGTCGAGTCCCACCTCATCGGCAAGCCTCGCGATCTCGACGGTGGCCTTGATGCGTTCGTGCTCGGTGGGGGTGCGCCCGGTGGTGGGATCGGTGGTCACGTCGCCGACGCTGAAGATTCCGAACTGCATGTTGTCTCCTCGGACAGGTCAAAATGATTGAACAGTAAACCAAACTGGCGGTTGGTTTATTCCTGCCCCACCTCACATCCACAGCTCAGCAGGTGCACAGCGACCCCACTGCAAAGCGCCGTTCGATGGGATCAGCAACAACCCTCACGAAGGGAGCAGACCATGACAACCTTCATCCGCAACACAAAGATGTGGGCCGCGGCGACCCTGACCGCCCTGTCCTTGGGAGCAGCCGTCCTCACCTCAACCTCCCCCGCCACGGATGCGGCGATCCAGCGATTCGACGTGGTGGCGGTCAGCACCCTGACCATTTGAACGACACCGGATCGCCCCGAAGGCCGTAGTGCGTCTCCCCGGCGGCACCCAGGGGAGACGCACTCCTCGTTACGCCGGCCGCTGCCTCGCCCCTTGACCAATCGAACGAATCGAGCGATCAGGCCGGCGCCCAGGCCGCCAGATGGGTTTCCTTCCTACTATCGCCGCGCTTGTCCTTCTCGCCCTTGCTGAGAAGCAACCGGTTCTCCGGCATGTTCGGCACCGGATGCCAGTCGCCGTCGTCACCTGTCGAAACGTCGAACCGTTCCCCGGAGCCGATCTCCTGGATGCAGATCTCCCCCGAGGCTTTTCGGCCGGCGAAAACGGAGTTGAATCCGTGAGAGACCCCGTACCCTTGAGCCAGGTCGAAGGCAAGATCATGCACCGAGGCCTCCCGGCCGAAATCCACGGGAGCCAGCAGATAGCCGTTCGGAATACCCATGGTCTCCGCCGTGGTCCTCATGACCATCACATTCGGCACACCATCCACATAGGCCATCTGATACCCCAACTGAGGAGTGTCGTACGCTTCCTTGGCGCCTGGAACTTCGAGGCAACTCGCGGTGGTTTGATCACCGCACAGCAGAAGTTTCACACCTCGTGCCGTACCGCCCCCGGGAAGCGACGATTCCTCGCTTCCCACCTGCACCAGGATGCCCGATCCGTCGGGCCAGGATGGATATTGATAGTCGTTTTTCGTGGTGTCGACCTTCTCGAACCGCCCCTCACCGGAATCCGTCATTCGCGGATTGACCTCGATGCTCAAAATCTTCGGCCCCACGTTGAACTGGTCGGAATACCGGGTCGTGGATATGGTTGCCAGCACCTCCCCGGTCTTCGCGGAGCGCAACTGCTCGGTACGCCACTCCCCCGACCGGGCATCGGTTCTGATCCGGAAAACGTCGCCATTCACCTCAAGGGCTCCAGAGCCATTGGATCCAAAGCCATATTCCCCCGAGAATTCTTCCCGCCAGAGTTCCTCCCCCTTGCCGTTCAACCCAAGCAGGTGGCTGGTCGCAGGATTGCCCTTGTCGGAAAGGACGACGACCGCCCCGCCCGCCCAGGAATCGACCAGCCCCGTCCAGACCGCGTCCTCGGCCTTGTCCGACTTCCCGGAGAACCTCGTCACGTTCTCCCGGGCTCCTGCCTCGTCCATGGTGAACACATAGCCCTCGCGATCGACGCAGGCGATCTTGGGAACGTCGGGAAGCGCGTCGCAACTCCACCAGGAGTGGGCATCAAGACTCCATGCCACCTCCCCGGTCTCCGCCGAAATCCCGGCAAGCTTGCCCGTGTCGAGATCGTGGCAATCCGAGACCCAGATCACCCAGATGTCACCGATCACCAGCGGCCCCTTGTGCAGTGGCCCCGTGATCAAGGCATTGCTCCTTTCGCCCGTCAATGGCGGATCATAGGGATTCTTCGCGAGGCAGAGGCCCGGTTCCTTGAGGTCGGGGAAAGCCGCCGTGACATCGAGCTCCCACAGTTTCTTCGCTCCGTTCCTGAAGCTGCTCCCCGAGTCCTGGACCGGTCTGAAGCTCGGGACCGCGGAGGGTGTTGGAAGCGTCGCCGCGGAGGATTCCGTCGACGAGGACGAGCCCACATGGTCAAGCAGACGCGGCACGAGCAGCCCCGCCGCCGCAGCGACGGCAATCACCACGAGGACGACAACACCCCGTCCCGGACGCCAGCCACGCATCACCCGGGCCCGTTGACCATCGCCTTCCCGGGACCGCTCGGGACCCTCACCAGGTTTCTCCTCACTCATGATTCTTCCTCTCGATCGATGACGAGCACCGGTGGCTCACCGCCCGCACATCCCTTTGTTCCACCGTTCGTGAAACGATCACCAGATCCCACCGGCGAGCCGTTCTGCCCCATGATTTCCGGCAAAATTCGTGTTCCAGTACTCCACGAAATGGTCGGTTGCCCTCATGGCCGAGATGCCTCGCAGATCGGCCATCACGGTTTCTCCCAGAAAGATTGATCCCGTTTCGTCCGCAGAACAGCCCTTGGAGAACAGGCGCCGCCCAAGTTCAGCGTGACCATTGGCCGCCACGACGGACCACCCCAGCGCGTTCATCAACCGATTTCGCAGTTTCAATCCATCCGGGATCTGATCGACGGGCGCCGCGTCGATGGCGGCGAAGAGTTCGATCCGCCTCATTCCAGCATCCCGCATCTTTTCAATCCACCTCCGGTAGATCTCGGAATCGGAAGAATGTTTGAGCTCCTCGCAGTCGCTGATCTTGTTAGAAGTCTCGAAATAGTCGATTGCATCGGAGGATCCGGATCGAATCAGCTGTTCCAGATAGCGCAATTGTCCTTCAGCAGTCGCTTCCGGCAGCTTGATCCCGAAGGCCCCTTCCCGGGGTTGCAGTCCATTCCGTGCGGCGAACCAGACGGATCCCAGGCGTCGCTGCTCCAGTAGACGCCCCTCAGGATCTTTCTTCGCAATCGTTCCCGGGGAGTGGGAGATCCCAAACGTTGTTCCGTCCGCCGTGACACCTTCGAATCGGAGATCGATTCCCTGCTTCAGGACGGGCTTCTCCGCGACATACCGCGTACCGTCAACGTTGGCCACCAGGGTTTCCGCACTTCCCAGGCCACTGCCTCAGACCAGAACCCAGCCGCCATCGAACTCCCCCCATGCCAGGTCCTTCTGCCCGTCCGGGCAGGATTCGACCTGCGTGGGGCGCGCAGGCGTTTCACCGGACAAGGCCCACGACCGCAGTTCCTCCGAAGGTCCCCAAGCGGACAGCGTGTTCACTTTCTCGGCATATTCGCTGGAGTCCGCCGCCCTGCCCAGCAGCAGCCGGTTCTCCGGCATCCGCGGTATGGGTCGCCAACCCTCGGACGCCTGCATCCCGAGTTCCGCCCCCGTGCCTTGGTCAGTGACCACCAGCTCCCCCGTTTCACGGTTACCAACCGAGATGGAATTGAAACCGTCGGAGACTCCCCAGGACTTGCCCTGATCCTGCAGCACTTGGACGTGCGCCGGCGCCTTGCTGAGGTCCAAGGGCATCACCGCGTAGGTGCGCATGACGGGAGACCTGTTGCTGTTGTCCTTATGGGGTTTTATCAAGACGTTGGACACGCCGTCAATGTTCACCAGAGAAAAACCCATGCCTCCCCTCAGGAGCACATCACCTCCCCATTTCTCATCCAATCCGGGAACGGCCAAGCAGCTACTCGTGGTTTGGTCCCTGCAAACCTGAGGTCCTTCCTCGCTGGCGCGCACCAGGATTCCCGCTCCATCGGATCTCGAAATATATCCATATTCCCGACTCTCGGAGTTCATCACCTCGAATCGTCCCTCACCGGATTCCGTAAGCTCGATTTCCCCGCTGGATCGCAAGAACTTGGGACCGAGGAGGCTGATTCCCGAGCGACTGGCTGCCAGAACCTGCCCGGTCGAGGTCGACAGGACCTGGGTGTTACCTCCTTCCGCAGTCGAACGGACCACAAAGGCATCTCCGGCGATCTCCAGGGACCCATTGTTCTCCCCGGCAATCTCTTCCTTCCAGGCCAACGCGCCGGAGGCGTCGAGTCCGAAGAGATGAGTCATTTCCCCGCCATAGGCCGCGGCCTGCACCACCAGCCCTCCTACCCACGCATCCACTCCGACGTGATATCCAGAACCACTTGCACCTTCTTTCGCCGGCAGAGTTGCGATGTCTGTGCGATTTCCGGACTCGCTCACCATGAAACCGCCCCGGAGTGCTCGGCGCAGACCAAGGCTGGGACGGTGGGCAACACGTCACAATCCCCGTTTCTGTTGCTCGCCATTCTCCACAAGACCTCACCTGTTGCGGCAGATATGCCGACGAGCAATTTCGTGGTTTTGCTCTCTCCCTCGTCCGAGACCAAGACCACCCAGGTGTTCCCAACCACCAGCGGCCCTTGGGAGAAGGAATTCAGTTGAAAGCCCGCGTTTTCATCAAGCCTGATTCTCGGATTCTTCAGATCGGGAAGGGCCGCCCGCAGATCCAGCTCCCACAGCTTCGCAATCCCGGATTTGAAATTGCTCTCCGGTTCCGGCGCCGGTGCAGGACTCGGCGCCGGTGACGGGGTGGGGAGGGTCACCGGTTCCTGGGAACTGGATATCGGCGGTATCGGTGGGATGGTGTCCTCGGCATGAGGTTCGGGTTCATCCTTGGGTAGGAGCCAGGGAACCACCAGCACAGCAGCGATCAGAACGGACACCGCCACAACCAGGGGAAGCATCCGCCCCAAGAGGCGGTTGGATGCGCGCCTCCTGGGAGGTTCGCTCCCTTCCGGAGAGGTGGGAAGAGAAGCAGACTCATCTGTCATCGATTCACTTCAAAACTGGAAACTGCCATTCCGAGCCAACGGGTCTCACCATCAGCAGCTCCCCGGTAGCGCCTACCGGAATGTTCAGTTCTCGCAGCACCACTCACGGTTTCCGTTTCCCGGTGCATCACCCAGTCCATCAGACCACCTCACGCCCGGCCCAAGCCGGCTCGTTCTCAGTCTCCAAGGCCACCGCAGATATCGTCCAGTCCACGGATTCACCAGATCTCTCCTTCAAGTTTGACCACCCGATATCGCGGAACCATGTGGGTGTTCCAGTATTCCTTGAATTGATTCATACAAATTTTCGCGGAGATCACCTCAAGACTGATCATCATGTACACCACGGTGGCCTGCCAGTTCGTCCACTGTTCACACTTTCCTTCACGCATAGCCTGCGTCATGTCGGCCCGGGCGTCGAAAGCGGTGGCGGAGTAAGCAAGCCCCTGACGTATTCGGTTCACGAGTTCCACCCCTCCGTCAATCCTGTCCACCACGACCTCCTCGACCCTCGTGATCATTTGGGCCCGGGTCCGCGACAGCTCTCGAAGTTTCGCCACCATCGCCTCATCGCCGGATGTGCTCGTCCCGGAGCACCGTTCCGGCGAAGTGCCAGCATAGCTATCAGCATTCGAAGAAGTTTTTTCAAACCGAAGAATCTCGATGAGACGACGGAGCTGTTCACCGGCCGGTTCAGACGTCACATCGACGGAAATCACCTTGTTCCGCGCCGCGTACCACGAGGTTTTCAGGCGGCGTTGTTCCAGCAATTCTCCTGCGGCATTCTTTCGACTCAACATTCTCGATGAGGTATGCAGCGCATATTCCTCACCATCAGAGAAGCCACCGTAGAAACGAATACTCCCTTCCGCCCGAGCAAGTTTTGGATCCGGTATCTCACGCCTTTGACCATCTATGTTGATCACCATGGACTTCGGGGACAGCAACGTGGTTCCACAGACCAGCGCCCACCCGCCATCGAATTCTGCCCAGGCCAAGTCGGCCTGCCCTTCGCCGCAGGATTCAATTTTTTCCAAACGCTCCTGCTGCTCCCCGGAGAAACTCCAAGGCTGGACCTTCTTCGCGGGCCCCCAGGCCGAGAACGCGGTTTGGCCATCGCTGCTCCCGTCCCGCGACTTGACCGCGGCCTTGGCCAACAGCAGGCGATCCGCCGGCATCTTCTCAATGGGATACCAGCCTTCGGCCACCTGGTGTCCGATCTCCGCCCCGGTCCCGAGGTCCGTGATCTGCAACTCATTATTTTCATCGGAGCTCACCATGATCGAGTTCTTTCCCTGAGAGATCCCGAATCTCGCAATTGCATTACGGGTGATCTCACTGGTTCTCACCGGTTTGTCCTGATCCAGCGGAATCAGCGTGTAACGCTGAGTCATGGCGCCGCCTTTTTCTGCACCCTGCCGCAGGAACAGCTTGGTCGCATACGGGGTGTCGTTGATCTTCACCGGGCGAAGATCAACGCCCCAGCCCGGGAATTTGTCATCGACATCGAACCGGTATGGGAGCCTCCGGCAGCTGGCGGTGGTGAGGTCATCACACATATCGGGGAGCGCCTCTCGTTCCCGGGGAATTCTGTAAAGCATTTCCCGATCTTCTGTTTCCAGATATCTCAGATTCGACGCCAACTCCTCAGAAACTACTTCGAACTGGCCCTTCCCGGCCTCGGTGAGGATCAGGTCATTCGCTCCGGGCTTTTTGCGCGAATAACTATCTTCCTTGGGATAGAGAATTTTGGGGCCGACGTGTTCTATGCTGGACTGACTCGTCGCCAGGACAGTGCCGTTCCGGGCGGAGCGGACCTCACCTTTCCGGGAAAAGGAATAATTCTCGAGGTTGATCACGAATGCCTCTCCTTGAGCTGACAAGGAGGTAGAATCAGCTCGGTACCATCGCTCCGTATCCACGATATTGTCTTGCCAGGTTTTGTTTCCCTTCTGGTCCATGCCCACCAAGTGGACCGTCTTGGACTCAGTTATCGTGACGACCGCCCCCTCTCGCCAGACGTCAATGCTGACGTCCCTGACCCTCTCGGAGGCCACCGTGGCGACCTCGGAGCGTTTTCCCTCTTGGTCCACCGTGAAAATAACCCCCTTATCGTCAACGCAACCCAGAATCGAGTCCCCGGGAAGCGGGGTGCACCTGCCACCGGACACGGGAAGCCGCCAGAGGACCTCTCCCTTGTCTGCGCCGAAACCGACGAGGAAGCGATTCTTGTGTGAGTCCTTCACCGGGATGACCCACACATTCCCGAGCACCATCGGCCCCACCGGCTCATTGATTGAGGGACCATCCGCCAGTTGCGCTCGCGGTTCATCGAGGTCCGGAAGTTGTTGCGCGATGTCTACTTCCCAGAGTTTTTCGACGCCGTTGAAGTAGCTTTCCTCCGACTGTTCGGGGGGCTCCATGCTGGACGTGGGTGTGGGAGACGGTGAGGAGACATCTGGAATGGCGTTGGATTCCGTGGAGATCCTGAACGGAAGCGTCGCGGGCCCGGTTTCCTCTCGCTCCTGCTGCGCCAGCCTTGTAATCACGAATCCGGCTGCCACGGCAACGGCAAGTATCACCACCACTGTGATCAGTACATGCCATTTTGAAACGCGAGCCGTCTCCGCTTTTCTCGCTCGTCCATTCTCCTCGGATTCGCTCATGCCACCACTCCATCAAATGCTCGAAGAAAACCACTACAAGAGATCGTTTCATATTTTTCTGCTACCCGGGTCACATCGCCCTCATAGACATTGAGAACAAACGACCAGCACGTCCCGACGAACAAGCTTTCGAGCACACTGAGTTTCACTCGGGGATTTCCTACCACCCACGCACATCCCATTCCGGAACCGATGCGCCAGATTTTCTATCTGAACCAGATTTTCTATCTGAATCGGAATCGGCATTCTACACTCGCCCAAGCGGCTCAGCTTGCTCCATTCCCAAGGCCTTTCATCGGAATACGACGGACAACAAGAGGATACAACCCCAAGGGGTCATACCCTCTGCGTTAGGTCCGGCGATCACCCGGGGAGGCCCGTTATCCCGTGTCGTATTTCCTCGGCGGGGCCGGGAGCACCAGCGGCGTACCCGTCACGGGGTCAGGGGTCACCGAGACCTCAAGTCCGAATACCTGCCCCACAGTCTCTGTGGTCATCACTTCGGAGGGTTTTCCCTGCATCAGGATCTGCCCGTCACGCATGGCAATGATCCGGTCCGCGTAGCGGCAGGCCTGGTTGAGGTCGTGCAGCACGGCCACCACGGTGGTGCCGAGCACCTGGTTGAGCTCCCGGCACAGCTCCAGTACCTCCACCTGGTGGGCCAGATCCAGGAACGTGGTGGGCTCGTCGAGAAGCAGCACACGCGTCTGCTGTGCCAGGGCCATCGCGATCCAGACCCGTTGCCGCTGGCCACCGGATAGCTCGGCGACGCGCCGAGTGGCCAGCGCACTGACGTTGGTGCGTTCCATGGCGATGCTGACCTGCTCGTCGTCCTCGTCGGACCACTGGTGCAGCAGGCTCTGGTACGGGTACCGGCCACGACTGACCAGTTCGTGGACGGTGATGCCCTCGGGGGCCATCGACGACTGCGCCAGAAAGCCTACTTCCCGCGCGAAGGCCTTGGGGCGTATCCCGGCGATCTCCCTGCCGTCGAGCAGGACGGTTCCCGAACGCGGCGGCAACACCTTGCTCAACGACCTCAGCAGGGTGGACTTGCCGCAGGCGTTCGGCCCGACGATCACGGCGAACGACCCCGTCTCGATGGCAACGTCGAGGCCCGCAACGACGTCGTCGCCACCGGCGTATCCCAGATGGAGGTCCCGGCCCTCCAGCACGAAGGACCGGGCTTCGTTCCCGCTCAACCCTGGATGGCCTTGACGATCTGGTCGCGGACGACGCGTGCCGCAGTGGGCCCGGCGTTCAGGAAGAACGGGTCATCATCGACCTTGACTGCGTGCCCGGCACCCACCGCCTTCAACGATCCCCAGAGCGCCTGTCCGGTAAGTTCCTCGTCCTTATCTCCCTGGACTCCGTAGAAAAGCCAGTCCCCGTCGGCCTGGTCGAGGGTCTCGGAGGACAGCTCCCGGGAAACGCCGTCGGTGAACTGCTGGGGGTCGGGACGCTGCAACCCCATGTCGGCGACGACGGAACCGGAGAACGAGATCGGTCCGAAAACACGAAGCTTGTCACTGTTCTTGCGCAGCAGCGAGATCGTCCCGGCGGTGGTCAGCGCGGAACCGGCCTCGCCCGCTTCCTGCGTGATGATGTCCAGCAGGGACTGGGCCGCCTCCCGTTTGCCGAGGGCATCGGCCAGCAGCAGGAAGTCGATCTTCCAGAACTGACCCGTGCCGCGGGTCACCACGGTGGGTGCGATGGCGGTCAGGTTCTTGTACAGGGTGTCGGCGTCGTCCTTGCCTGCGATGTTGGTGAGGATCAGATCTGGTTTGAGTGCTCCGATGGTCTCGATGTCCGGTTCGGTGCGGGAGCCGACCTTTGTGATGGCCTCGATCGCGGAGGCCTGGCCGGGGTAGGCGTCCTTCAGGTACTGGGGAACGGGGCCCTCCGCGCCGGACGCGGTGGTGGAGCCGATCGGGCACATGCCGAGGGACAGCATGGCATCGGCCTGTCCCGTGGAGATGATGACCACCTTGGTGGGTGCTGCGTTGATCGTCGTCTCACCCTGGTAGTGGGCGACGGTGCGGGGGAAGACACCATCAGCCTGCCCGGAGCCCAACCCGCTGTCCAGCTCTGTGGGAACGACGGTGCTCTTCGGGAGACTCCTGGATGCAGCGGAGCCCGCCGAAGCCGACCCTGAGGCCGCGGGAGAGGCCTCAGGCGATCCGGAACCAGAGGGAGACGAACAGGCCGCGAGCACCGCCAAGGCGGAAACCGCCCCTCCTGTCAGGATCATGCGGCGGGAAACAGTGGAGGGCCGGGGACGCGTGGCTCGGAAAGCACTCATAGATGTAAGGCTAACCTTAGTACTGTGACAAAGACCAGCGCATCTCGCCGTTCGTCGCGATCTTCGGCCCGAAAAGGACCGGTGCACCGTGCGATCCGCCACTGACCGGGCCGGCGTCCCCAGACGGGACCACCATCCCCAGGCCACCCGGGGATCCAGCAGGATTCTGCGCTCCCTGGCTCCTGCACTGACGGTCCTGGTCCTCCTCGTGCTGATCACCGAGAGCCTCGCTCTGGGATCACGGGCCCTTGGCCCGGAAGAGGTCTGGCAAGGGCTCTTGGCGCACGACAACTCGGTAGCCAGCAAGGTGGTGTGGGAGCTTCGCATCCACCGCACCGTTCTCGCGATCGTGGTGGGGGCCTCACTCGCGGTGGCCGGCGTCGTCATGCAGGCCCTCACCCGCAATCCCTTGGCGGAGCCCGGCATCCTGGGGGTCAACGCGGGCGCGTCCCTCGCGGTGGTAGCGGCCATCGGGGGGCTTGGGTTCACATCGGTGAACCAGTATCTGCCGTTCGCGTTCGCCGGTGCGGCGGCGGCCGCGGTGCTCGTGCACGTGATGTCGCGGCGTTCGGCCGAGGCCGGCCCTGCCCGCCTCGTGCTGGCCGGTGTCGCGCTGGGTGCCAGTCTCTCGTCGATCACCGGCACCATCACCATGTACAACAGCAAGATCTTCGACTCGTACCGATTCTGGGTGGTGGGTTCGCTCGAGAACCGGAAACTGGAGGTCCTGCTCTGGGTGGCCCCGTTCCTGGCGGTCGGTCTGGTCCTGGCACTGGCATCCGCGCACAGCCTCAACGCGCTGGCTCTCGGGGACGAACAGGCCACGGCACTCGGGGTGAACATCGCGGTGGTACGGGGCGGGGCGTTCGTCGCTCTCACCCTGCTGTGCGGGGCGGCCACGGCCGCCGTCGGCCCGATCTCCTTCATCGGTCTGGTCATTCCCCACGTGGCCCGCCTGCTGGTGGGGGCCGATCAAAAACGTCTGCTGGCGTGGTCGATCACGGCGGGGGCGGGGCTCCTGCTGGTGGCCGACGTAGTGGGACGGCTCCTGATCCGCCCCACCGAGCTGGAGGCGGGAATCGTGACCGCTTTCATCGGCGCACCCGTACTGCTGGTGCTGGCCGTGACGAACCGGACGGACAGGAGGAGAGCATGATTCCGGAATCGGTTCGCACCCTGGGCACCCCAGCCGGCCATCGTCGGATCTCCTTCGGACCCCGGTCGCGTTTCAGTTTCCTGACGCACTGGCGGTCGCTGGTGGTGACTGGGGTCGCGTTGCTGGTCATTCTGGTTGGCTCGGTAGCATCACTGACCACGGGTACCTACCCGGTGCCCCTCGACATGCTCCTGGATGTATTTTGGGGCAGGGGTGAGGATCTGCTGGCCCCCTTCATCGTTCTCGAGCAGCGGCTACCACGGGTGACGGGAGCGGTAGTCATCGGCGGCATGCTCGGGATGTCGGGCGCGATCTTCCAGAGCGTCTCCCGCAACCCGCTGGGCAGCCCCGACATCGTCGGTTTCACACGAGGCGCGATGACAGGTGGCCTGTTCGCCATTCTGGTGTTCGTCTCCTCCAGTGCTCTGGTCACCGGAGCCGGTGCGATCGTAGGCGGCGCCGCCACAGCAGCGGTGGTCGTGCTGCTGACCATGCGGCGCGGGGTCGGTGGGGACACCCTCGTGCTGACCGGTATCGCCCTGGGGCAGATGCTCGCATCCCTCAACGACTACCTGCTGGCCGCGACCGACATCGAGTCGGCCGAGGCGGCCAAGACCTGGCAGCACGGTAGCCTCAACGGCATCACCTGGGCAACCGTCACCCCTCTGCTGGTTACTGCGATCCTGCTGCTCCCGGTCGGGATGTGGCTGGCCGGGCCCGGCAGGATCCTCGAGATGGGTGACGACGCGGCCTCGGGGCTCGGTCTCAGGGTCCGCCGGACCCGCTCCGTGATGATCGGCTACGGCGTGGTCCTGGCAGCGGTGTGCGTGGCCGCAGCGGGCCCAATCGGTTTCCTGGCCCTGGCCGCTCCCCAGCTGGCGGGCCGGTTGTCGCGCTCGGCGGGGATCAATCTCCTGCCGACGTTCATGGTGGGCGCGGCCCTGCTGGTCCTGGCCGATTTCACTGCGGGAAGGCTGCTCAGTCCCTTCCAGATCCCTGTCGGACTGATCAGCTCGGCCCTCGGCGGGCTCTACCTGATGTGGTTGCTGGGAATGGGGGGCCGGCGCCGCGCGTGAGGGATTCGGGGGCGGCGATCACCCACTTCCCGTGCCCGGTTGCCGCCTCTCACCCCGTCCAGGCAGGGCTTGCAACCGGTCGGAGAGGGTCGATACTGTTTTTCCGCCCCGCCTCCGATCCCGAGAAACACAAGGGCCGTCAGCAGCGCGGAGCGACGCATCGGGACTCCCGGGCCGTTTCCCGCGCACCTGGGTCACAGGCAAGGAAAGAAAATTTGGAAAGGCACTCCCCCGCCCGCGTGGGCCGCGGGCACACCTGGGCGAAGGCCATCCTCCTGGGCGAACACTCCGTCGTGTACGGACATCCCGCCGTAGCCGTGCCGCTACACGACCTGCCGATGCACGCAACGGCAACACCCGTCCCCGGCCCCTCGTGGCTGGACAGCCTCGGCCACCGAGGCCCCATGGACCAGTCCGGCCCCCGGTTCGCCTGCATCGTGAAGGCCTTCGAGGCAGCCCGGGAGTTCTCGGGATGCCCCGCGCAGTCCTTCGAGATCACCACCCGCAGCGATTTCCCCCACGAACGCGGCCTGGGTTCCTCCGCGGCCGCGGCGGGCGCGATCATCCGCGCTGTCCTGGACGCCTGCCAACACAAGGCGTCCGCCGACGATCTGTTCGCGCTGACGCAGCTGGCCGAGCAGGTGGCGCACGGAAAACCGTCCGGGCTGGACGCGGCGGCGACCAGCTCCCCCCACCCCATACGCTTCCAGGCCGGCCGGATGCGTCCCCTCGACCAGCGCACCGAACAGGCATACCTGGTCATCGCGGACTCGGGGGTCCACGGCAGCACCCGTCAGGCCGTCGGCGGCCTGCGACTGCGCTACGAGGAGAACACCGGCACCATCGGTCCGCTCATCGACGAACTCGGCGCGCTCGCGCAGACGGCTGTGACTGCCTTGGGTGACGGTGATGCTCCCGCTCTCGGGACGGCCATGGACCGGGCACACACGGTCCTGGCGGAACTCAACCTGAGCCTTCCGATCCTGGATGAGCTCACCGCCTCAGCACGCCGGGCGGGGGCGCTGGGCGCCAAACTTACCGGCGGTGGACTCGGTGGGTGCGTGATCGCCCTGGCCGATGGCGCACAGGCCGCGGATCGCGTCCGTGCCGCCCTGGAGCACTCGGGTGCATCTGCGACATGGATTCACAGGATGCCCGTCAGCGAGGTAAACGAATGACCATCACCGCGACAGCCAGCGCGAACACCAACATCGCCCTGATCAAGTACTGGGGCAAGGCAGACGAGTCGCTGGCGATCCCTGCCACATCAAGCCTGTCACTCACCCTTGGCGGAACGCGGACCACCACCACGGTCTCCTTCGATGGCGGCGCCGGAGACGAGGACGCGGTCACCATCAACGGCGCTCCTCCCGGCGGGACGGCGCGGGAGCGGGTTGTCCGGTTCCTCGACCTGGTGCGCTCCCGGGTGGGCATGACGATCCCGGCGAGCGTCGCGTCCTCCTCTACCGTGCCGCTCGCGGCCGGCCTGGCGAGTTCAGCAGCGGGTTTCGCCGCTCTTGCTGCGGCAGCCACGCGTGCGGCGGGCATGTGCCTGGACGAGCGTGCGCTGTCTCGGCTCGCCCGACGCGGCTCCGGATCGGCCACCCGTTCGATCTTCGGCGGTCTGGTGCTGTGGAACGCCGGCATCGACGACGAAACCTCCTACGCCGAACCCGTGAGCTGCGACCTGGACCTGGCCATGGTCGTCGTCGTTGTCTCGGCGGGACGCAAAACCATCAGCAGCACACAGGCAATGCGCCACACCATGCACACCTCACCGCTCTATCCGGCCTGGGTCGAGGCCAGCCGCGAAGACCTGCAGGGGGCGCTGGAAGCAGTGCGCACCCGCGACCTGCTACGTCTGGGTGAGGTCGTCGAGGCCAACGCCCTGGGAATGCACGCCACGATGATCGCGTCGCGCCCCTCCGTCGTGTACTGGCTGCCGGAAACACTCGATGTGGTGCACACGGTCCGCACCATGCGTGACGAAGGGTTCCCCGTCTGGGCCACCATCGACGCGGGCCCGAACGTGAAAGTCCTCACCGCCGGAAAGAATGCCGATCGGGTCGCGGCGGTTCTTCGGGACCGCATCCCCGGTGCGGCGACCTCGGTCAGGTACCCGGGCGGCGGTGTGCGCATCGAGGAGGCCACCACATGATCTCGGTGAGTGCGCCCGGAAAGCTCTACATAGCCGGCGAGTACGCCGTGGTCGAGCCCGGCCACCACGCGGTGCTGGTCGCGGTCGATCGCTTCATCACCGTCCGCGTCACGCTCGCTGAGCACGCGGGCCGCATCATCTCCGATCTGTACGCGACGCGCTCCTTGCCGTGGCGCCGACGTCTCGAGGACGACGTGTTGGAGGTCGAGGAACAGTTCGACGACTACGTGGTCTCGGCCATCCGCGTTGTCGAGCAGATGGTGCGCGAGGCGGGCGGCACGATGCAGTTTTTCGACCTGGAGGTCTCCAGCGAACTGGGCGACGACAGCGGACGCAAGCTCGGCCTGGGCTCCTCCTCGGCGGTGACCGTGGCGACGGTACGGGCCGTGGCTGGTTTCTACGGCCTTCCCCTGGACGACTTGGCCGTGTACAAACTGGCCCTGCTGGCCAGCTATGCCGTGCAGCCCATCGGTTCCGGCGGCGACATCGCCGCCAGCACGTTCACCGGATGGGTTGGCTACACCTCCCCTGACCACGCCTGGCTGCGTAAGGAAACCGAGAAAACGAATGCTCGAGACGGCCTGAGCCGGCTGGTGACCCGGCAGTGGCCGCTACTGGAGATCCGTCGCCTGCCAACCCCCGAGCTGAGGCTTCACGTGGGATGGACCGGCGCCCCCGCCTCCACCCCCGGCCTGGTCGCGGACGTCCAGGCGGGCGCACGCAGGAGCGACGACGCAGCCTATGCGGCTTTCCTGCGAGGCAGCGAGGACTGTCTGGATCATCTGATGCGTACCCTCGAGGACAACGACCCACCCGGGTTCATGCACCAGATCGAGGAGAACCGGCAGCTTCTCCGCGATCTCAGCCGCACCAGCGGGATCGCCATCGAAACCCTTCAGTTGCGGCGCCTCGTGGAGATCGCCCAAGAACACGGAGCTGCGGCCAAGAGCTCCGGCGCCGGGGGCGGGGACTGCGGAATCGCTTTGTGCCCGCCCGAAACGAACACCGCTGCCCTGTGCGCCGCCTGGGAGCAGGCGGGCATCCAGGCCCTCGATCTGTCAGTCCATGTCCACCCCGAGGTCACCCCATGATCACTGATCACGACACCCCGGAGCACGCTTCCCGGAAGGACGAGCACCTTCACCTGGCCGTTCGCCTGCACGACAGGGACCGGCCCAACGCCTTCGACGACGTCTCCTTCATCCACCACGCCCTGCCCGGCACCTCCGTCGATTCGACCAATCCGAGCACCACGGTGTTCGGTGTCCGTTGGGATGTCCCTTTCTACATCAATGCGATGACTGGTGGTACCCGGGCTACGACGGAGGTCAACGCCAGCCTGGCCGGGGCCGCCGCCGACGCGGGAGTGGCGATTGCCTGCGGCTCGCAGCACATCGCCTTGCGGGATCCCGGGCGCGCGGAAGGTTTCCGCATCATCCGTCGTGAGGCCCCACGCGCATTCGTGCTGGCCAATGTCGGCCCGACGGTCACCCCGGAGGATGCGGTGCGTGCCGTCGAGATGCTCGAGGCCAATGCCCTGCAGATCCATCTCAATGTGGCTCAGGAACTGGTCATGCCCGAGGGGGATCAGGATTTCCGTGACTGGCCCGAACGGATCGCGGCCATCGTCGCGGCGGTGCCCGTTCCCGTCGTCGCCAAGGAGGTGGGGTTCGGTCTTTCCCGCCACACAATGACGATCCTGGAGCGCACAGGCGTCGCCGCCGCCGACGTGGCGGGTGCAGGCGGCACGGACTTCATCGCCATCGAGAACGAGCGGCGCCCCCGCCGGGACTACTCGTACCTGACCGGCTGGGGACAGTCGGCGGTGTTATGTCTGCTGGATGCGCTGTGGAGGGATGAACCCACCGGTCTACCAGTGCTCGCCTCCGGGGGGGTACGCACTCCGCTGGACGTCGTGCGTTCCCTCGCATTGGGCGCGCGTGCCGTCGGCGTCTCGGGTCATTTCCTGCGCACCCTGGTCACAAAAGGGCCGGATGAACTTCGGGTCGAGCTCACCACCTGGATCGACCACGTGCGCACGCTCATGACCCTGCTGGGAGCGGTCGAAGTCGATCAGCTGCGCACAACAGACGTGCTGGTGACAGGAGAAACCGCCGAGCGAGCGCGCCTGCTGGGTATCGATCTGACGCAGCTCACCCACCGTTCACGACACTGAGCCTCAGCCGGAACCGCCCTGCGCCCACCCCCACACCACGGTTTCGACACGAGCCGCTCCTTCGTCGCAGCTCGTCCCACCCAGTTTCGTGGAGGTCTGATCCAGTTCACGCGAGGGCGGCCAGGGCGTTGACGATTCCGGGGGCCGCGTAAAGCGTCATGAACTGCACGCCATAGGACACCCCGAGCCGATTGAGCGCCCCACACACCACACCGACGAGCAGAACCCCGAACATGTTCGGAACACCCGCGTCGATGTAGGCCAGCAGCAGGATGAAGACCATGAACAACGTCAGGACCGCCTCGTGCGGGATGCGTCGCATGACGAAGTAGGTGATCTGCGATGACCAGCGGACCGCGATCACATAGGTGATCACGACCGATATCAGCGCACCCACGGCGACTGCGATGACGAATCCAGGCAGCTGCAACCGGTGGTGAAGATTGTTGTTCAGATCGTGGATCGGAGGCGCGTTGAACAACGGGCCCGCAGGTCCCGCAGAGACCCCGGAGACAGGGATACCGAGGGCCACGAGCGGAATGATGACGCCGGCAAGATAGGTGGAGTGCGTCAATGAGCTCATCACGGTCACGGCGCGTTGCGCGCGACGCACGGGGTCCTTCTGACGAGCCACCGATGCCTCGCCGAGCAGAAAGGTCAGACCGACGGGGCTGAGCACGAACAGTGGCGTCGAGAGGGCGGCCATGAGGGTGCTCCACCTGCCCTCGGAACGAGAGATCATGCGGCCCGGCATCAGTGCCTGCGATTCAAACCCGGAGCGCAGGAGGGTCGTCCTGGTCCTGTTTCCGTGCGGCAGCGCCGCGCGGCGTTTGGCATTGAGCAGCTCGAGCAGGGTGATGAGCATTGGCCCCACCGTGATCCCGAGAAAGAAGGAAATGTTGACGTTGCTCTTCTCACCGATGATGTTGACCGAGCGATACAGCGTGGGGAGTGCCTGGAACATGAGGGCCAGCGGAATGATCGCCACCAGAGCGAGGATCCGGTTGGTGCCGAGCAGCGCCAACAGCACCGTTCCTGCAGCGAGTATCACCGGGGTCTGGGCCTTGATGGGGTCGGCTATGGGCGCCAGCAGCCCCGCCAGAATGAAACTGAGGGGAATGGAGACCACGGTTCCGATGGCGGAACCCACCGCCATTTTCCGGATCGTGTCGGATGCCAAGCCCTTGTCGCGCAGGAAAACGGAGTGTTCCATCAGCGGGGCCGACATCACCCCACCCGGCAGCCCGACCAGCGCGGTAGGAATGCCGTTCATCAGGTTGAGCGTCACCACCGCAGAAACGAAGAAGGCGAGCACCACTTCCGGCGGGGCGCCAGACAACACGACGGCCAGGGTGATGGGCGCAAGAACGCTCGTCTCGTCGGTTCCGGGAATGAAACCGATGAAGGTATAGATCACCACGGCACCAAGCACCGCCAGCAACATCATGCCGATGAGATCCGGGGTCACTTAGCACCGTCCTCGCCAGGATCGACGGAGACCATCTCATCGACGATTGCAACCTCCCGTTTGGGGGTCACGAGGAAACAGTTCGCAGTGAAACCGATGACCGACGCCCCCAATCCCCAGTAGAGCGTCTGCCCACCGGTGCTCGAGGCAACCAGAACCGCCGCGACGGCGCAGATCGCGGACACCACCAGACAGACAATCAGATCCTTGGGCGAGACGAGATCGTTCCACACCTCGATGTTGCGACCTTCCAGGTCTTCGAGTCCGGCTTCGGGCATATCGCGCACGGTCGGTCATGGTATTCCAAATCCCTCAAGCCCACCATGCATGGCTCGCCGCGGTTCCATCGGATTGATCGCTTCTCCGAACGAGCGGTACACGTTACGTTTTCTCAGGGAGTAGACGGTCAGCATCATGGACGAGCCTTTCCAGCACTTCGATCACCTGCAACCTGCGGCTACCCGTCACCGGAGCAAGTCCCAGCACGTCGGCCAACCAAATACCGTCGACGGCGAATCGGACAGCGGTTGCGACCCCTGGAGGGACGCCGTCCCGATCAAGCCGGGCCTGCCAATTGGCATAACGTTCACGCAGGGACTCCAACGCCTCAGGGCTGACCACGGTCGCAGCGAGCAGCGCTGCCACCGACTTCGTCGCCGGCCCGTCAGGGTGTTCAGCCGAGCGCAGGTAGGCCTTTGTCGCAGCGCCGGGTTCCTCCCCCGCTGCGGCGATCAGCTCTTCGAAAGCAGAGACATAGCGGGTCACGAGCCCTTCAATGAGAGCCTTCTTCGATGCGAAGTGGTAGAACAGGCCACCCTTACTGATCCCCGCTTCCCGCGCCACCGATGCAATCGTGAGTGCGTCGCCACCGTCGCGCACAAGAATACGACCAGCAGCATTGAGAATGGCATCACGTGACGCCTGCGCCTTGTCACCCATGACTTCCCCTTCCGCCGATGTCCGGTCACGCTACAGCACAAGAAAAAAACCGGACGTCCGGTGCAGTATCATGGAAGCATGATCACCATCCCCGAGAGGACCCCCGCCACCGCAGCCCTTCTCGACGCCTGCACACAACGCGCCGCAAAGGGGCTCCTCGTCGTCACCGATCTCGGCCTGCTCGCTTACTGGACGTTGACTGCCGCCGGCGTGATCTCGGTGGGTACAGGCGATGTCCTGTTGGCCTGGAATTGGTCTTTTCTGCCCTTGGACCTGTTTGCGGTCACGACGGGGCTGACATGGTCACTGCTGCCCATCAGGCATCGCTGGTCGACGCCGCTGTTCCTGTGCGCCCTGGCCCTCACCTTCTCGGCGGGCCTGTTGGCCGTCAGCTTTTTTGCACTGTGGGGCACATGGGCTCCCTCGTAGTGGCTGGTGAACCTCTGGCTGACACTTATGCCAGTAGGACTGCTCCTCACTTCCACGTTGTGTTGCCACAGGACGGCATCGCCATGACCATAAGAGGAGCGGCATTGATCGGAAGAACACCTCCGGAATGAAGCCAAACGGCTGACGCATCCCCCGAGGCAACCTCAGTACCGTTCCGGCCTGAAAGACCTCTAAGCTGTGGAGCGGATCTGAGGCAACCGCAGGAGCAGCCATGACGAGCATCGCCGGAAAGGAACCGTCCGCATGGGAAGCAAAGTTCCCCCTGATCCGGGAGCTCGTCACATACCAGGAGACGGCGTGGTTCAACCCCGGAGTCAGGTCTGGCAACGCCGCACTGACGGGGCTGGGTCTCACGGTTGCCGACATAGACGACGCGGCGGCCTGCCTGAGGCGCTTCGCCCCCTACATCGCACAAGTTTTCCCCGAAACCCGGCTTTCTGCAGGAATCATCGAGTCCCCCCTGTACGCGGTTCCGTTCATGCAGGCCGCAATCGAACGTCGAGAAGGCATCCAGATACCTGGGAGGCTCTGGGTGAAGATGGATGCCGAGCTGCCGGTCTCCGGTTCGATCAAGGCCCGCGGAGGGATCTACGAGGTACTGCACCACGCGGAGTGGATCGCCCTCGACGCGGGGCTGATCACCCACGACTCCGATTATCGGGAGCTGGACTCAGCGGAAGCCCGTGAGCTGTTCTCCGAGCACTCGATAGCGGTCGGTTCCACCGGAAACCTTGGACTGTCCATCGGGATCATGGGCGCTCGTCTCGGCTTTGAGGTCACCGTTCACATGTCCTCCGATGCCCGTGCCTGGAAGAAGGAGATGCTCCGCAGGCATGGCGTCGAGGTGGTCGAGTACGACTCCGACTACTCGGTGGCGGTGTCCACGGGCCGCAAACAGGCCAGAGCCGATCCGTCGATGCACTTCGTCGACGACGAGAACTCCACCACCCTGTTTCTCGGATACGCGGTCGCAGGGCGGCGCCTGGCCGGCCAACTCCAGGCCCTCGACGTCCCCGTGGACGAGGAGCATCCGCTCTTTGTGTACCTGCCGTGCGGGGTGGGTGGCGGCCCCGGGGGAATCACCTTTGGCCTCAAAACTGTCTTCGGCGACGCCGTCCATGCGGTTTTCGCGGAACCAACCCACTCCCCCAGCATGCTGCTCGGCGTACGAACTGGTCTCCACGACGCGGTCTGCGTACAGGACTTCGGCATCGACAACATCACGAGTGCGGACGGCCTGGCCGTCGGTCGCCCGTCGGGTTTCGTCGGCAGATCCTTGGAGCACGCCATCGACGGCTATTACACAGTCAGCGAGGAAAATCTCTACCGCTATCTCACCCTGCTCCGGGAAACCGAGGGCCTGAAGGTAGAGCCCTCCGCCGTGGCCGGCTTCCTCGGTCCGCAGCGCGTCCTGGCCGATGCCGCCTATCTGAAACGCACCAAGGTGACGCCGAAGACGCTCGCGAACGCGACCCATCTGGCCTGGGCAACGGGCGGATCGATGGTGCCGTCGAATGAAATGAACGACTATTTCCGCAAGGGGGTCGAGCTGCTGCTGGAGTTCTGAGAGGATCACCAGGAAATCAGGACATGATGAGGCCTCCGGGGCCGTTGAGGTTCCCCGGAGGCCTTACATATATCAGGCTCAGTTGTTTCCGGTGATCTTGTCCTTGACTTCTTCAACCTTGTCGGCGACACCGCTCGCGACGTCACCGAGCTTCTCCTTAGCGTTGTCGACGATCTGGCCAAGGCCGCCCTTCACGCGATCCTTCTGCCCATCAGCGCGGAGGTCTTCGTTGCCGACGGCTTCGCCCACGCTTTCCTTGGCTTTACCGACGGTCTCCTGAAATTTGTCACCGATTCCCATTGCATCCTCCTGTAGGTGTTGTTTGCATTGGTATCGGCCACCACCGTACAGGACGTTCTGCACCCACCAAAGGTTTACTGTGGTGTGTTCAACCAAGGAAATCGCTGCGCACGATCGCCATGATCACGGTCCTGCCCCAAGGCCGCCACCCAGACCAGGAGCCCCATACCAGGACCTAGGAACCCGAAACACCCTGCTCGCCGCTGCACTCGCGCTCCAGCATCACTTCGCACCCCAACCGATTCACCCGCCGCGCATAGGCCAGTCGGTCCTCCAGGGCCGGGAACTCATCCGCCATGAGACCGTCGAGGAGCAGGACCGCCAGTCCGTGAACACTCGCCCACAGGGCTGTCTCATGCTCACGGATGGCGTGTTCGCCGAATCTGATCCGTGCGAGTCTGCCGAGTTCGTCGTAGGTTCGCCTGCTGGCCACCTGGATCCCCGGAAACCTTGCAGGATCGCACATGTCACGGCGGAACATGATCCTGAACACCCCCGGATTGGTCAGCGCAAACTCGACGTAGGCGTTCCCGGAAGCCTCCGCCACCGTCCCGAGGTCCTCGGTCTCCACCAGGTCGTGAGCTTCGCACAGCCGGTTGGCCAGCTCGTCGAATCCCGCCTCGATGAGGGCGGCGAGGATTGCCTCGCGGTTGGCGAAGTAATGGTAGGGAGCCTGATGAGTACACCCGGCACGACGTGCCACCTCCCGCATGCTGAGCGCATCGGGCCCCCCCTCATCCAACAGTTCTCGACTAATGCGCAGCAGGTCATCGCGCAGGCTAGCCGCCCCACTGGCTCTCGACCTACCTGGCTCTCTCCTGGTCATGAGTCAAGCCTACGCCACACTTGACAGCGTCAAGGAATTCGTTAAGCTGCCACCTGACACTGTCAAGTAAATTGGGAGCAAGAATGTACGATGCCATCGTCATCGGATCGGGAATAGGCGGCTTGAGCGCCGCCAAGCTGCTGGCTCGGATCGCGGGCAAACGGGTTCTCGTGCTGGAGAAGCACACTGAACCGGGTGGACAGACACACACGTTCCGCCGCGATGGTGCTTCCTGGGACGTCGGGGTGCACTACATCGGGCAGGTCGGACCAGGCAGTCAGCTGCGCGCGTATTTCGACTACCTCTCGGACGGCGAACTGGCATGGAACCGCCTGCCGGATGCCTACGACCGTTTCGTCTACCCGGGTATCGACTTCTCCGCCTGTTCCAATCCCGTGGAGTACCAGCAGAAACTCATCGATACCTTTCCCACCGAGGCCCGGGCCATCCGCCGTTATTTCCGCGATATTCGCAGTGCCAACAGGTGGGTCACCCTTGGCTTCGCCAAGAATATGGTTCCCCGCCCCATCGCGCCGCTGCTGCACGGCATTCAGCGGATATCCAGCCGGACGGCGCTCGGGACCACGGAACACTATCTGAAGAAACACTTCCGCTCCCCCCAGCTCCGGGCTCTGCTGGCCAGCCAGTGGGGCGACTACGGCTTGCCTCCCTCGCGCAGCGCCTTCGCCAAGCATGCGTTGATCGTCGACCACTACGTGAACGGCGGGTGGTACCCCGAGGGCGGCAGCGCACGGATAGCTCGTACCTTCGAAAAGGGCATCGAGCAGGCCGGTGGTGCGGTTCGGGTGGCCCAAGATGTTCAAGAGATCCTCGTGGAAAACGGGAGGGCGGTCGGAGTCCGGGTGCTGGATCGCCGGGGCCCCGTCACCCAGGAACGAATCCATCGCGCACCAGTGGTGATCTCGAACGCAGGTGCCCCTGTGACCTTTTTCAACCTGCTACCAACCGACGGCCCGGTGGGGGCGGCCACCGCTGCCCTGCGCGACGCGATCCGGCAGATCGGGGCCGGCACCTCAGCCGTCACCGTGTACCTGGGTTTGCGAGACGACCCTCGCAGCATCGGGGTGACCGGCGGGAACGTATGGGTCAGCCGGGACCTCGACCACGACGATCTCCCGGGGCAGTCCGACGCGCTGCTGTCCGGCACACCCCGGAACGCCTTCGTCTCGTTCCCATCGGTGAAATCGGGAGAACATCATCACACCGCGGAGATCATCTCCTTCGTCGGCGCCGACGCATTCGCAGCATGGCGCAACACCCCCCGGGGTAATCGCGGCGCCGACTACTCCGCTCTCAAGCGGCGGATCGGGAGCGGCCTGATCGACCTAGCGGAAACTGCCATTCCCGGATTGAAAGACCTGGTCGACTACGTGGAGGTATCCACCCCCCTGACGGTCGAGCACTACACATCACATCCACAGGGAGCCTTCTACGGTCTCCCCAGCACCCCGGAGCGTTACCGCTTCTCGTTCGGGCCGATCACACCCGTGAAAGGGCTGTACCTCTCAGGCCAGGACGCGGGTAGCTGCGGGGTCGCAGGTGCGATGATGGGTGGCGTCGTGGCAGCCTGTCAGATCCTGGGGCCCAAGGGATTCACGGAAATCCGTGCGGCCATCACTTCCGGTCCCGAGGCTGGAAGTTCGTCTGAATGGCCGCTACCCGAGGGCAAACATCGCGCCACGCTGGTGACCAAACAGCGCCTGACCGACAGCATCTGGGAGGTCTGCTTCGAGGTGGATGAGGAGGTCGGGGACTGGGCTCCTGGCCAGTTCGCCCGGATTCACGTCGGCAACAACGCCTGGCGGGATTACTCCATCGCGGGCATCGAGGGAAATCAGGTGCGGTTCCTGATCAGCACCCGGACCCGCGGGCAGGGGTCGCGGTTCGTTGAGACCGCCGAGCCCGGGACCCGCACCACGATTGAGCTTCCGCTAGGCCAATTCACCGCGACCCCGTCTGATCATCGCCGGGTCTTTGTCGCCACCGGGACCGGGCTGGCGCCGTTCCTGCCGATGTTCGCCACCCCGGAACGCAAGGATGACGACCTTTTGATCTTCGGCTGCCGCACCAGCAAGGACGACCTAACCTCTCTGCTGCCTGACCCGATGCCGGCGGTGTTGCGCTGCATCAGCCGGGAGGACGTCGACGGCGCCCTGCACGGTCGGGTGACCGACGCCCTGGAAACCCTGGACTTCGACCCTGCTGAAACCGAGTTCTACCTGTGCGGATCGTCGGTGATGGTCGCGGACGGCATGGCGCTGCTGGAACGCCGGGGCGCGAAGCACCTGTTCACGGAACCGTACTGACGCACGCCTGTTCAGGCCACCGGATAGGAGACCATCAGCAGCAGAAAGGCGATGGCCCACACCAGGTTGATGATGTTGAACAACGCCCCGTCGAGGAGGGGTTTGCCCGGGTAGGGCAGGCGCGTGAGCGCGAACCACGGCAGGGCCTGGACGGGGGGCGTCAGGAGCAGGGACCACCACGGAAACACGGTGGCCCCTGCACCAATGGCGATGCACACCAGGATCCAGCCCAACGCGGTCACCCCAATGGCAGGGACCCAAGCGGCCATGAGGAACCGGTAGAGCCTGCGCGCGTGCTCCGAGACCGCCCCGTCCAGCTCCTCCCCCTCCCCGGCTGCGTCGTAGGCGATGTAGGCGCGCTCAGAGGCCAGGGCCACGGGATAAAAAGATGCGTGGGCGAGGGGCGAGAGGCAGAATCCGATTCCCAGGAGCACCACTCCCACCACGCCGACACCTGACCCGCGCAGCAGCACCCAGTGGGCATAGAGGCCGGCGAGCATGAGCGGTGCCGAGTAGTTCGCCACCAGCGCACCCCACCTCAGGCGAGGTTCGTCAATGCGCGTGTAGAAGGCGTAAGCGTCGTTGCCCATGAGGTCGATGAACTCACCGTATGTGTTCCGGTCGGGTGTGCGGAAACCAACGATGAGGGCATCCCCGACGATCCAGCACAGGGCGCTGATCAAAAAAGCGATAATGGACCAGGTCACCAGCATGTACACCACTTCCTCAATACGCGTCGCCCACATCACGTCGGAGGAATTACCTCGCGGCGACACCTCGCACGTCAGAAAAGACTAGAGTACCTGAATGGCGGACAGGCACAGCAACAGAAGCCTTCATTGCTCGTGGATGCGGAATGTCGGACACGACTGAAAATGCCGATGCCCCGGCCCCGCTTCACGACACTAAGCAAGCAGAACAACCGCTACTTATCTCGGGACGCCACATACCACGCCCAAGCGACAACCGGGCCACCGACGAGCACGACGATCAGCATGATATTCGTGTAATTTAAGGCTGCCATAGCAGCGACGAGACCGCCATACAGCATCGAGACTCCGAGAGCCATTTGTCGCTTGGTTATCTTACCGTCCATGTCGTCCCTACTTTGATCCTGACTTACGGTATGCCACATCCTACATCTTCTTTCCACACGATGAGCATTCCTTACCCAGACAGCACAGGTACAGCACGGACAGCAGCAGGAGGCGCTACCCAGCTCATTATTAATGAAATTTCAAATATAAAGACACGCCGGCGACAACCCTCTAGCAACAAGAAGACCCCCGCGCACTTTAGTTTCAGCAAGCCTCAAAAGAAGCCTACCAAGCCACCTCACCAACAAGGCTCATCCATAGAGGTATTTCGACTTTTCTAGCCACCAATACACCCACGCGAGAGACAAATATATTCACTCTACCTGAGGTGGTTTATGAAGAGCAGAAACAAGGCCTCGGATAAAAAGCAAGCGCGACCATGGACACTACCGAACTCCTCGACTATAAACAGACTTGAGAAGCCTGTACAAAATGTTTCACGACGCCCACTCTAAAAATTTTCCCACTTCAGGGCCTTCCCTTGGAAAAATCCATTGGTTCCAGCTCTCTCTCTTCTAACCTACAAGAACGATCTCGCCCAAGAATTACTGGCCACTGCCACAAACCCCACCGGTAGGATCGTGGCGCATTTCATGCCTACGCTGCCGTCTCGGTCACACAAGCAGATACCATTCAACCTCCGTGGACGTGACGGTGCGACCCCGCAGCTCGGCAGGGTCGCGCCGAATGGTCCTGTTGCTCAGGCCAGGCCCTTGGACTTCAGCCAGTCGCCTGCAATCACCGAGGCCGACGCCTTCTCGTCGACGGATCGTTTGTTCATGGCGATCAGGTCCTCGGGAGTCAGTTCCTTCGACACGTTGTTCAGGGTTTCCGCAGTCTGGTCATCCACCTTGCCGGAGACGATCGGTACCACGTTGGAGGACAGGAACAGGTTCTTCGAGTCCTCCAGCACCACCAGGTCGCCCTCGGCCAGCACCGGGGCGGCGGTGTAAATGTCGGCGATCTGCACCTCCCCGTCGCGCAGCGCCTTGACGGTGAGCGGACCACCCGAGTCTTCAGCCGGCTTGATCGTGGCCTCGACACCATAGATCTCGCGGAGTCCCTTCGGCCCGTAAGGGCGGGACTCCAGCTCGGAGTTGCCTGCGATCTTCAGGTCCGGCACCGAGGCGAGATCCCCGATCTGCTTCAGCGAATGCTCCTCCGCGAATTCCTTGGTCACCACGTAGGAGTCCTGGTCGGTTGCCGGCGCGTATTCCAGTGCCCTAAGTCCTTCCGGCAAGGCACCGGTCAGCTCCGCGTGCACCTGCTCCGGGGTACGGGCCGTGGTCTCGGGCTTGTAGTACTGCAACAGGTTGCCGCTGTATTCGGGGAAGATGTCGATCTTCCCGGCCTGAAGTTCAGGCATGTAGACCTCTCGCTGTCCGATCTTCAGCTGTCGGTCCACTTTCTTGCCCGACTTCTCCAGGGACTGGGCGTAGATCTCCGCGATGATCTCGTTCGAGTAGTAATCCTGGGAACCGATCACGAGCGTGTCGGAAGCGTTCGTGGTGTCGCTTTTTCCTTCGATGTTCGAGGCGCTGCCGCAGCCCACCAGGGCCAGGGCCGCTACCAATCCGAGTGCGGCGAGCTTGGTCGTGGATGTCATCGGGACTCCTTCGCAGAAGCGATACGGGTACTTGGGTCGAGTTTTCGGGTGATCAGGCGCTTGGCCAGGACCAGCAGCAGGTCCAGGACGAGCGCCAGGACGACGACCAGCAGCGCTCCGCCGATCATCTGTGCGTAGTCGCGGGTCTTGAGACCGGCGAAGAGAAACCGCCCCAGTCCCACGTCAGCGGTGTAGGCGGCGAGCGTCGCCGTGGCGACGACCTGGAGGGTGGTCGATCGCAGCCCCTCGAGCAGCAGCGGAACGGCGGCAGGCAGCTCCACCTGGGTGAGCACCTGCCACGAGGACAGGCCGATGGCGCGGGCCGCGTCCACCGTGACCGGTTCGGCCGAGGTGATCCCCGCGTAGGCACCTGCGAGCATCGGGGGAATGGCCAGCACCAGTAGCGCGCAGAAGGGCGCCACCAGCCCCAAGCCGGACCACAGACCGACCAGGGTCAGCAGACCGAGAGTCGGCAGAGCACGTGCCGATGCGGTGATCATGGGGACCACCGCCACCCCGCGCCGCGTGTGGCCAATGGCAACCCCAGCCGGGAGCGCCAGCACACAGGCCACTGCAACCACGACGAGGGTGAAGTAGAGGTGTTGCAGCAATCGCGACAAAATGCCACCAGCACCACGCCAGTTCTCGCGCGTGAAAAGCCACTCTAGAGCTTCGAGGAAGAGAGTCATGCCGCCACCTGCTTCTGTTTGCGGAGCCACGGGGTCAGGGCCCTGCCGAGCAGCACGACGAGCAGGTCGAAGATCAGGGCCAGCAGCAGGGTCGCGCCGAGCCCGGTCAGCAAGGATTCGATCAGTTGTCGCTGGAAGCCGTCGGTGAACAGGGTGCCGAGCGACTGCACACCGACCAGCGCGCCAACCGTGACCAGGGACACCGTGGACGCGGCCACCACACGCAACCCAGCGATCAGCACCGGCACCGCAAGCGGCAGCTCCACTTGCCAGAATCGCCGCCATGGATCGACACCGAGGGCGTTCGCAGCCTCCACGACGTCCTCCGGGAGGGATCGGAAGCCCTCCGCGACCTGGGTGACGAGCACCGAGATCCCGTACAGAGTCAGGACGATCACCATGTTGAGCGGGGAACGTACCGGCACTCCCAGGATGACCGGGATCACCACGAGCATCGGCAGGGATGGCACAGCGTACAGAAGCGAGAAGGCGCCCAGTAGAAGTCCTCCGAAGCGCCGACTTGCAACCGCCAACCGGGCCAAGGGCACCGACAGCACAGTGGCGGCGAGGATGGCGCCCAGCGACAGCAGAGCGTGGACCCCAAAGTAGCCGCCCACCTGTCCCAGGTTGTTGATCAACCAGTTCACGACGACTCCCCATCCGCGGTTCCTCCACCGTCTTCGCAGAGGGTTCCCAGGGGCCGCCCATCGGCGTCGACCACGACCCGGGAGCCGTTGCGTTCAATGGTCCGCAGCTGGCGGCGGCCCGCATCCGCCCCGACGAAATCGGCGACGAACTCATCGGCCGGGCTGGAGAGCAGTTCCTCCGGGGTGCCGACCTGCGCCAGGACACCTCCGGTACGCAGCACCGCCACCTGGTCGCCCAAGAGGAAGGCCTCATCGACGTCGTGGGTGACAAACAGGATGGTGGTTCCCAGGCGCCGCTGCAGGTCACGCAATTCCCGCTGCAGGTCGGCGCGGACCAGCGGATCAAGGGCACCGGAAGGTTCGTCCATGAGCAGGACCTTGGGGTCGTTGGCGAGCGCCCGAGCAACTCCGACGCGCTGCCGCTGCCCACCGGAGAGCTGCGACGGGAACCGCCCGGCCAAGTCATAATCAAGCCCGACCATGTCCATCAGTTCCAGAGCACGTTCGCGCGCTTTAAGTCTGGGAACCCCGTCGAGGATCGGGACCGTGGCTATATTGTCGACAACACGACGGTGCGGGAACAACCCACCGTCCTGTAGGACGTAGCCAATGGAGCGCCGCAACGCCACCGTCGGTTGCACCGCGACATCCTCCCCGGCCAGCAGCACAGCACCCGAGGTCGGCGCAACCATCTTGTTGACCATCCGCATCAGCGTGGTCTTGCCGGATCCGGACGAACCCAGCAGCACGGTGGTGGAGCGCTCGGCGACGTCAAGGGTGATGCCGCCGACCCCGACGGTGCCATCTGGATAGATTTTCTGTACGTTCTCGAACCGGATCATTATTCGACTCCGTCCTCGTTAGTCAGTGCGACGAAGCCGCCTCCGGGCAGCGGCTCATCAAGACGGGCGCCCTGCATGGCCGGGACGATGTCGGCCCGCTGGCCTGCGCCGGCGGCCACCCGGGTCAGGTTCTGGGTGAGCACTATCAGCTCCTCAGGACGGAAACCGGCGAGCACTGTGCGCAGGGTGTCCTCGAAGGTTACGGCTGCGCTCTCCATCCGCACCCGCCCCTTGTCGGTGAGGCTCAGATGGCTGGATCGCCGATCCTTGGGACAGGGGGTCCTGACCACGAGCCCGTCGCCAACCAGCCGGTCGACGAGCCGCGAAGCCGCGCCGACCGTGGTGTGTTGACACCGGGCGATGTCCTGGACCCGGGGACCACCGTCAGTCGCCGACGCATCAATCTGTTTCAGGACGAGGTAACGCGCCAGGGTGGCGGAGTTCACGGTGCGCCAGAGAGCCTTCTCGAGCCGGTTCCACAGCGCCACCTCCGCGTGCAGGAGCGCTTCGAAGAGGGCTCCATGGTCGCCACGGGATACTGCTGCTTCCTTCACCCAAAAAACATTACATGTAACTGAATTACATGGAAAGTATTGAACCCACCTCAGGGCCACTGAAAACTCGAAAACGACGGCGCCGGTTGGGCCGCGGGGGCCCAACCGGCGCTTCGGGATACATCCCCGTCAGGACAGCGATCCGTAGGTCGTCTTCGCCTTCTCCAGCGCGGAAACGTATCCTGCGCGCTCGTAGGCATCAGCCGGGGCGTTACTCGGCACGGCCAGCATTCCCCGGACCTGATCCAGGGTGAGCTGTCTGCCGTCGAGCCAGGCTTCGAGGCCGTCGATCAGGCGAGTGGCGTGCTCGATGCCGTGACGCACCAGCGCCGAGGTGGTGCAGACCACATCGGCTCCGGCCAGCAGGTACTTCACCACGTCCTCGGGCTGGTCCACCCCGGATGAGGCCGCAAGCGAGGCCTCGACGTGGTCGTGCAGCACAGCAATCCAGGTGCGCGGCAGGCGGGCATCCACAGGCGAGCTCAGCGTCACCCCGCTGACTACTTCCAGCCGCTCCAGGTCGATGTCGGGTTGCAGGAACCGGTTGAACAGCACCAGGCCATCTGCCCCGGCCCGGTCCAGCTGCTGGCACATCGCGCCGACCGACGAGAAATATGGACTGAGTTTCACCGTTACCGGGATACTCACCTCTGACTTCACTGCCTGGAGGATGTCGAGGTGACGTCGCTCCACCTCGTCACCTCCCAGGGTGAGATCACCCGAGACGTAGTAGATGTTGAGCTCCAGCGCTGCCGCCCCGGCGTCCTGCAGGCTACGGGCCGAATGCACCCATCCTCCGCGGGAGGCACCGTTGAGGGAGGCAATCAGCGGCACGTCGATGGCGGAGGCTCCCCGCTCGACGAGCCGCAGGTAGTTGGTAACCGCATCGGCCTCGGCCCGCGGCACCTCCGGGAAGAAGCTGGTGGCCTCCGGAGTGAGATCGGCGAACTGTTCCTCCAGCTCCACCAACCGCTCCGCCTCACGGAACAGCTGTTCCTCGAACAGGGAGAACATGGTCACGGCCCCGACTCCCGCATCCGCCAATGCCTTGATGTCATCAACGCTCTGGCTCAGCGGTCCGGCCGAGGCGACGACAGGATTGCGCAGCTCCAATCCAAGGTAGCCACTTGTCAGCTCTGCCATGCTTCCTCCTTGCGCGGGTCAGCGGCGAACTTCTCCGCGCCGCGGAGCGCCAGCTCCTCGTACTCGGCCCAGCGCCGGTCCACCTGCGCCTGGGCGATGTCGATGAGACGATCGGCCTCCTCAGGATCGGCGGCGTGCAGCACCTTGTACCGCAACTCGGCATTCTGGTATTCGCGCAGCTTCAGGCGTGGCCGGGGGCTATCGAGCAGGAACGGATTGCCGCCGCTCTCTCGAATCACGGGGTTGTAGCGCATCAGCGGCCAGTGCCCGGAGTTGACGGCCCGATACTGCTGATCCAGTCCCTTGCGAATGTCGATCCCGTGGGCGATGCAGTGGCTGTAGGCGATGATCAGGCTCGGCCCCTCGTAGGCCTCCGCCTCTCGGAATGCCTTCAGGGTCTGCTGTGGGTCTGCTCCCATCGCCACTCGCGCCACGTACACCGACCCGTAGGCCATCGCCTGCATGGCCATGTCCTTCTTGTTGGTGTGCTTGCCCGCGGACGCGAACTTCGCGACGGCCCCCAGCGGAGTGGATTTGGACGCCTGACCGCCTGTGTTGGAGTACACCTCGGTGTCCAGCACCAGCACATTGACGTTACGTCCCGAGGCCAACACGTGATCGACACCTGAGGAACCGATGTCGTAGGCCCAGCCATCGCCACCGACGATCCACACGGAGCGCCGCAGCAGGTGGTCGCAGACGCTCTTGAGGTCTTCGATCCTCGGACCTTCCAGCTCCGCCAATCGTGCTTTGAGGCGGTCGACACGGGCCGCCTGCCGAGCCAGGCCCGATTCCATGCGCTGTTTCGCTGCCAGCAGCGAGTCGATCAGTTCGTCGTCGTCGATCTCAGAGCGCAGTTCCTCCAGGAGGCGGCGCGCCATGTCGCGATGCAGGTCGGCGGCCAGGCGGAGTCCGAGCCCGAACTCGGCGTTGTCTTCGAACAACGAGTTCGACCACGCCGGGCCGCGTCCCTGAGCGTTTTTTGCCCACGGGGTGGTGGGCAGGTTGCCGCCGTAGATCGACGAGCAGCCGGTGGCATTGGCGACGGTGACGCGGTCCCCGAACAGCTGGGTCAGCAATTTCAGGTACGGGGTTTCGCCACATCCGGCGCAGGCCCCGGAGAATTCGAACAATGGCTCCAGGAACTGGGTGCCACGGACGGTACCGAAGTCCACGTTGCGGCGGTCGTTGAGCGGGATGGTCTCGAAGAACTTGACCGCTTCCTTCTCCTTGTCACGTTCCAGCACCGGCTCCAGGTTGATGGCGCGCCGGTTCGGCTGCCCTGCGGGCTTCACAGGACAGGCTTCGACACACAGTCCACAGCCTGTGCAGTCCTCGGCGTAGACCTGCAGCGTGTAGCTGGTCTCAGGTAGTCCCGCGGCGTCGATCGGTTGACTGAGGAAACCTTCCGGGGCGCCCGCCACGACCTCGGAGGGATAGTACTTGGCGCGCAGCACGGCGTGCGGGCACACGAAAGAACAGTTCCCGCACTGGATGCAGGCCTCGTTGTCCCACACCGCGATGATCTCGCTGATGTTGCGTTTCTCATAGCGGGTGGTCCCGGACGGGTAGGAGCCGTCAGCGGGCAACGCCGAGACCGGCAACTCGTCACCACGACCGGCCAGCATCGTCGCGGTAACCTCCCGCACGAATGACGGAGCGTCCGACGGGACGGGCGGGATCAGCTCCCGCTGCCCCGTCGCACTAGCCGGCACCTGTACCTCGTGCAGGTGGGCCAGGGAAGCGTCAACTGCCTCGTGGTTCTTCTGCACGATGGCCATCGACTTGCGGGCATAGGTCTTGGTGATGGCGGCCTTGACCTTCTCGATGGCCTCCTCGCGCGGCATGACACCGGAGATCGCGAAGAAACAGGTCTGCAGCACCGTGTTGGTGCGCGACCCAAGGCCCGCGGCCCGCGCAACAGTGGAGGCGTCGATGACATAGAGGGAGATTCCCAACTCGACGATCTTGTCCTGCATCGGGCGCGGCAGCTGCTCCCACACCTGATCCGCCGGGTAGGGCGAGTTGATCAACAGCGTCGCACCGGGCTGGGCGAACTCCAGCACATCCACCCGCTCCAAGATCGACCAATGATGACAGCCGATGAAGTTCGAGCGGGTCACCAGGTACGGCGCCTGGATTGGGTTGGGGCCGAAACGCAGGTGTGAGACGGTGCGTGAACCCGACTTCTTGGAGTCGTAGACGAAGTAGCCCTGGGCGTAGGTTCCAGGATCGGAGCCGATGATCTTGATGGTGTTCTTGTTGGCGCCGACGGTGCCATCCGATCCCAGCCCGTAGAACACCGCACGGTGGGTCTGTGGGTCGAGAAGCTGGAAGTCGGGGTCGACCTCGAGGGACAGGTGGGTGATGTCGTCGTTGATGCCCACCGTGAAACGCGGTCGGGGTCGGTCCTTCGCCAGCTCGTCGTAGACGGCCTTGGCCATGGCGGGGGTGAACTCCTTGCTGGAAAGGCCATAGCGACCGCCGACCAGCACCGGCATGACATCTCGGTCCCCGCGAGCCACGGATTCCCCGACCGCGGAGGAAACGTCGAGGAACAACGGTTCGCCTCCCGAACCGGGTTCCTTGGTGCGGTCCAGGACTGCGATCTTCCGCACGGTGGTGGGCAGCGCGTCCAGGAGGTGTTCCTTCGGGAAAGGCCGGTAGAGCCGCACGAACAGAACACCCACCTTCTCCCCCGACTCGTTGAGGTGCCTGACTACGGGGATCATCGTCTCGATGCCCGAACCCATGATCACCACCACCCGGTCGGCCTCGGGGTGACCGTGGTACTCCACCAGGGAGTACTGGCGACCCGAGATCTCCGCGAATCGTTCCAGCGCCTCGGTGAGAATCCCGGGCACGGCGTCGTAGTAGCTATTCGCGGTCTCGCGGGACTGGAAGTAGGTGTCCGGGTTCTGCGCAGTACCGCGAATGAAGGGATTCTCGGGGCTCAGTGCTCGGGCACGGTGCTCGCGAATCAGGTCGGTGGGAACCAGGTCGCGCAGCTGGTCGTCGGTGAGCTTGACGAGGGTGTTGAGTTCGTGACTGGTGCGGAAACCGTCGAAGAAATGCACGAACGGCAGCCGGGCACGCAGGGTCGCCAGATGCGCCACGGCCGCCATGTCGTGGGCCTCCTGCACCGATGCGGAACTGAGCATGCAGCACCCCGTCTGACGCACGGCCATCACGTCCTGGTGGTCGCCGAAAATCGACAGCCCCTGCGCAGCCAGGGACCGCGCCGCGACGTGGAAGACCGTGGAGGTCAGCTCCCCGGCGATCCGGTACATGTTGGGGATCATCAGCAGCAGGCCCTGCGAGGCGGTGAAGGTGGTGGACAGGGCCCCGCCCTGGAGGGCACCGTGCATGGCGCCGGCTGCTCCGCCCTCGGACTGCATCTCGACGACGGTGGGGACCGTACCGAAGACATTCTTACGCCCGTGGGAGGACCACTCATCGGCCAGTTCGGCCATGGTGGAGCTGGGGGTGATCGGGTAGATGGAGCAGAGTTCGCTCAGCCGGTAGGCGACGTCCGCCGCGGCCTCGTTGCCGTCGATGATGGTGCGCTGGTTCATCACTGGCCCTCCGGAATCATCTCGATGGCGTGCACGGGACACTGCTCGTAGCAGGTGGCGCAGCCGGTGCAGCGTTCGTAGTCGAAGCGGTACCGGTTGCCGGGGCCGAGTTTGATGACGGCATCCTCGGGGCAGGCACCGTAGCAGCCGTCGCACTCGAAGCAGTTGCCGCAGGACAGGCAGCGACGGGCCTCGAACTCGGCTTCCTTCGGGCTAAGGCCCGCGACGATCTCGCCGAAGTCGGACACGCGTGTCTCGGGAGCCTGTTCAGGCTGGATCCTCCGGGTGTGACCGCCGAAGTACCACAGGTTCATCTGGTCGAGATGGACGAGCGGGTGCTTCGGATCGCGGGGGGTGGCATCGAGGTTCAGCCACTTGTCGATGCAGCGAGCGGCCTTCTTGCCGTGCCCGACACCGACGGTGACGGTGCGTTCGCTCGGAACCATGTCGCCTCCCGCGAAGATTCCGGGAACATTCGTCATGAGGGTCTCGGGATCGACCCGCACCACATCCTGATCGAAAATCATGCCGGGAATGCTGTGGAGGAAACCGGTGTCGGCCTCCTGCCCGACGGCCAGGATCACGGTGTCGGCGGCGAGTTTCTCGAACCGCCCAGTGCCGTGCGGCCTGCCGTCCTCGTCGAGTTCCATGACCTCGACGGTCAGGTCCTCCTCCCCCATCTCGGTGATGGTCCGCAGCCAGTTCATCCTCACCCCCTCCTGCTCTGCACTCTCGCGCTCCTCAGTGTGGGCGGGCATCTGCTCAACGGTGCGACGATAGACAATCACCGACTCCTCGGCACCCAGCCGACGAGCCACGCGGGCTGCATCCATGGCAGTGTTACCGCCGCCGTAGACCGCTACCCGGCGTCCGATGACCGGCCTCTCACCCTTGGCGACATCACGCAGGAAGCTGACGGCGTCGACCATCTTGGTGGCATCGGCCGAGGGAATGTCCACGCGCTTGGACAAATGCGCACCAATAGCCACGAACACCGCGTCGAAACGTCCCGCAACCTGTGTGGCGAGCAGGTCGGTGACCGGGGCGTTGTTACGGATCACCACCCCCATGTCGGTGATGCGTGCCACCTCGGCGTCCAGAACGTCACGAGGCAGCCGGTACTCGGGGATCCCGTAGCGCATCATGCCGCCAGGCGCGTCGGCGGCATCGTGGATCTCCACCTCGTGGCCGAGGCGCCGCAAGTGGTAAGCGGCTGACAACCCAGAGGGCCCAGCACCGATGATCAACACTCGCCGCCCTGAGTCACGGCGCGGCGCCTCGAAACGCCAGCCACGTTCCAGCGCCAAGTCCCCCAGATAGCGCTCAACGGAATGAATGGAGACGGCCGAATCAAGATCCTTGCGGTTGCAGGCCGTCTCGCAGGGGTGGTAACAAACGCGACCGTGAATGGCCGGGAAGGGGTTGTCTGCGGTGAGCTGCCGCCAGGCTGCCTCATGTTCCCCCGCTTTTATCAGACGTAACCACTCCTGGATGTTCTCCCCCGCCGGGCATCCGGCGTTGCAGGGGGGCAGCATGTCCAGGTAAATGGGTCTCCTCGATCGCACCGGGGCGACCCGTCCTGTGGTTGTCAGCAAATTGGGTAGACCAGTCACATCATCGCGCTCGGTCATGGTGTCCCTCCGTCGCTACGACTATTCCCGTCAATCGTAGGACGTCCGAGGGACACCATGCCGCGTAAATTCGCGAGGAAAACTGCGCCTATTGAGGAAAGGGGGTTCTCAGCCCCGTCAGTTGGTGGAGCTCTTCTGCGCTTCTTCCTTGACTTTCTCCGGGTCAAGTTCCTTGAGCTGCTTGATGAGGTCGTCGAGCTGGGTCCCGTTCAGCAGGCCACTCTGCCGGAACACCAGGACTCCGGAACGGAAAGCCATGATGGTGGGGATGGACTGGATGTCGAGAGCAAAGGCCAGGTCCTGTTCGGCCTCGGTGTCCACCTTGCCAAAAACGGTCCCGTCGTGGCGCCCGGAGGCCTCCTCGAAGATCGGACCGAAACGGCGACACGGACCGCACCATGAGGCCCAGAAGTCGACGAGCACGACGTCATTTCCCTCGATGGTGGAGCGGAAGTTCTCCTTGGTCAGGTTTGTGGTTGCCATGTTTCCTCATTTCGGATTTCGTTGTTCATTTCAATCAACGACTGCTCCGCCCGGCTTATTCCCAGGCAACATGACGACTCAGCGGGCTGCGACGAAGAGCAGTTCCGCAACCGCCTCATCCACGGTGACCGCGTCGTCACCGACGCAGAATCTGAGGTCGATCCCCACACGGCGCACCACGAATTCCACTCCCGGTCGAAGCCCCAGGGCAGCGAGGGCCGAGAGCACCTCCGCATCGGCCTGCAGGTTCTCGCTCATCCGTTCCATGGTGACGGTTACCTCGCCGCGGTTCGGAACCACCTCCGACAACGGCACGACCCCTTCTCTGAAGGGCACATGTTCGTGATCCATTCCGAGTTCCTTGAGCCCCGGAATGGGGTTGCCGTAGGGGGAACGGGTGGGCGTATGGAGGATCTTAAGCAGCCGCCGCTCGACGTCATCCGAGATGACGTGCTCCCAGCGGCAGGCCTCGTCGTGCACCTTCTCCCATTCGAGACCGATCACATCGATCAGCAGGCGCTCCGCCAGCCGGTGTTTGCGCATCACGTCGCGCGCCAGCCTGGCACCCTTCGGAGTGAGTTTGATCGTGCGGTCTGCCTTGACGGAGAGCAGACCATCGCGTTCCATGCGCGCCACGGTCTGGGATACCGTGGGTCCAGACTGGTGAAGACGCTCAGCGATCCGGGCCCGCAGCGGAGGCACCCCCTCCTCCAAGAGCTCATATACAGTACGCAGGTACATCTCCGTGGTGTCGATCAGCTCACTCATACCTCACACGCCTCCTTGAAAGCAATGGTAACGATGTGTGACGACACCGGGACCCGCAATCGCTACACACCGCAAATATCCCAACACACGGACTGGAAGGTTGTATTCCATGGCACGCATTCCCGATGAAAAACCCCTCATCGGTCGCATCGTGAGGCTCGATCCCACTCAGGAGTCAGACCAGGACGATCTGATCGATGCGCTCGACGATCCGCGGGTGTTCGCTCTCGGGTACGCAGGTGGCGCCACGGACCGGGTAGCTGCGATCGAAAACCTGATCGCCGGTGCGGGCGGGAACCGTGTCATGTACACCATCCGGTTGGTCGGCGACACCCGGTTCGGCCCGGCGGGCAAGGTGGTCGGAACCACGTCCCTGGGCGATCTCGAGCCCCGAGCTCAGCGCGCCCACGCAGGCTGGACGGCGTACCGTCCCGCGCTGTGGGGCACGGGAGTGAACGCGGAGGTGAAGCTCCTGTTGCTGGGACACGCCTTCGAGGACTGCGGTTTCGAGCGCGTGAAGCTCCAAACCGACTCCATCAACCAGCGTTCCCAGGACGCGATCGCCCGCTTGGGAGCCGTGCAGGAAGGGGTGCTGCGGCACCACCAACCCCGCGCGGACGGCTCATGGCGCGACACCGTGGTCTTCTCGATTCTCTCGGCCGAGTGGCCGGCGGTACGGGCCGGTCTGGAGTCGAGGGTACGGGCCACCCTCACCTCCCTGACTGCTCAGGAGTCCTAGCGCTCGCAAGTCGGCTCGCCCAGCTTTGGCGTCTCTCAACGAATGCGTTCTCCCCGCCGCCAGACCTGTTGCAGTTCTCCTGCATCATCAACAACACAGATGTCGGCACGTTTGCCGACTTCCAGGGTTCCGACCTCCTCCAACCCGTGCCAGCGGGCCGGGGTGGTGGCTGCAATCCGGGCGGCCTCGGGGATGCTCAATCCCACCTGACCAACGACGAAACCAAATGCCTTGGCCATGGTCAAGGTGGAGCCCGCAATGGACCCGGGGGTGCCGTCAACAGTAACCAGCCGGGCGGTTCCGTCTCGGACCTCCACCTCGAGCTCTCCCAACAAGTAGCGCCCGTCGCCCTGACCGGTGGCGCTCATGGCATCGGTGACCAGGCAGATGCGGTCAGTCCCGGCGGCTTCGATGGCCATCCGCGCAACCACGGGCCGGTGGTGGATACCGTCACAGATCAGTTCACACATCACGCGGTCATCGGTGAGCAGCACGGGCACGGGGCCGGGCTCGCGGTGGTGGATGGAACGCATCGCGGAGAACAGGTGGGTTACGACGCAGACTCCCCAGGCGATGGACTCGACCGCGACGTGCTCGTCGGCGTCGGAGTGCCCGAAGGCCACCGTGACACCTGCCCGCGTGAATCGCCGGGTAGCGGCTTCTCCCCCGTCGCGTTCGACGGCCAAGGTGATCATGCGCAGCGCCGGCCCGCCCGCCGATATGAGCCGTTCGACGAGATCCGGTTCGGGGTCGCGCAGCAGGCTGGGATCGTGCGCTCCTCTCCGGGCTTCGGATAGGAAAGGCCCCTCGAGGTGGATTCCGTCGAGCTCACCGGATTCGACGAGCCCGCGCAACACCCGGCACTGGGCCTCCAGCTTCTCGATGGGTTCGGTGACGGTGGATGCGAACAAAGTGGTGGTTCCCTGGGAGCGGTGATACTCGATGGCACGCAGGTTGGCGGCGGGATCCGGATCACCGAAGCTGACACCGATCGCACCGTGGCAGTGGGTGTCGACGAAACCCGGTACCGCCCAGAAATCACCGGTTCCCCCACCCGATGTGATGGCCACCACCCGACCGTCAGCGATCTCAATGATCGCTTCCTCGATCGTCCCCCCGGGCGTCACCGCCCTGCCGACCCGCAACTTCGTCATGCCACCATCCAAGCACCGGGTCTCTTCCCGTCCGCCGAACCGCGCACTCCGGTTTCACAGGTACGTGGGAGAATTCGGGGGTGATCGTCATCCCCGAAGACCTCCTCCCCGCAGACGGCCGTTTCGGCTCAGGCCCGGCCAAGGTGCGCCCTGAGGCCCTGGAATACCTCGCACTGCGTGGCGATGTGCTGGGCACCTCGCATCGCCAGGCACCCGTGAAACAACTCGTCGCAACGATTCAGGAGGGGCTACAGGAGCTGTACCGACTGCCTGAGGGATACCAGGTGGTACTCGGCAACGGGGGATCCACCGTGTTCTGGGACGTCGCGGTCTGCTCCCTGATCGAGCAACGTTCTGCGCATGCCGTCTTCGGGGAGTTCACACGCAAGTTTGCGCGCGCCGCCGCGGCGGCTCCGTTCCTGGCCGACCCGGCACTCACGCAATGCAACCCAGGAGCCGTGGTCCTGCCCGCTCCGACTGACGCGGATGTGGTGGCGTGGGCACAGAACGAGACCTCTACGGGAGCAGCCGCCCCGGTGGAGCGGATCGGCGAGGGCCTGGTGCTGATCGACGCCACGTCAGCTGCGGGTGGGATGGCCGCCGACATCTCACAGACGGACGTCTATTACTTCGCCCCGCAGAAGAACTTCTCCTCAGACGGAGGTTTGTGGGTGGCATTCTGTTCCCCGACCGCACTGGAACGCGCACAACGGATCACGACCTCGGGCCGTTGGATCCCGGAGTCGCTGAACCTGGATGTTGCGGCCTCGAACTCAGCCAAAAACCAGACTCTCAATACCCCGGCCATCGCGACCCTGCTGCTTCTGGAGGACCAGATCAACTGGCTGCTGGGCCAGGGTGGAATCGACGCTGTCGAGGAACGTTGCCGGCGGATGAGCGATCACCTGTACGGCTGGGCGGAGGCCTCGACGTACGCAACCCCGTTCGTCACCGATCCAACACACCGCTCCCCTGTCGTCGCGACCATCGACCTGGCCCCCGAAGTGGAAGCCGCCCGCGTGATAGCAGAACTACGCGGCAACGGGATCGTGGACATCGACCCCTATCGCGCGCTGAAACGTAACCAGCTGCGGATCGGAACCTACGCATCCGTCGACCCGGCCGATGTGGAAGCATTGACAGCCTGCATCGACCACATCGTGGAAAGGCTGTAAGAAGTAGCAGTCTCCTACTTCTTGCGGAAGAAGACAACCGCTCCCAGGGCCAGGGCAAGCACCGCCGCAGCGGCTATGGCCAGGCGGGTACCGCCCTGCGCCGGTTGGGTGGCCTTCTCCTCTGGGCCCGGCGCGGTGGTTTCTTGCGACGTGGGCGAGGCCTCATTGGCGGGGCTCTCGGATGGCTCAGGGGTTGATGTTGGTGACGCTTCACCCGACGGCGAGATCGTGACGGTGCTGTCGGAGGTGGGCACGGCTTCCTCCCGCAGCTGTGGTCCCGCTCCCACCAACAACTTGTCGCCACTGAACGTGGTGAGCGACTCCCCCTCAGGGGCACCCTGATACGTAAGAGTGGCACGGGTTTCCCAGCTGGATGCATCGACGACCTGCACCCCGGAACCGGTTCGCAACGCCATGGTGACACCGTCGGAGAGAAAAACTCCGTCGGTCACCCCCGCAGGGGCGTCGGAGGCGCGACTCAATTTATTCACCCCCGAGCGCGTAGGCTCCAGCTCGGCGTAGTAGATGCCCGGATTCTCACCCGCCGTCACCACATAGATGCGTCCTCTTCCCGAGACCAGCACCGACTTGGCGTCGTGCGCCCCATCCGGGTAGCGGAAATCGTAGGAGTTGTAGGGCTGGTTGCCGACCTCGAGCGGGAGCCTGTACACGGTGATCTTGTCGCGTTTACCCCTGGAATCCCCCACATCGCCGACGTAGAGCGAACCCGAGTGCACTGCCAGGCCCTGCAGCGATTCGGTGTCGGCGGAGAAACTGATGTCCCCGATCTTCCCACCCATGGCATCGGTGACAGCGATGTTCGTCCCGCCGGTCTCGGACACCGCAAACAACCGCGATGCCTGCTGGTCGAAGGCCAGTCCCGTCAGGGGGCCACCTGCATCGGAAATGGTCACGTCGGCCAGGGCCGGGGGCGCCCCCCAGACCAGGCACGCCGTCGCCGCAGCGACTGCGGCGATGCGTCGAATGGATCTCATGGTGTCGGCCAGCATACTGGGCTTTGCACTGTAAGCTGTGTTTCATGCGAGCAATGAGGCTCTTCGGCATACGCATTGATGATGTGCGCGATATCTTCGGCGCCCCACCCGAGGTGGCGGAGGCGCTGACAAGGGTGTTCACGGAACACCACCCGGCACCCGTCATGAAACGCCGCTGGGGGTTGTTCCGGCGCAATCCCGATCTGAACGTGGATCCCACGCGTCCTACGATGCGGGATGCCACCACCCTCCTGGAGGGTGGCTTCGTGCCCCAGGAACGCCTCAGGCCGTGTTGGGATGTGTTCCTGCTGTGGCTGGAGCACATAGCGGACTCCACCTCCCGAATCGAGTACCGGCGCCTCGACTCGGTGGAGTTCGATCTCGCACGCCGGGGTCTGCCCTCGACGTTGTCGGTGACGCACCTGGGTAAACGATCTCTCGGTATCCCGCTGACGCCCCTGCCAGGCATGCAGGTGGGCTACAGCCATCGAACCCATGCCGCAGCCACCCGCGAGGCCCTCGAGGAGATAGATCCCGAAACCCTCGATGAAGCCACCCAAGAAGTTGTGGCTCCTCTCCGAGGGTTCCTCCAGGAATTGTCCAGCGAAAAAGATGTCGTCGTGGTGGATCAGGCGGTCCCGCAGGAACCGTCCTAACCTGCCGGTGCCCAGCATTAGCTGATCACGACTACCAGATCCCCACCGTCGAGCTGTGTGGTACCCATTAGCACCACTCGCTCGATCACACCTGCCACGGGCGCATTGATGGCGGCCTCCATCTTCATAGCCTCAATGGTGGCAACCTGATCTCCGACCGCGATCTCGTCACCCTCTGCGACCGTTACAGTCACCGCCCCCGCGAATGGCGCGGCGACGTGCCCACGATTACTCGGGTCCGCCTTTTCCGCGGAGGCCACCTCCGACTCGAGGGAGTTGTCACGCACCCTGACCGGGCGCAGCTGGCCGTTCAGAAGGGTCATGACGTTGCGTCTGGCCCATTTGTCGGGAGCACCGATGGCCTCCAGACCGAGCAGCAGCGTGACACCCTTCTCCAGAGTGACGGGGTATTCGTGACCGGGTTCCATCCCGTACAGGTAGGGCACTGTCGGCAGCACGGAAACGTCACCGAAGTCGTCGCGTTTCTGCTGAAACTCTCGTGTCGGGCCTGGGAACAGCAACCGGTTGAGGGTCTGCTGCCGTTCGATGCCCGGGGTGGTCAGCAAGGAGAGGTCCTCGGGTGCCACCTCGGTGACGCGCGGCGGTGTGCGGCGACCCTCCAAGGCCCGGGTGCGGAACGGTTCCGGCCAACCTCCCGCGGGTTCGCCCAATTCCCCGTTGAGGAAACCGATCACCGAGTCCGGGATGTCGAAGCGACGCGGCTCCGCGGCGAACTCCGCCGGATCGGCGCCGACAGCCACCAGATGCAGCGCTAGATCACCCACCACCTTTGACGAAGGCGTGACCTTCGTGGGGCGTCCCAGGATCTTGTCGGCGGCGGCGTACATCGCCTCGATGTCCTCGAATTTGTCACCCAGGCCGAGCGCGATGGCCTGTTGGCGCAGGTTGGACAGCTGTCCCCCCGGGATTTCATGACTGTAGACGCGCCCGGTTGGCGCCGGCAGCCCCGACTCGAAGGGCGCGTACACCTTGCGGACCGCCTCCCAGTAAGGCTCCAGATCCAACACCGCTTCCGGGTCGATGTCCGGGGCGCGGTTGGTGCCGTCGAGGGCCATCAGCAGCGCCGACATGGGTGGCTGCGAGGTGGTCGACGACATCGCCGAGTTCGCGACGTCCACCGCATCCACCCCGGCCTCGATGGCGGCCATCAGGGTGGCGAGCTGCCCTCCTGTGGTGTCGTGGGTGTGAATGTGAACCGGCAGTTCAAACCGTTCCCGGAGGGCCGCGACGAGCTTCGCGGCCGCGGCGGGCCTGAGCAGCCCCGCCATGTCCTTGATCGCCAGGATGTGCGCTCCCGCATCGACGATCCGCTCAGCAAGCCGCAGATAGTGGTCGAGGGTATAGGTCTTCTCGTTGGGATCGAGGAGGTTCGCGGTGTAGCAGAGCGCCACCTCCGCCACCGATTCGGTGTCGTGGACGACCGCATCGATCGCGGGTCGCATCTGCTCGACATCGTTGAGGGCATCAAAGATCCGGAAGATGTCCACCCCCACCTCGGCGGCCTCCGACACGAAGGCCCGGGTCACCTGGATCGGGTAAGGGGTGTAGCCAACAGTGTTGCGACCGCGCAGCAGCATCTGCAGGTTCTGGTTCGGCATCGCGGCCCGCAGCTTCTCGAGACGCTCCCACGGGTCCTCGCCGAGGAACCGCAGAGCCACGTCGTAGGTCGCCCCACCCCAGCACTCGACAGAGAACATCCCGGGAAGCAGCCGGGCCTGCCAGGGGGCCACCGCCACCAGGTCGCGAGTGCGCACCCGCGTGGCGAGCAGAGACTGGTGGGCGTCGCGGAAGGTGGTGTCTGTGACGCCCACGGCCCGCTGTTCACGCAGGGCCTTGGCGAATCCGACCGGGCCGAGGGCGAGGAGTCGCTGCCGGGAACCGTCGGGAATCTCGCCCGCCGGCAGCGTCCCGGGCAGCTTCACCGAGGGATCCAGCGCGGTGGGAGCGGGTCCATTGGGCTGGTTCACGGTGACGTCGGCGAGGAATCGGGCCAGTTTGGTGCCACGATCCGCCGGGATACGTCCCGTCAGCAGGTGAGGTCGCTCGTCGATGAACGAGGTAGTCACCACGCCGCTACCGAAGTCCGGGTCATCCAAAACCGCACGCAGGAAGGTGATGTTGGTTGCGATGCCGCGAATCCTGAACTCCGCCAGCGCACGCCTGGCCCTCACAACTGCGTCATGAAGACTACGGCCGCGCGCGGTGAGTTTGACCAGCAGTGAGTCGAAGTGAGGGCTGACCTCCACCCCAGTACCGGTGGTGCCGCCATCAAGGCGGATGCCCGCCCCGGATGCGGAACGGTAGGCCTGGATCACCCCGGTGTCGGGCCGGAAGGAGTTTGCCGGGTCCTCGGTGGTGATGCGGCACTGCAGGGCGGCACCACGGATGCACAGCTCGTCTTGACGGATTCCGATCTCGTCGAGACTCTCCCCCGATGCGATCCGCAGCTGCGCCTGCACCAAGTCAACGTCAGTGATTTCCTCCGTGACGGTGTGCTCCACTTGGATACGGGGGTTCATTTCGATGAACACGTGGCTACCGGCCCGCGGCCCCGAGGTCTCGACTAGGAACTCGACGGTCCCGGCGCAGGTGTAGTTGATGGCCTTGGCGAATTTCACGGCATCGGCGGTCAGTGCCGCACGCAGCTCGTCGCTGATATGAGGGGCGGGGGCGATCTCCACCACCTTCTGGTGGCGGCGCTGGATCGAGCAGTCGCGTTCGAAGAGATGAACGACGTTGCCTTGGCGGTCAGCCAGCACCTGCACCTCGATGTGACGGGGAGCGGCGACTGCCTGCTCCACGAACACCGTCGGGTCGCCGAACGCCCCTTCGGCCTCGCGCATCGCGGCCCCCAGCTCCTCGGTGAAACGAGCGGGGTCGTCGACACGCCTCATACCGCGGCCACCACCGCCGGCGACTGCCTTGATGAACACCGGGAAGCCGATCTCCTCGGCACCGGCGATCAGCTCCTCGGGGTCGGTGGACGGAGATGTCGACCTGAGGGTCGGCACCCCCGCCCTGCGGGCCTGTTCGAGGGCCCGCACCTTGTTGCCGGCCAGCTCGAGCACCTCGGCGGAGGGGCCGACGAAGGTAATCTGGTTAGCGGCACAGGCCGCGGCCAGGTCTGGGTTCTCGGAGAGGAAACCGTAGCCGGGATAAACCGCATCGGCCCCGGACTCCTTCGCTACGCGGATGATCTCCTCGATATCAAGGTAAGCCTTGACAGGATGATCCCGTTCTCCGATCAGATAGGACTCGGAGGCCTTGATCCGGTGGTCGGCGTTGCGATCCTCGTAGGGGAAGACGGCAACGGTCTTACACCCCAGTTCGAAGGCAGCGCGGACGGCTCGAACAGCGATCTCGCCTCGGTTGGCGACAAGGACCTTCTGGAACATGCGCCAAGACTAGTGGCAAAGCGGGACAGCGGCTCAGGCCTCCTGGGGCTCAGCTTCCTGTGCGCGGGTTGCGGAGAGCCGGTAAAGACCCCAGCCGAGGAAGCTGAAAAGCAGACCGGCTCCCATCACGAGGGCCGAGACCCCAAAGGCCATGACAGAGGTGAACAAGGATGCGCGCACAAAGTTTCCGGTCTCCACCATGGTGCGGGTCTGCTGGAGTTTCTCCGCGGTGGCGGTGTCACCCGCGTCCTTGGCCTCCTGGACCTTGGCACCAAGTTCGGCATACGTCAGGCCGTTGCTCGCCGCACGGGTGTGTTGTTTGACCGCCTCGGCCTGATAAAAGGCGGTGAGGGGGCCCGTCACCTTCGATCCCGCAAAGGCCGGGGCGTCGGCGGCAACGGTAATGTTTTCGGATGCGAGCTGGGTGGAGGTGATCCCCCAGGCGAATGCCCCGGAGACAAGCATGACAACCCCTGCTATGAAGGACACGAGGCCGGCAATCCTGGCTGATTTCATGGTTGTTCCTTCCTCACTACAGGCCCTCGACCAATAGTTTGATGAATTTTCAACTAGATGCTCTAATAGATTACTTGAGCTTTCCTGAAAACCCAACAGATCTCACGACCACCCCACAGGACCAAAGGGACGACACACGCCCCACCTCCAAGTCCGTCTCCGCGTTGTACTCAGCCGATGAGGGCCAGCAACGGCCCCTGCAGGAAGTACACGACGAATAGCGCAGCGACCACGTACATGAGCGGGTGCACCCGTTTCGCGTGTCCGCGGATCACCTTGATGAAGACGTGGGCGAGGAAGCCCACACCGATGCCGACGGTGATGGAGTAGGAGAAGGGCATGAGGATGATGGTGAGGAACGCTGGGATGCCCACCTCGGGATCACTCCAGTCGACGTCGACCACCTGTTCGATCATCAGGAAACCGACGAACACCAACACCGGCGAGGCGGCCTCGGAGGGCACCATGTTGATGATCGGCGACAGGAAGACGGCCACCAGGAAGGCCAGACCGGTGACCACGGAAGCCAGGCCCGTGCGGGCGCCCTCACCGACACCTGCCGTCGACTCGACGTAGCAGGTGTTCGACGACACCGACCCGAGACCGCCGGCCACCGCACCCAGGGAATCGACCAGGAGGATCTCAGTGACGTGGTCCGGCATGCCGTGTTCGTCCAGCAGCTTGCCTTCGGAACCGACGGCGACGACGGTTCCCATGGTGTCGAAGAAATCAGCGAGCAGCAGCGAGAACACCAACACCATCAGACCCAGGAAGGTCGGGAAACTGAAGTAACCGTCAACGTAGAAGGCTCCGACCATGTCCACCCGGAACAGCAGCCCCAAGTCTGGCAGGGAGAAGTTCGCCAGGGAGGGCACGTTCAGCGCCCATCCACTGAGGTTTTTCTCTCCGACACGAGCGCCGACATGACCGACGGCCTCGATGATGATCGCCATCACCGTCGCGGAGACAATGGAGATCAGCATCGCCCCCTTGACCTTCAGCACGTGTAGGGCGATCAGCAGTCCCAGCCCGATCACGAACACGAGGATGGGCCAGCCGGTCAGCGAGCCGGAGATGCCGAGCTCCACGGGCGTAGAACTCTCGGCTTTAGGTTTGCGCACCACTCCCGCGTTGATGAGCCCGACGAAGGCAATGAACAGGCCGATGCCGACAGAGATCGCGGTTCGCAGGGTTTTCGGTACAGCCCTGAACACAGCCGTGCGGAACCCGGTGAGCACGAGGACCGCGATGAGGATCCCCTCCCAGACCACCAGCCCCATGGCCTGCGGCCAGGTCATCCTCGGCACGAGGGTGTAGGCGACGAGGGCGTTCAGCCCGAGCCCCGTCGCAAGCCCCATCGGGAAACGACCAACCAGCCCCATGAGGACGGTCATGATGCCAGCGATGAAGGCGGTGGCGGCAGCGACCATTCCGATCGATGCGCCGACGGCGACGCTATCCACCTGTTTCGTCGTAGCGTCCAGGAGCTTCGGCACTCCGGAAATGAGGTTTCCGTTGACATCGGCGGCGGTGCCAATGATGAGCGGATTCAGCGCGATGATGTAGGCCATCGCGAAGAAGGTCACCAGACCGCCGCGAACCTCTTGGCCGATACTGGAACCGTGCTTCGAGAGGCGGAAGTGGCGTTCAACCCAAGAGGCATCCGGAGAAACGCCCGTGTTCTTGGGGAGCTTGGCAGCTTTCGGGGATTTCATGACCACGTATCGGGATCATAGACCCGGGAATGCGGATGGGAACACCACCCGCGCGGAGGCGATCAGTCAAATAGCTGTTCGTCAATCCCGATGGTGTCGAACACCGGGGCGGGCAGCTCCCGGGCTCGCTCAGCAGCCACCACGTCGGAGTGTCCACCGCAGCCGTGTTCGAGGCTGACGACGCACGCATCCGAGGGCGAGTACTCGTTTGCGCAGGCGCCGAACAAGGTGCCCAGCGAGCCACGCAGCGGTACGAAATAACCGCAGGACGAACAGGTGGCGGGGGATTGTCTGCTGGAGTCGTCACCGCTGCCCGGGGCGCCGGAGAGCCAGCGCTCCACGGCGGCATCGCGTCCGGCTGCCGAGAGCACCCGCTCCCTTCCGATGCCCAGCTCGGCAACGGTGGAGCGCAGCTGCGACCATTCGGCTGGGTCGGCGTCCGCGGGCAGGTCTGTCGCGGCAAAGCCAGGTTCAAGGCGCGGATCGTTGTCCGGGGTGGCCATGAGCATTCCCGGTCCGATGTCTCCGGGTTGGATTCGCTGTTCCCAGGGCACCCAGGGCGGGGCCAGCAGCGCATCGGCACTGGGCAGCAGCACTACCTCGTTGATGGTGGCGGTGCGGGCCCGGGACGCGCGCACCAGCGTCACCGCCCAGTACCAGTCCGGGTAGCCCGCCAGCAGGCAGGCGAAGGAATGGGTCACCACCCGTTCTCCCTCGGCAACTACTCCGAGGTGCTCGCCAACGGTGTCTTCCCCTCCGGACTCGACAGCCGCAGCGCGCGCCAGATCGATCGCGGAGGCGGCAACCGAATCAACTTTCAGCCTCACCACTCTCACAGCTCCAGTTCGTCAGCAACGCGGCGCAGCACCGCTGCGATCTTCGCGCCGTGTTTGTCATCGGGGTAGCGACCATGCCGGTATCCGTTGCCCAGGGCGTCGAGCATCTTGATCAGGTCCTCGATGATCACGGCCATGTCCTGGGCCTTCTTCCGCGACGCCTTGGACAGCGACGGCGGAACCTCTATGAGACGCACGGACAGGGCCTGCTCACCGCGGCGCCCCTCGATCACCCCGAATTCCACCTTCTGTCCAGGTTTCAGCGATGCCACCCCCTTGGGCAGCACCCCTGACCGGACGAACACGTCACCGCCTCCGTCCTTCGTGATGAACCCGAATCCCTTGTCGGCATCGAAGAAGCGAACTCGTCCGGTGGGCATGGCAGGCTCTCCCTCATGGTCGTGGCTGGCAGGCAAGTCTATCTCGCCCTGCCCCCGGGGAAAACTCAGGAGAATCTGCGCCCATCGCCCCTGGTCAGATCAGAATGTCGACGACGCGGCGGAAGTAGTCAGCATGGTTCAGCCCACTAGCAGCAGCCTCGTCGACCACCACCAGAACGCTCGGATGAAACTGAAGAATCGAGGCCGGGCACACCGCCGCCACAGGTCCCTCCACCATGGCGGCCACCGCATCTGCCTTGTGCTGCCCCGTGGCCACCATGACGATGTGCCTGGCTTCCATGATGGTTCCCAACCCTTGAGTAACACAGTGCGTGGGGACCCGCTCGCCCTCATCGAAGAACCGGGCGTTATCGGCGCGGGTCTGTTCGGTCAAGGTCTTGACGCGGGTGCGGGAAGCGAATGAGGACGTGGGCTCGTTGAAGCCGATGTGACCGTTGCTTCCGATGCCCAGCACCTGCACGTCCACACCTCCCGCGGTCGCGATGGCCCGATCGTACTCACGGGCTGCAGCAGCCAGATCAGGGGCGAAACCGTTCGGCACATGCACCCGGGCGGGGTCCATGCGCAGCGGCTCGACCACCGTGCGCAGGATGGTCTGCCGGTAACTGAGCGGGTTCTGCGGGTCGATGCCCACGTACTCGTCGAGGGCGAACCCGATGCCGCATGAGAAGTCGGCCTCCCCCGCGGCCACCCTGCGAGCCAGCTCGTTGTAAAGGTTCAGCGGAGAGCTGCCCGTGGCAAGCCCCAGCACGGGGGCTGCGAGCCCCTCAACCCATTGGAGAACTCGATTCGCAGCGATCTGACCGACCTGCTGCTCGTCGGAGCAGATGACCACTTCCATTGCCGGGCTCCTTCACCACACAACCACAACCGCGCACAATCCGCTTCAAAGCGGACAATACGCCGAGGAAAACTGCTCGGCACCCTCAACGATCCCGAGGACATCAAACAATCAAGCGTCATGTTCAGCTCCCGGCACCAGCTCACGAAAGTCCGCTCACCTTCCCCCGCTACTCTGGTGGCCATGGCTTCCTGGACTGACGGGGCTGCTTACGCTCCACTCGAACGGCCAGACGGTTTCGCGACTCCTGAGACGGCTCCGCTACCCGTCGCCGAGCCCGCACCGCAAACGACCCCTGGAGCCGTCCCGCCTCCATCCGGTTTCGCACCGATGCCCCCGTCCGTGGCATTGGAGAACCTTGGCAAGAAGGAAATCAGCCGCCGCAACCCCACGGTTCCTTTCGACGTGTCCTCCGCATTGATGATGGCGTACACGGGGTACGGGGACCGCGACCCGCAACAGCCCTTCGCGGTCGCCACGATCGGCTCCCCCCATGCGTCGATGGCCCCGCCCGACCCGGCTGCCCGCCTGACACCACCACCGAACCCGTATCAACCGATGCCCACGGGCCCCTACCCATCAGCCCCCCAGTACGGCCAGACCGTTTCCGCTCCCATAACCCAGGCCCAACAAAGCCTCTTGATCATCGCCGGGGCCGTGTCCTTCTTGGGGACGTTCCTGCCCACGGCCCTGCCTCTACTCCTCATCGCGGCAGGTGGGTTGTTGCTGCGTTCCGGCACAACAGGTCGCCAAATAGGAATTGCTTCCCTCGTCGTCGGGGCCCTGTTGACCCTCACACTGTTCGCAAAGATGCAGCATGTGCTGACCGGGCTCGGCAGGTGGATCGGTCTCGCCTTCGGGATCGCCTGTGTGGCAATCGCTTTCAGCCAAGCACGGCGTTGACCCGTTCCCAATCGGTCGGGCTCAGCTGCACGGTCGACTCCTCGCGGTCGGCCAGCAGCAGCGGGTGATCGGGATCCGATCTGACGATTTCGGCCACGCATGCCGGCCAGACTTTCCCCGGCAGGGAGTCGAGCCGCCACCAGCGAAAACCCTTCATGCGTTTCTTCTCAGCTTCGGTCCACCCCAGGTTGCTCGGCTCAAAACGTTGCGTCCGGGCGAGGAAGAAAAGTTCGTCCTGCACCCGGATACGATCGGAGTAGCCGTGGCAGACCCGGCCCTGCGCCACCGGCCCGATGAGGTAGGCGGGATTCAGGTGCAATCCGGTCTCCTCCTCCACTTCCCGGCAGGCCGCCTCCTCGGGGTTCTCCCCAGCGTCGATTCCGCCACCCGGAGCCACCCACCAGGAGGAGCCGGGGATACCGGGATCGGAGTCGTTCAGCAGCAGCACTTCCTCACCCGCCAACAGCAGCACCCTGGCGCCGCACCGCACCTTGAGGGGACGGAGGTTCACCGCGAACCCCTGACGGCTGCAGACTGCTCGTCAATCAGCTCCCGCCAAGTGCGCACCAGGCCTGGATCGACATAGGCCTTGTAGCTGCCCCCGGGACGGGCAGGGCTGCCAATGTGGAAGGCCCGCACCCCGGCACGGATCAGCCACGGGACGTGTTCGGGTCGCAGCCCTCCCCCGGCCATGATCACCCGAGCAATCCCTGGGTTGGAGCGGGCTCGCTCCAGGAGTTCGTCGAGTCCGTGCTCGACCCCTCGCGCCGAACCTGCGGTGAGTACCTGATCGAGGCGTGGCAGGGTGGCCAGGTCCTCCCAAGCGTCGTCGAAGTCCAGGCAGTTGTCGACGGCTCGGTGAAAGGTCCAGGCAAAATCACCGTCGGCGACGAGCGCGTTGCACACCTCGAGATCCACCCCAGCGTGACCATTCAAGAACCCCAGCACCACCCCGTCGGCCCCCTCCCCCAGGTAGGCGGAGATGAGCCCCTTCAAACGGGTGAGTTCTCCCCCGTCGGTGCGAAACCCACCACGCAACCGCACCATGGGACGGATCTGGATGGAGGTCGCGCGGCGCACCTTCGCGACCGTCGCGGGTTCTGGGGAGAGCCCGTCCTCGTTCATGGTGCCGAGCAGCTCGACGCGATCGGCCCCGCCTTCCTCGGCGCGCTGCGCATCGGCAGCGTGCAGCGCAATCACTTCCAACAGGCTCATGGGACCAGTCTGCCGAGTCCTCCCCCATCCGGTCCACGCGAGATATACCGCGTACTCCCCATCCAGCCAACGCACGAAACCGCACAGTCATGCCTAGAGCCGGTGACTCCTGACCGAGCCCGAGATCCAGATGGCCAAAGTCAAACAGGAGACCTCCGGGTGTTCACAACCCTTTCTCAAGGCCTGACCTCGGCGTCGTCATGGAGTCATGACGCCTGCGATACTTGTGACAACTCCGGCATTGGGCGCGAGTCGCTCGACGCCGGGAAGGAGAACAAGATGAGTGACGCACCTGACTCAGCTGTCGGTGGTGGCAATGGTGTTGATGAGATGAACTCTGAAAGAGATTCGCCCACTTCGAGCGACTTGACAACCACAGAATCAACGATCCTCATGGAAATGGCCGACGATGTCGTGGTCTTGTTCGGTGAGGTCCCGGAAGGCGTCGAACTCGTCGATCTCGATCTGATTCCAGAATACGACCGAACCCAGCTTTCCAGGGCACTTGGTTCCATCGGGAATGCTGGCACGATTGCCGGCAACATCGCAGAAACCGCCACCAGGGCACAGGGGCTTTTCCGTCTCAACGAAGCAACGTTCTCGCTCCTGAGGAGCGGAGGCGAGCTTGCCGCCAAGGACGGCGCCAAGCTCGGAGCCATCCTCAAGAACGGCCAGGTCATCGCTCAGGCCCGCTTCATTCCAGTCTCCATGACCGCCACCACGACCATCGCCGCCATAGGCCCAGCCGTCGCAATGATTGCGCTGCAGATGCAGCTAGGCGAAATATCGAGCCTCGTCCGCACCAGTATTGCGCTCACCACACAGACCCTCAAGGCGATCCGCAACGAGCAGTGGTCCGAGCTCGAGAGCCTGGCGGACTCGATCGATGATGCGTCCCAGAAAGTTCGTGAAATCGGTGCCATCACTGACACACTGTGGGAGTCAATCGCACCCATGGGACAATCGATCCGCAAGCAGATGGGACTCTACTGGAAGAACGTCACCGGCCACATCCAGGAAATCAGAAAATCCGACGGGAACACCCGAAGGCAGTATCTCGAATCCAATGCCGAGGCAATCGTCTTCGACACGTACGCCTTGTTGACCTCACTCAAGACGCACGCGACCTACCAAGCGCTGATGGCCACACAAGCCAGAAAACGAAGCGAAACCGACAAGAAAGAATCCAATCTTTTCGAAAAAATCACTCGCGACACACCGTCCGAGATAAAAGAATCTCTCGAAGAGATCGGCCAGCTCACCGAGTCACTCGTTCGCGAACTGAGGATCATCGCCGAGCTCCCCGGAAGAGCCACCATGCCACTCACCAAGAAACGCCGGGACGCCAAGGCCGCGAAACTGACGTGCGCTCAGCTCCTCGAGGCCATCGAACCGCTGGCCGACGCGCTCCACCCAGCCGTCGACACACCGGCAGTCCCGGAGACGGTGTGCGCACCCGATGGCCTTGACCTCGATCCCTATTTACATGTGCTTCGGTGGTTCCTGGAGGACGGCGAACAACTCCACGGCATTGCATTCCCATACGAGGCCAGCGCACACAACTTTTCGGAGAAACTGCCAGCCGCAGCACTCAGCAAGCTAGTCGACGCGGGCTGGCAAGCCGGAAAGGTCGCCTTCAGCACCTTCATCGCGGTGACCGACCGCCGGATCATCACAGCGAATCCAAAAAAGCTTCTCCGTCATGGCGAGCTGGGCGCCACGTACCCACTCGACGACGTGAAGGACGTGCACTTGAAGACCGACAACACGGACCACGTGTGCCCACTCATCGGAGTCACTACGAAGCAGAGTGATATCCGGTGGATGTTTCCCGCCCGCGCCGACCAGACGAGCATTGAGGATCTGGCAACCACGATGGATGACCTGGCATCCGTGATCACAGAGGGCGCATCCGGCCATGCTGAAACGCGAGCCGCCATCGCTTCCTCTGCTACCGAAACAGCATCCTCGTAATCCTCACCTCGCGGCAGGGCAGGAACACAACTGACTACGCGACACAAAACCAGGATTCGTCATTCCGGCAAACCACTCCGCCGGAAAACACATCGAGGATGCGGGCGGGAACACCGGGACACGACAAAGGGTGGGGTCTCCTGAAGGAGACCCCACCCTCATGGGTTTCGAGCAAGCGATCAGAAACCGCCCATGCCACCCATTTCATCCATGCCCGGGGCGCCGGCAGCGGCGGGAGCCTTCTCGGGCTTGTCCGCGATGACGGCCTCGGTGGTCAGGAACAAGGCCGCGATGGATGCGGCGTTCTGCAAGGCCGAACGGGTGACCTTGGCCGGATCGATGATCCCGGCGGCCACCATGTCGACGTACTCGCCGGTAGCGGCATTGAGGCCGTGACCCTTCGCCAGACCGGCGACCTTCTCCGCGATGACGCCGCCTTCGAGACCGGCGTTTATGGCGATCTGGCGCAGCGGAGCCTGCGCAGCGGCGAACACGATGTTCGCGCCGACCAGCTCGTCGTCGTCCAGGCCCTCTACCTTGGCAGCCTTGGAGGCCTGCAGCAGAGCGACACCGCCGCCGGGAACGATGCCCTCCTCAACGGCTGCCTTCGCGTTGCGGACGGCGTCCTCGATGCGGTGCTTGCGCTCCTTCAGTTCCACCTCGGTGGCGGCGCCGACCTTGATCACGGCCACGCCGCCGGCCAGCTTCGCGAGGCGCTCCTGCAGCTTCTCGCGGTCGTAGTCGGAGTCGGAGTTCTCGATCTCACGGCGAATCTGGGAGACACGGCCCTCGATCTGGGCCTGCTCGCCACCGCCGTCGACAATGGTGCACTCGTCCTTGGTGACGATGACCTGACGTGCCCTGCCCAGCAGGTCGAGGGTGACGGCCTCGAGCGAAAGCCCGACCTCCTCGGAGATCACCTGGCCGCCGGTCAGGATGGCGATGTCGCCCAGCATGGCCTTGCGGCGATCACCGAAGCCCGGGGCCTTGACGGCGATGGACTTGAAGGTGCCGCGCAGCTTGTTGACGATCAGGCCGGCCAGGGCTTCGCCCTCAACATCCTCGGCCACCACCAGCAGCGACTTCCCGGACTGCATGACCTTCTCCAGCACGGGAAGGAGGTCTTTCAGGGAGGAGATCTTGGAGTTGACGATCAGGACGTAGGGATCGTCGAGGGTGGCCTCCATCCGCTCCGCATCGGTGACGAAGTACGGGGAGATGTAGCCCTTGTCGAAGCGCATGCCCTCGGTCAGTTCGAGTTCCAGCCCGAAGGTGTTGGACTCCTCGACGGTGATCACGCCCTCCTTGCCGACCTTGTCCATGGCCTCGGCGATGATCTCACCGACGGTCGGATCGGCGGCGGAGATCGACGCGGTAGCGGCGATCTGTTCCTTGGTCTCGACGTCGATGGCCAGCCCAGACAGCTCCTCGGAGATGGCGGCGACGGCTGCTTCGATGCCCTTCTTCAGAGCCATCGGGTTGGCGCCGGCGGTGACGTTGCGCAGCCCCTCGCGGACCAGCGCCTGGGCCACGACGGTGGCCGTGGTGGTGCCGTCACCGGCGACGTCGTCAGTCTTCTTGGCGACCTCCTTGACCAGCTCGGCGCCGATCTTCTCATAGGGATCGTCCAGCTCGATCTCCTTGGCGATGGAGACGCCGTCGTTGGTGATGGTGGGGGCACCCCACTTCTTCTCGAGCACGACGTTGCGACCCTTGGGGCCAAGGGTGACCTTCACCGCGTCTGCGAGGGTGTTCATGCCCCGCTCGAGGCCGCGGCGAGCCTCTTCGTTGAATTCGATGAGCTTTGCCATGGTGTTTCGGGAGTCCTCCCGTCCAGCCGGGGCGGGGCCCCGGAATCCTGTTGTCTTGTTCGGCAGGAACAGTGCCCGCGACGGACGGCCCTTGGCCTCACCAACCCTACCGGTAGCACTCGGAGGCTCCGAGTGCCAACTACATTTTTAGCACTCCACCAAGGAGAGTGCAAAGAGCAGGCATGATGTTCCTGGTCCCTGCACCCCTCACCAACCCTGATCGACTGGCCAACAACACGAGGAGCATCAGCAATGAGCAAAACCCACCAGTACGAAATCGCCTTGACGTGGACCGGTAACCATGGCCATGGCACCAGGTCCTACAGCAGCTATGGCAGGGATCATGAACTGTCCTCAGACGGTAGACCCGTCATCTTCGGGAGCGCCGACCCGGCTTTTCGTGGGGATCCAACGCGTTGGAACCCCGAACAACTCCTCGTAGCTGCCGTGGCACAGTGCCACATGCTCTGGTACCTGCATCTCGCAGCAGATGCGGGCATCAGCGTCATCGCCTATGAGGACCACCCCTGCGGTCTCATGACGGAGGACGGCATACGCGGAGGGGCCTTCGACCAGGTGACTCTTCGACCGCGGGTGACGATCACACCGGATGACGATCCAGAAGTCGCGCTGCGTCTGCACGATAAAACCTCCGCCACGTGCTTCATCGCTCGATCCATGCGCTTTCCCGTCAAACACGAACCAGTAGTCACCCAAGCTGCCGGCACGATCCGCCCCGCCGTGGCATCGGACTGTCCTGCGATGCTGGACTCATGTCTCCACCCCGATGAGCCGTGAGTCGAGCTGGCGGCTCACCACCGTGGAATCCCCTATGACCAAGCCGACCTCCGGCGGGGGTTTCGTCGCCAAGGAGCTGTGACCCGCCCTGCCAGCTGGTCAGGGAAGCACCACCAACGTGTGGTCGCACCCCTCGAGTTCTTCGTCGATGATGGCGGCGATCCTGTCCCAGTCACCCCCGGCAAGACCTGCCCCGATCTTTGGGTAGCCGATCCGGACATCAGGAAAGTTCTTCGCGACGGCCCGGAAGTTCGAGCGGATGGCGTCGTAGTCAACGAGCGCCCCGCTGCCTCGGTAGTTGCCCTGGGTGTAGGCGTTGATGACGGTGAAACGCACGTCGTCACGGACGATCTCCGCGCTGGTGTAGGTGCCGAGCTTCTCGAGGTCCCCCTTGACGGTGGCCCTGTCAGCGGCGAACGCCTCGGGCAGCCGGTCCCTGACGGCCCGGGCGATTCCTGCACCCATCGTGTTGTAGCAGTTGCAGCCGTGAATGATGACGTCGAATTCCCCCTCGAGGGCCAACGTGATCAGGTCACCGGTGACGGTCTTCATCTCAGCCGCGGAGCCTTCGGGCGGAGCGGGCGGCCTGGCGCTGGGCGCGCTGGCGGCGCAGCCGCTTGACCAGCAATGGTTTGTACTCGAGGGCCGCCGGGTCGTCTATGAGCGTGTTGAGCCGCTGG